>Ga0209980_10001605_pt1 | contig 12356 bp, 8 predicted proteins | sample CR02metaG_FD_183611 | JGI IMG/M metagenome (GOLD analysis project Ga0209980, IMG submission 183611) | Deep subsurface microbial communities from Mariana Trench to uncover new lineages of life (NeLLi) - CR02 metaG (SPAdes) (version 2) | ecosystem: Environmental > Aquatic > Marine > Ocean trench >... | reverse complement strand
TGTCGATTTCACCAACAAGAACCCCATCCTGGTCAATACGAATCGCTTTCTCGTGTTGGACTTCGACTCCGAGATTATCGAGGTCCCGGTCATCGACGCCGCCAGTTACGACTGCGGCGTCGTGGCCGGAAGTCCGCTCAATACGGCGACGCGCCACCACAACTGGGTGTACGTCGAAGATCGAAGCACGGGTCACAAGTACGTTTTCTATAACACGCATTACATCTCACCGACGTTCGAGCCGTCCGCGTTGTGCCAGCACGCGTTACAGACCGAGTTCTTGCTCGCTCTGATCGCAAGAAACAAAACGGTCTACGAGAGTCACAAAGTCGTCATCCTCTGCGATTGCAACGTCGGCAGTCTAGAAACCGAGTCTTTAAATGCCTTGCTGCTAGCAGACTACATCGACGACTGGCAGTACCTCAGTGGGGTTAACGCAACCCCGTCAGCGGCGGGTGTGGATCATATTTTCAGTGACACACTGTGGATCAATGCCGCGTACTACGATAGCTCGGCCGCCGGTAGCAACGCCTCGGACCACCGGGCCCTGATCGCCGAACTCGCCTATTGCGACGCTACTTCGACGATGTGTCCTTCCGCGAGCGTCCCGAATGTCGCCACGCTTCCAGCCGACCTGGATAATCCGGTCGATGCGGATATGGAAACCGTTTTTCTCCTGGGGGGCTGTACCCTGTGTCATGGGGCACTGGTCGGCCTCGGAGGACTCAGACTTGGCGTCGATGACTGGAAGGCCGAGTTGGTCGGCGTTGTGTCAGGGGACGTGTGTGCCGGGTCGGTTCGCGTGGTCGAAGGCGATCCGGCGGCTTCATTGCTGTATCTGAAAACCACCGGCATGCAGGACTGCGGCGGCTCGATGCCGGCAGGTCTCGTGAATTCTACGCTGACTGCCGACGCAGCCGGATTGATCTATACCTGGATCAGGAATCTGGCAGCCGATACCAGCGCCGTGATCGCGAATCCCACGGACGCGGATGTGGCGTCGATCTTTGCTTCGGAAGGCTGTTACTTGTGTCACGGCAACAACGAACAATCCGCCGGCCTCGATCTGCAGGCGGCAGATTGGAAGGATCAGTTGGTCGGCGCCGCGGCAGGATTGACGGCGACAGGGTTGCCGGGGGTGGGCGCTATGTGTACCGGTCCGATTCGCGTGGTCGCAGGCGATTCGACAGGTTCGCTGCTATATCAAAAGGTCACCAGGATACACAGCTGCGGCGATTCGATGCCGTTCGGGGCCACGCTGCGCGCCAACGACGCGGCTACGATAGCCAACTGGATCGCCAATCTATAGAAATGTTAAGGGCAAATCGCTCAGGCTAACTCGCCACACAGGTCGGTAGAGTCCGACTGCGCGCGGTATCACGCTTATTCTCTCCTGATGCACGACGAACACGTCTGCCGTTGACGCTGCCCACCGATGCCGGTTGAACATACCGCTGCTCAAAAAAGCATAACTGGTGTCGGATCGTTTCGTGCGACCCTCGCTTAAGCAGTTCATGAATCTCACTTTCTGCACGCGACTCTAACTGCCGCCGCGGGGATCAACGGGAAGCGAGAACGAGGGAAATACCGTGACCAACACCTATCCGCTGAGATTGATCTCGCGAATTAGTCTACTCATGTTGCCGTTCGCCGTTTGGCCTTCGTCAGGTGCAGTTGCACAAACTGATGGCTTGAGCGCGGTACTCGAAGAGATTGTCGTGACGGCAAGGAGGCGCGAGGAAAGCGTCCAAGACGTACCAATTTCCGTTTTGGCGTTTACAGCGGATGATCTTGAAATTCGCGGCGTTGACAATATCGAACGGCTCAATGTTCTGGTGCCGAATGTGTCAATCAACGGAGGCGGCATATCCGGCGTCACGGGTAGTGAAATCTTGATGCGCGGTATCCCCGGCGTCACGATCTACCAGGATGGCATCGTTCAGAGCGGTGGTGCAGGCATTTTGAGAAATGTCGTCGAACTCGAACGTGTCGAAATCCTGCGTGGACCGCAGGGAACATTGTTCGGAAAAAACTCCAGCGGTGGTGCGATTCAATTTATCACGACACGGCCTGCGGAAGAGTTTGGGGCAAGATTTAAGGTTACCGCTGGCGACTACAGTCGGTTCGACGTTACCGCTAATGTCGACGTGCCTATGGGCGATACCTTGTTGACCAAGTTCACGGTCGCAAGCCTCACCCGCGATGGTCATGTGGAAAGTCAAACCATCGATCGGGATTTCGGTGAGGTTGACAACCAGATTTTCAGAGCCGACTTTTTGTGGCAACCCAACGACGCTATACGCGCTCGTTTCATTGCGGACTACAACACAGTCGATAGTAATGGTCAGGCGCGTGTCATCGACAATATCGGCGCCCCCGATTGCACCGTTCCATTTCCCCCTGGCAACAACGGGTGTATTTATCAAGGGTTCGGATTTGACTATTCCCAATCGCAAGCTTACCCCGGTGAGTGGAAGACCAATTCGGACTACGATGGGAAAGGCTGGGTGCAGGACACCTATAGCTATACGGCCGACATCGAATGGGATATTAGCGACACACTGATGCTGAAGTCGATTACCGGGTGGCGTGAGTATGACAACATGACCTACACCGACATCGACTCGACAGCATTAAATGTATTTGAACTCTATAATTTCCAAGAGAATGAGCAAGTTAGCCAGGAGTTTCAACTCCAAGGCAGTGGTGATCGGCTTCTCTGGACGGCGGGCGTCTATTACCTTGATACGGACGTCAGGACGCGACAACAACGCTGGATTAATGCTGACCTCTGCCCGGCCTGCCCGCCAAACCAACCAGGCCCTGCGGGAAGCACGGGTGCCCAGACCCTACGTGACAGCTGGGCAGTCTTCGCAGAGGGTACCTATGCTCTCACCGATCAAATGAATCTGACGCTTGGCTTACGTTATACCGAGGAAACCGTCAACTCTTTTGCAATTGCATATGACCAAAGCACAAATCCCGCGTTTGGTACGATCTTATACAACACAGTGGGCCCACTGGGCTTCGGAGGAGAGGAAACCTTCGACGCCTTCACGCCGCGTGTTGCGCTTCAATACCGGTGGAACGAGGATGTCATGACGTATGTCAGTTATTCCGAAGGTTTCACCGCAGGCGGACTCAATACTCGATTTGATATGGCTCTTCCCAACAACGGTCTGATACCGTTTGACGAGGAAACGCTAGAAAACCTAGAATTCGGCTTACGGTCGGATCTTTTTGACGGACGTCTGCGGTTTAACGCGACAGTCTTCACCAGTGTATACAGCGACATACAAATCAACGAGGAGGTTGTGCCCACCCGATTTACCCGCACTAATGCGGGTGAAGCGGAAGCAAAGGGCCTCGAAATCGAGGGAATACTCGCCGTGTCGGATTCTTTCCGTGTGAATTTTGCTCTCGGCTGGCTGGATACGAAGTACACTGAACTCGGTCCGACGGTTCAGGACGTAACCCTAGACTCCCCGTTCTCGTATGCGCCTGAATCCGCCTACAGTTTTGGGCTGCAGTATGATACGGGGCTTGCGAACGGAGCGAGTTTGCTTGCCCGACTGGATTACGGTTGGCAGGATGATTTTGAGACTGCCAGAGGTACAGTAAATCAAATTGTCAAGCAGGAGGACTATGGTTTGCTAAGTGCCCGTGTGACTTATGCGCCGGCAGGCGGCAGCTGGGACATCGCGCTGTTTGGTACGAATCTCACAGACGAGTATTATCAGACCAGCGGATTCTTTGTGCCACCCCTCGACGCACGTCAGTTCACTCTTGGCAGACCTCGTGAGTACGGCGTCACCGTGCGATTCAACTTCGACTAAGCGCAACCTGTGGGTGTTAGGCGGCTGGTGACGGTCGCCTAGCACCACCGGCGCCCGCGTTCGTGGTACGCCAGTGTACGGCTGGCCGAATTTACACGCCAGGTAACGCTCCTACCGGGAGATCACTCGCCCAGGTCAGGAGCACAACCGATAACGCCGCCCAAAGACATAGACCGAAGGCAGCGGAGGATGAAACGCGACTTCCGCGGGGTCCTGGTGGCTTGATGGGTCGTCTTCCATGGGCATCCTCACCTACCGGCCTGTGCACACGACCAAGGCAGGATGATAACGTAGTCGTCCTTCTTGGGCTGAGTAGAAGCACCGACGTCCCCAGCCGCACAAGCGTGCTAGAGTCAGCGCACTATTGATTAAACCAAGAGCAGCGCCATCGGAGCCAAGTTCGCATGCCACCGTCGATAAAATCAGCGGCACTCATCGGCACGTATCTACCGAGGCAGTGCGGTATTGCCACCTTCACCTCCGACCTTGCAACCGCGATTACCGATAACGATCCGAACATCGATTGTTCCATCGTGGCCATGAATGACCGGCCTGAGGGCTACGAGTACCCGGATTCGGTGCGATTCCAGATAAGTCAGGAGCGACTGAACGAGTACGAACTCGCTGCCGACTTCCTCAACCTGCGTGATCTGGACATCGTCTGCCTGCAGCATGAATACGGAATCTTCGGCGGTCAGCGAGGCAGTTTCATAATCGAGCTCGCACGAAACCTGAATGTTCCTCTGATTACGACCTTGCACACCCTACTGAAAGATCCGTCACCACAGGAGCATCAGATCATCACTCAGCTAGCGGACGTATCCGCCGCCTTGGTCGTGATGAGTGAACGTGGCGCCGAAATGCTTCGAGATGTGTATCGGGTCCCCGCGACCAAGATCGAGCTCATCCACCATGGCATCATCGACGTGCCGTTTCTGGATGTGGATCCGTGCCGAAGTAAAGTCGCCGCGAGCGACAAGACGGTGATCCTGACTTTCGGACTGCTGTCACCGGGTAAAGGCATCGAGTATATGGTCGATGCCCTTCCGGAAATTGTCAGCTCGCATCCGGAAGTGCTTTATTTCGTCGTCGGAGCAACCCATCCCCACTGGAAGGCGGAGAGCGGCGAAGACTATCGGCTGCGCTTGCACCTTCGGGCAAAGGAACTGGGCGTGGCCGACAACATCGTATTCCATGACCGGTTCCTGGAACGCGATGAGCTGATCGAGATGATTCGGGCCGCTGACATCTATGTCACCCCGTATCTCAATGAAGCCCAAGTCGTGTCCGGCACGCTCGCCTACGCGCTGGGGGCTGGTAAGGCCGTCGTCTCGACCCCGTACTGGCACGCAGAGGAAATGTTGGCCGACGGCAGGGGCCGGCTCGTGCCCTTCAGGGATAGCGAGGCCTTAGCGCGATCGATCAACGATCTTCTCGATCATCCACAGGAGCGTCTCGCGATGCGCCGGGCAGCCTACGAGTATTGCCGCCCGATGGAGATGACGGAGATGGGACGTCGCTATCTCAAGTTATTTTCCAACGCCGTGGCCCAGCGTCCGTCTGCGATCTCAGACGTTCCGGCGCTCGACACGCTGAGCCAGCGTGAGAGCCGGCTGCCGCAGATCAACCTGAAACACCTCCGCTTGATGACGGATGGCACCGGCTTACTTCAGCATGCGACCTTTACGGTCCCCAACCGTGCGCATGGATACTGCGTCGACGACAACGCGCGCGCCCTGATCGTCGCCACTGGGGCACATGACTTGAACCGCAGCGATGCCGGACTGACCGAGTTGTCCTCGATCTATCTCAGCTTCTTGGACGACGCTTTCAACGCTGAGGCCGGAAGATTTCGCAACTTGATGTCTTACGATCGGCAGTGGCTCGAAGACGTCGGCTCGGAGGATTCTCACGGGCGCGCACTGTGGGCCCTGGGCGTGACGGCGGGCTGGAGCCGGAACGAGGGTCAAGTCGGTGTGGCGACGAAACTGTTCCGTGCCGGGCTGCCGGCACTCGAACATTTTTCCGCCTCTCGCGCCATCGCTTTCCCTATCCTCGGGATTCAGGCATACCTCCACCGGAACGATAGTGACGATCAGGCCAGGAAACTTCTGAGCGAACTCGGAAGTAGACTCGAAAAACGCTTCCGGGAGTTCGCCACCGAAGACTGGCACTGGCACGAAGAGATGCTGGCCTACGACAATGCGCGCTTACCCCAAGCGCTCATGGCTTGCGGACGGACGACGGGTGACCGTGACCTGGTCGCTCTCGGTATCGATGTGCTCAAGTGGCTCAGGGACATCCAGCTCGATCGATCTGCCGGGTGGTTCGCGCCGATTGGCAACCGCGGCTGGTTCCCTAAATCAGGGACCAAAGCCCAATACGATCAACAACCCCTGGAAGCAGCCGCCATGATCGGTGCCTGTATCGAGGCCTATGAATGCACCCAAGAAGAAGAATGGATCGAGCTGGCGTCCACGTGCTTCGACTGGTATCTAGGTAAGAATGATCGACAAATCAAGCTCTACGACCACGCCACCGGCGGATGCCGCGATGGGCTTCAGCCGGACGGCGTGAATGAGAATCAGGGAGCGGAATCGACTCTCTCCTACATCCTCTCCCTACTCGCCATTTACAATCTTCGCGGCTTGACGACGAATGAGAGTAAGCGTCGGGCGCAGGAATTCGAGACTCCTTAGCGGGGACGTCCCGGGAAAGCGGCTCAAGTCAGCGCGTCGGCCTTGAGGCGAGTCAAAAGCTCCGGAATCGATACGGTCGCGACCCGGCATCTTTGGTCCGCGATGCCGTACGGCAGGATCAACGTGTCGCCATGCAGCATGCTGCCGCATGTGTAAACCACGTTGGGCACGTAACCGTCTCGTTCATGTTCGTCGGGAGCTAATATCGGTTCGTCTAGCCGGCCGATGACCTTTGACGGATCGTCGAGGTCCAGCAGTTCAGCCCAGATACTGTATCGACGCATCGGGCCAACACCGTGGAACAGCGCCAGCCAGCCTTCGGATGTCTCGACCGGCGATCCACAGTTCCCGACCTGAACGAATTCCAACGGATGAACCGGTTCCTGCAGGAGCTTTGCATCGTTCCAGCTACGGAGCCTGTCCGAGAACGCAATGTAGTTATTCACACCGTCATGGCGCGACAACATCACATAGTGGCCATTGATTTTCCTCGGGAACAGTGCCATACCCTTGTTCTGCGCGGCATTGCCACTGAGCGTATGAATCTTGAACGTCAGAAAGTCGGTCGTCTCCAGAAGCTGCGGCAATATCGCGAACCCGTTGTAAGCCGTATAGGTCGCATAGTAATTAACCGATTGGTCATCATCGACGAAACGCACGAAGCGCGCGTCCTCGATGCCAGCACGCTCATTCTCCGTCACAGGAAAGATGACCCGCTCGGAGATCTGTTGATCGGGATCGAAGATTACCTCGTAGTTGGATCGCGCCAGCCACAGGACCATATCGATCGCTTCCCGCTTGTCCTTCACCCGAAACCGAGTCGATCGAATCTTCTCGATCTGGGTCTCTAGCTGAGCGAACGTGAAGGTGTCACCTAAGTCCTCCAAGAGGCGGTCCACTACCCGATGGCTCGCGCCGATATCCTCGAGCTTGCGTCGAAAGTGATTCCGCTCATAAGTCGGATCCGTGTGAATCTCGGGTGTGGCCACGTACTGGCTCACGGCATCGATATAGAGGTCGAGGTTCTCGTCAACGATTCCGCTGCGAAACTCGATTGAGGAGATATGTCCCTCACCCGTCGCTCTAAAACTCATGATGAAGCGAAGGGACCCCTTCTTCACACGCTTCTGATCGGGGTGCGGCACGATCGAAGGATTGAATAGTGCCGCTGATTCCACCGAGTACTCAGCGGTCATATAGGCCCCAAGCAGAAGGCGCCGTTCGGCTGATACGGAGGCACATTCTGGAACGATTTCTGCAATTCGCTCGAAATTTTTCTCCAGGGTACCCCGGAAGTTTCTGTGACGCGCCGAGAAATCCTGAAATACGGCCTCTAATAAATGACTGACGTCATCCTCGCTCAGCTTCGATACCCGGGCAACCAGATCTTTGGATCGCGCTTTATCGCCGGGTATATGCAGCCGCGTAATGACGCGTGAACTCTCAGCGTTCAATAACGTCGGACGCCGTCTGACGAGCTGCGTGCGTTGTTCCTTAACTCTCATTATCATTGCGCATCGATCGAATCTGCCTAACAATGCTCCCAGGCGCCGGCGCCTGCTCGAGTCCGCACGGATTATAGCCGTAACCTTCGGGATCAGGTTGCCCTACGAATCACACTATTGAATGTTGCTAGGCTCAGGCATGTCCACTCGTATCGCCGTCCTTAGCCCCATTGCATGGCGTACCCCGCCGCGCGCCTATGGGCCATGGGAGCTCGTAGTCAGCCTCCTGACCGAGGAACTCGTGCGAATGGGCCTGGATGTCACGCTCTTTGCCAGCGGGGATTCCCAGACCTCGGGGAAGCTGATCGCCGTGTGCCCGCGCCCGTATTCCGAGGATCCCCTGGCTGAGCCGAAGGTAATGGAATGCCTGCACATATCCGAGGTATTTGAGCGTGCCGCCGACTTCGACCTCATTCACAGCCACTTCGATTTTCTCCCACTGACCTACTCCGGACTAGTTGAGACGCCGGTACTAACGACGATTCACGGGTTCTCCTCACCGTCGATCATCCCGGTCTATAAGAAATACAACGGCCGCGTCCACTACGTCGCCATCAGCGAGGCAGACAAGTCACCGGAACTCGATTACATCGCCACCATTCATCACGGTATCGATGTCACACAGTTTCCGTTCGTTGAATCCGAAGGGGAGTATCTGTTGTTCTTCGGTCGCATTCACCCGGAGAAAGGCACGCACGAAGCGATCCGAGTGGCACAGCGCGTCGGTAGAAAGCTCGTTATCGCCGGCATCGTGCAAGATCAAGAATATTTCGACACCCAGGTTCAACCCTACATTGACGGCGTGACCGTGGAGTATCTTGGGGCTGTCGGCGTCACGCAGCGGCCAGAGGTGCTGGGCCGAGCACTAGCCCTGCTGCATCTGATCAGCTTCGATGAGCCGTTTGGCTTAAGCCTGTTGGAATCCATGGCGTGCGGAACACCGGTCATCGCTTTCGGCCGCGGCTCGATGCCGGAGATTATTCGCGACGGCGAGACCGGATATATTGTCGCCGACATCGATGGCGCCGTGGATGCGGTCGGCGCAGTACGGTCGATCGACAGGTCCGCTTGCCGCAAACATGTCGAGCTGCACTTCTCTCATACTCGCATGGCGGCCGACTATGCCCGCGTGTACCGAGAGATCTTAATGTAGGAGCCAGACGATGAGTGATAATGGCCTAGTAAAACGCTATCAGGGCAACCCGATTCTTACGAAGCACGACGTCCCTTACCCCGTGGAGACCGTGCACAATGCCGCGATAACGAAGTATCAAGGTCGCTACGTCATGCTCTTTCGCTCCCATCTGCGTAACGGCCGGTCCGTTATCGGCAGCGCATGGAGCGATGACGGTTATAAGTTTCAAGTCGAGCCCAGCCCGTTCATGGTGCCAGCCGTAGAAGGCGCTTTCGCCAGGCACGAGGAGTACGGTATCGAGGATCCGAGAATCTGCTCCTTCGGCGACAAGCACTACATTACCTATAGCGCTTATTCCAGATTCGGCGTACGTATCGGTCTGGCAAAGACTTCAGATTTTAGGACGATCGAAAGAGTCTCGCTGATCAGCGAACCGGACATGCGCAACATCGTGATTTTTCCTGAGACGTTCGCCGGCCGTTATGCACGGCTCGACCGGCCCCACTCAGACATCAAGCCGTGGTCCATCTGGCTGTCCTGGTCTCCAGACCTCGTCCACTGGGGCGACTCGGAGCCGGTAATCGGCCCGGTCGCCTACCACTGGGACGAGATGAAGATCGGGCCAGGTGCGACACCGATCCGTACGTCGGCGGGGTGGCTCAACATCTTCCATGGGGTGTTCCCAACGATGGACGGCGCAGTGTATCGCCTCGGTGTCGCGCTTCATGATCTGTCGAACCCCGCGACCGTCTTGGGTGTCGCCGATGAGTGGATACTCTCACCGGAGGACCCATGGGAGTTGACGGGCTATGTTCACAACGTCGTTTTTTCCTGCGGCGCCATCGCCGAGGACGACGGCACGCTTAAGATCTACTGGGGTGGCGCAGACAGCGTCCTGTGTGTCGGCACGGCCAAGATTGCCGATCTCGTCGAGCTGTGCCGCGACCGAAGCAGGCCGCCGCTGGGATCATGATTCTATCGGCTGACGACTCCAGAACGGACACTCCAGGACTACTGGATCTGCCGCTGCTCTCCATCCGGCATCGTGATGGTCAAGAGGCGCATCAGCGGTCGCCCGTCCCGGCTGGGATAGCCGCGGGCCGAAATTTTCTGGCCGGGCTGCAGAACTTCCGGTGTCAAACCCTTACGTATCAGCATTCCCGGTGGATAGGTCTCGATCTGCCAGACGGTTGGCTCATCGGACTCGTCGGTAACGTTCATGTGGATATAGCCGTGGGGCGCGATGAAATCGAAGCGCGTTACCTCACCCGTGACCGTGACGGTGCGTGCAACATCGAACAAAGACGCTAGAGAATGATGGGCCGCGGCTTTCACGGCGACGATCGACAGAAGCGCAACCAGGACTAGGCGGGCGACGGTTAGCATGCCGGGCGCTCCTAAAACCGGCTGTCGGCCGGGTCGCAGACCGACTCGTAGATCATGCCGTCCGGGTCCAGCTCCCACGTAAAACTGCGCACCCATGGGCCGCTAAATGTCTCCGGCGCCGTGATCGTGACCTCCGCTTCGAGGACCTGTCCATCGTCGCGCAGGCGGAAGCGTTCGAGCGCGACCACATCGCCGTACTGGCGCAGGCCGCCGCCCGTCAGCAGGCCAGGCGCGACATGAGTCGTATTAATCACGAGTTCATCTCCCTCCCAATGCCCCACGGAGTAGCCTGAGCGCGCGGGCGGCAGGTAGTCTGGAAGCTCCCGGCCGTCCATATAGATTCGCCGCACCATGCCGAACGCTTCGTAGAGGATTACCAGCATCTTGTCGGTCTGCACGATCTCGAACGGGTAGATGATCAGCCCCGAGCGCGGGAACCCCGGCATGACACAGCGGATCACCGGATCGTCCAACGGGTCGTGGGCTTCGAGGTCCGCCCGTGCTCTGGATGTCGGCTCCGGCCGATTGGCCCCGCCGGCGCTCCGTGGCGAGGTGGCCAACCAGACGCCGCTGAAATCCGTCGGTGGGTCGGCGGCGGGCGCCACGGACGGTATCGCGGCGACCAGACTGAGCCAGGCCGAGAGACTCAACGTAACGACGACACGCCGCCCGTGATGGCGCGATCTAGCGCGTGACATAGTCCCAGATCACCCCAGCTTGCTCGATTATCTCGCGTAAGTCCTGATCCAGGAGATAACCCTCCCCGATCAGCGTCATCGCCTCCGCGGCGACCAACCCCAGGTACTGCGCCTTGCTCGCATAGCGTTCCTCGATAGACAGCCGTGGATCGTTGCGCGCCTCACGCTCCTGCCTGTCTCTCGGAAACGGCAGGAACGAGCCCGACATGTGCGACACGACGTCCGTCGGCCCGTAATCGGCGTTATAGAGGTTCCAACCGGTGTAAGTCGCCAACGGCACGACGACCCCCGGCGTCCTGAGTCCACCGAGCTCGTTGCCGTCCGCATCGACCTGGGGCACGAGTATCGTAAACGCGGGGCCCACCTCGGGCGGCTCCTTGGTGATGATGCCGTCGGACGCAAACTGCGGCCCATAGTCTACGCGGTAAGCCTTATGCGTAATCGCCGGGAAGTTGATGCCGGGCAGGTCCGGGAAATTTACCCGGTCCGGCGCGACCAGCGTTTGATCATCGAGTAGCGGGAAGCGGCTCGGCGGCGCCGGCGTGCCATCGGTCACCCACTCGTTCATTCTGAGCAGCAGCGCTCGCATGAGCCAGGAGAAATCATTCGGATTGTTGACGTTCTGGCCATTGGTCTGCGTTGGCGGAAACGACGACGGCAGATGTTGCGAACCGGCGAGATGATAGACACGCGCGTGCTCGTCCAGCATCGGCACGTGTCTCTTACCGTCCAGCGTCGTCGTCAACAAGGACGCGACTCTGCCCCAGTACTCGTAAGACGTATTGACGTTGTAGACCTTGGGCATGAATTCTTCCGGGATGTGCGAGAGCATGCCAGCGGTCTGGCCGGTCACGGGATCGGTCTGCTCGACGTCCGCGAACGGAAAGATATCCGTCGGGTAGAAGAAGTTGAGATAAGGGTGCGCATCGCGTGACGCTTGGCCGAAGCGGAGGTTAAAACTCCCGCGCGCGGCGCCACCGATCTGCGCGATGATGCCGTCGAACGCCTTGCGATGCTGTTCGTCCTCATTGAACCCCATGTACACGAACGTCCTGAGCGTCCGGCCCGGCTGCGACATGCCGTAGCCGATCGCGCGG
>Ga0209980_10001603_pt1 | contig 12366 bp, 10 predicted proteins | sample CR02metaG_FD_183611 | JGI IMG/M metagenome (GOLD analysis project Ga0209980, IMG submission 183611) | Deep subsurface microbial communities from Mariana Trench to uncover new lineages of life (NeLLi) - CR02 metaG (SPAdes) (version 2) | ecosystem: Environmental > Aquatic > Marine > Ocean trench... | reverse complement strand
GCTCCAAGTGCCAGTCCGCGGTCATCAAGGCGGCGGGCAAGTGCCAGGATGCCAAGCTGTCTAGCTACAACAGCTGCAAGAAGGACGGGATGAAGGACGACTCCGTCACCAACGCCGCCAGTCTCCAGGATGAGTGTCTCGGGACCGGAGCCGGTAGCATCCCGGATGGCAAGGGCAAGATTGCCAAGAAGTGCGGCGGTGATTTCGATCTCGGCAAGAAGTGCAGCGGGCAAGACCTGGACGCCCTCTTCCCCGGCCTCGCTCCCGGAGTAAACGCGGCCGCGATCGATGCGGCGATCGAGTGCCGGGTCTGTCTGGCCCTGAACACGCTTGACGGTCTCGGCCGTGCCTGTGACCTCTTCGACGACGCCACGCCCAACGGCAGCTGTCCGAATGTCGGCCTGGAGGCCCTCGGTGCGCATTTTGCCATTCAGGACGACTTCGCACTGTGTGAGGGGGGGGACAACGCCGGGGCGGAGTGCAAGAGTGCGCTTCCCCTGGTTCCTGATCCCAATGGCGTAAACGTATGCACGGGGGGTGGGACCTGCGTGCCGAAGGCGAGCCACTTGATCACCTCAAACCTGAACAACAGCGTCGAGATCCCCTCTCTGACGGACGCGTCGAACACGATCACCTGCGGACCGATCGACCCGGCCAACGGCACGGCGGTGTGCACCGTCGTGGCCGGGGCCATCGCGGGGCAGAGCATCTTCCCCATCGGGTACCTCTGCACCATCCCACGCCCCGACCTCAACTGCCCGACGGGTCTGATCGACTGCGATGGGGGCACGCCCATGGATCAGGACCTGATCATGCAGCACGACGTCGCCGTCTTTGCGAATGAGGTGGATCCCGACTCGTTCCCGTTCGTCGACTGCCGGATCAACCCGGCCGATGTGGAGGATCTATCCTGCTTCGGTGCGGGGGGTCCCGCCTGCACAGCCAACCAGACGTGCTTGGACATGTGCGATCTCTTCTGTGCCAGCCTGGGACCCAAATACGAGCAGGAGGAAAGCGGCTGTGAGGGCATCTGTCAGGGGGAGGACCCGGGCAGCACGAAGTTCGGGGCCACGTGTATAGCCCACGGGGACTGCGCCGAAGGCTTGGAACTCACGATCAACGACGTCAGCTGCGCGGGAGGCTCGCTCAACTCTCCGCACGCAGGGCAGTGCCAATGCGAGTGTCTGGCGCAGGGGATCGGACCTCCGGGCCCCCCCGGCTCGTTGCGGGTCGAAACGGGCCTGCAGACCTGGATCGAATCCAGCGGGCCGTGTGATCAGACGGACGTCACCATCGTGCTCGAGCCGGACTGCCTTGAGTTCACGAACCAGCTGTCGACGGCCACCGTCCGCGACTATGGCGCTCAGCTCGGAGTGAACTGGACCGACGTGCCCCTCATGGGCGATGTGGCCGGTGGCTGCGAGGCGCTCGCCACCAGCGTGACGACCGGAGGCAGGACGGTCACCCATTCCGGCAACTTCGATTCCGGAATCGGTGACGTGATCTCGCGCATCACAAACGTGACCAAGTAACCCCTGCGGTCGGGAGGAGCGCGCCAAACGGCGCGCTTCTCCCGGCCGGAACGGTTCAAGGCCGCAGCGCGCCCTCGCTGCGGTAGCGCTCGATCTCGCTCAGGTCGAAGCCCCACTCGCGCAGGACCTCGTCGTTGTGCGCGCCCGGCCGCGGCGCGGGGCGTGAGACCCGCCCCGGTGTGCGCGAGAAGCGCGGCGCCGGAGCCGGCACACGCATGCCGTCGAGCTCGATGAAGTTCTCGCGCGCCAGGTTCTGGGGGTGGTCGGGAGCCTCGCTCGGGTGGAGCACGGGTGCGAAGCAGGCGTCGCTGCCCGTCAGGCGCGCCTCCCACTCGTCGCGCGTGTGCTCACGCACCCGCTCGGCCACGCGCTGCTTCAGGCCCGGCCAGGCAGCGCGGTCGAACTGGTCGGGTAGCTCCTCCCCGCCGAGCCCGAGCGCCTGCAGGAACTCCCGGTAGAACTTGGGCTCGATGGCGCCGAAGCTGATCCAGCGTCCGTCGGCCGTCTCGTACACGTCGTAGAAGTGCGCACCGGTATCGAGCACGTTCTCGCCGCGCTGGGCCGTCCAATCCCCCAGCGCCAGCATCTCGTAGACCATGCTCATGAGCAGGTTGCTGCCCTCCAGCATGGCCGCGTCGACCACCTGCCCGCGACCCGACCCCTGCCGCTCGACCAGGGCACACGCCACACCCAGCGCGAGCAGCATGCCTCCACCACCGAAGTCCCCGATCAGGTTCAAGGGCGCGACGGGCGCTTCGCCTTTGCGGCCGATCGCGCCCAGCGCGCCCGAGAGGGCGATGTAGTTGATGTCGTGACCGGCCATCCCCGCCCAGGGTCCCGACTGACCCCAGCCCGTGATACGTCCGTAGACCAGGCGCGGGTTGCGCTCGTGACAGATGTCGGGTCCGAACCCCAGCCGCTCGGCCACGCCCGGCCGGAACCCCTCGAGCAGCACGTCCGCCCGTTCGACCAGGCCCAGCAGCAGCTCCAGGCCCGCGGGGCGCTTGAGATCGACGGCGACCGAGCGTCGGCCCCGACCGAGCACACGCGTCTGCAGCGGTGGATCGCCCGGTCCGACGTCGCTGGCGCGGTCGACGCGCACGACGTCCGCGCCCAGATCGGCCAGCACCATGGCAGCGAAGGGGCCGGGGCCGATGCCCGCCACCTCCACCACGCGCACGCCGACCAGCGGCCCCGAGCGCTGTTTCGCCTCACTCACACTAGATCGCGTCGGCTGGGTAGAACTGGCGCGCCCACTTGCGCAGCGCCATGTAGTCCTTGGCCTCCTCCGGTGTGAGATTCGGGGAGGCGAGGTACTTCATGTTCTCCCAGGTAAAGAAGTCCTGCCGGATCACGTTCCGCTGCAGCTCGAGAAAGCGCGCGGCGCGGCCGGTGGGCTCGTCCCCGGAGTCGCCCGGCTCGCGCTCGGAGGCCAGCGCAAACCAGTAGTCCGTATACTCGTCATCGACCGGTGTGTGGCTCGTGATCTGTACGGTTCCGATGACCTCGCTCGGAAAGCGCACGAAGCCGAGCCCGATGCCGTAAGTGTCGTAGGTAACGCTGGCCTGCACGGGACCGTTGGGCGTCAGCCAGGAGGACGGCTTGCCCTTGCCGTACACGGTCTCGATGGTGGCGTGCAGGTGGTGGCCCTTGAACTCGAAGCTCGTGGTCGCGGTATCGTCCCCCTGATGCACAGGCCCGACATGGTAGGGGTCCGCCGCGTTCTCGACGATCATCTGGGGATGCACCCTCACGCGGTTGAGCATGCGGCCGTGCGGGTGGAGCGGGTAGTAGCGCCCGTTCTCGAGCTCGGGCACGCGCGGCGGCTGCCAGTAGGGCTCGCCCGCATCGCGGTCGTGCCAGACCATGACCAGGCCGTACCAGTCCTGCACGGGGTAGCTGCGAATCCGGAGATTTTTCTTGCACTTCTGCTGGCTGTACGGAATAAGCGCGTTGCTGCCGTCGCCGTTCCAGTGCCAGTTGTGCCAGGGACAGACGATCATCTCACCCTTGACCACACCTCCCACACCCAGGTGAGCACCGAGATGCAGGCAGTAGGCGTCGAGCACGTTGATCCGTCCCGACTCCCCCCGGAAGCAGACCAGCTCCTGGCCGAAATAGTGCAGCTTCTTCACGTCGCCAGGCGCGATGTCGTCGGACCAGGCAACCTGATACCAGCCGGTGGCATAGCGATAGCGGGGGAGACTCAGCGGCGAGTCCGATCTTTCGAGCTCGTCAGCCATCCACTCACGCCTCCCTCGAGTCCCTGCGCAGCCTAAAGGCTACATGAATCCTTGTCAATTGATCGGCTCACCCACATACTTCTCGCGCAGCACGGTCTTCAACACCTTGCCGCTCGCGTTGCGCGGCAGCTCATCGGCGATGACGACCGACGACGGCTTCTTGTATGAGGCGAGCCTTTCGGCGCAGTGCGCGATGATCTCCGCGGGCGAAGGCGGATGGGCGGGATCCCGGGGCACGATCACGGCTTTCGGGGTCTCCATCCACTTGGGGTCGGGCACGGCAATCACGGCCACCTCCCGCACCTCCGGATGGCTCTCGATCGCGGCCTCCACCTCGGCGGAGTAGATGTTCTCCCCGCCCGAGATGATCATGTCCTTCTTGCGGTCGACGACGGTGAGATAGCCCTCCTCGTCCATCCGGCAGATGTCCCCCGAGTGGAACCAGCCACCCGCGAAAGCCTCGGCGGTGGCTTCGGGGTCGTTCCAGTAGCCCTGCATGACGGTCGGCGCGCGGTAGACGACCTCACCCGCCTCGCCGCGCGGAACGTCGCGCATTTCGTCGTCGACGATCCGCAGCTCGACATTGATCACGGGCTGGCCCACGCTGCCCCGCTTGCGGATGGCGTCCTTGCCGTCGAGCATGGTCGTGACCGAGCTCATCTCGGTCTGACCGAAAAAGGTGTACATCGGCACACCCGGGAAGGTCTCCGCCATCGCCTGCAAGACCGAGGGCAGCGCGCTCGAGGCGCCCCACGCGATGCGGCGTAGCGAGAACTTGCGCTTCCGCACACCGGGCACGGCACAGATCGCCTGCCACTGGCTGGCGACGAAGAAGGCGCCAGTGATGCGCTCGCGCTCGAGCTGGTCCACCACCTCCGCAGCATCGAAATGACCCGTGGGCTGGATCACCGACGTGCCGCCGCTCATGACGTAGTTCAGAATCCCGTTCAGTGCGCCAATGTGGAACAGCGGCAGGCCCGAGAGCCAGACCTCTTCACTGCCCCGAATGCCCATCTCGATCATGGAGTTCATCGTGTTCATGATGAGGTTGAAGTGTGAGAGCACTGCGCCCTTGGGACGGCCGGTCGTGCCCGACGTGTACATGATGAAGGCCGGCGCATGCTCCGGCACGTCGAGCGTGAGCGGCGCGTCGGAGGCGTGAGCCAGTGCCTGCTCGTAGAGCTCCGCATCGGCGCCAGCCGCCGCGGTTGATGATCCGACCACCAGGCAGAACCCGAGCGCGGGCAGCTCGGCGCGTGCCTTGGCGCCCGCCTCAGCCAGCTCCTCGTGCAGGATCAGTGCCCGCGCTCCGCTGTCGCGGGCGATATGCGCCACCTCGTGCGCGACCAGCCGGAAGTTGATGGGCACACAGATGGCGCCGAGCCGCATGATCGCAAAGTAGGCCTCGACGATCTCGAGGCCGTTCGGCAGCAGCACGGCCACCCGGTCGCCAAACTCGACACCCCGCTCCGCCAGCGCGCGGGCCAGACGCGTGACGCGGCGGTCGAGCTCGGCGAAGGTGCGTTGCTCCCCCAGGAAGCGGAAGGCCACCTTAGCGGGCAGCTTGCGCGCGATGCGGGCGATCTGCTCGCCGTGCGACATGCGACGGGCCGCGTTGAGTCGCTCTTGTGGGTCGAGACCGGACATGGTTGTGGGCGCTGAAGCCGCGGCGATTATCCCATCCCGCGCAGACCCACGTCGCGCGCCCTGCCCCGCGGCCGCTGCTTGCAACTCCACCTCGTTACTGATATTGGGTATCAATATCATCTGATACAACGTCAGATTCGAGCCCACGGGACGCTTTCCAGACTTTGCGGAAAGATGAAAATACCAACTAGATCAATGATTTAGGTCCAGCGTGGCGCTCGAAAAGGAGCCCCCCCATGAACAGCCAACGCTTTACCGGACTGGGATTTACGCTGGCGCTGCTGCTGGCGGCGCCCGCCCCCGCACAGCAGGCGCGGCCCGACGCCGCGCAGATTGCACGCGACGATGAGATCCGCGAGCTCAAGCGGCAGCTGGGCGTGGTGCTGAGCGAGCTGGATCGGCTGAGGACCCAGATGGCGCTGCCGGAGGAGCCCGGCCTCGAGAGCGCGCACGGACTCGGACCCGCCGCCTCCAAGGTGTATGGCGCCCGCCGAGGGCTTTCGCTCGGGGGCTACGCGGAAGCGGTCTACCGCAACCAGATCGGAGACGCCAAAGGCAACGGCGAGGACGAAGCGGATTTCCTGCGTCTGGTCCTCTACACCGGCTACAAATTCTCGGATCGGCTGCTCTTCAACGCCGAGATCGAGATCGAGCACGCCAGCACCAGCCAGGAGGGAGAGGTCTCGGTCGAGTTCGCGAGTCTCGAGTACCTGGCGCGGCCCGAGCTCAACCTGCGCGGCGGACTGCTGCTGGTTCCGATGGGCTTCTTGAATGAGATGCACGAGCCGCCCTTCTTCTACGGTACCCAACGTCCCGAGCCCGAGCGCCAGATCATCCCCTCCACCTGGCGCGAGAACGGCGTCGGCATCTTCGGCAGCTTCGGCGAGTCGCTGAGCTACCGCGCCTACCTGATGAATGGGCTGGACGCCTCCGGCTACAGCAGCTCCGGTCTGCGCGGGGGCCGTCAGAAGGGCAGCGAGGCCAAGGCCACGGATCTGGCCTTCGTCGGACGTCTGGACTTCCAGGCCACACCCAGCCTGCTCGTCGGCGGGTCCTACTACGTAGGCGATTCCGGTCAGGGCCAGACTCTTTCCGAGAGCGGTCTCAAGCTGCCCTCAGCCCGCACCAGCATCTGGGAGGTCCACGGGGACTATCAAAGCGGACCCCTGCAGCTGCGCGGTCTGTATACTCAGGCACACATCAGCGATGCGGGAGCACTTTCCGCGGCGCTCTCCGCGGAGGCGACAGCGGTGGCCGGAACTCCGAAGACCACGGTCGTCGCGGAGCGGATGATCGGGGGGTACGCGGAGATCGCCTACGACATCATGCAGCTGCTGTCCCCGGGCACGGAGAAATCGTTGACGCCCTTCTTCCGCTTCGAATACCTCGACACACAGAACAAGGTCCCCAGCGGCTTCACTCGGGACCGAACCGAGCCGAGGCGGCTCTTCATCCCCGGTGTCCAATTCAAGCCGAATCCGAACGTCGTCCTCAAGCTGGACTATCGGAACATCTCAGTTTTCTCGGGGAACGCGGCCGATACCCTCAACCTCGGGATGGGGCTTGTCTTCTAGTCTCGCCGCGGGGGCGCTGGCCCTCTGTGCGCTGCTCTCGCTCACGCCTTCGGCGCGGGCGGGCGTCTACCACAGCCGCAAGGAAGCCCTGGCGCTTGCCTTTCCGCGGGCCGAGCGCGTCGAACCCCGCAGCTTTGTCCTCACCCACGCACAGGTGGACGCGGTCGAGAAGCTCGCTCGGGCGCCGCTCGACACGAGCATCGTGACCTTCCACCTCGGCTGGCGGGGCGAGCAGCTGCTGGGTTACGCATTGATCGATGTTCACAGCGTGCGAACCCTGCCGGAGGCGCTGATGATCGTGCTCACGCCCCAGGGATCGGTGCGCTCGGTGCGCGTGCTGGCCTTTCACGAGCCCGAGGATTACCTGCCGCCGAAACGCTGGTTCGAGCAGTTCGCCGGCCGCAGGCTCGGCCCCGATCTGCAGCTGAAGCGGGGCATCCACGCCATCGCGGGCTCGACGCTCTCGGCGCGCGCGACCACGCGCAGCGTCCGGCGTGGTCTGGCCCTGTATCAGGTTCTGTTCGGGGCGAAAGCAGAGAAGGAGTGAACGCGTGCGCTTCGTAGTGACGGGCGAGTGGAGTCGCAACCGGCTGCTCCAGACCATCGTGGTGCTGTACGTGCTCTACGTTGCGGGGCTCTGGGTCACCAACGGTCTGCTCTACTTCAACAAGATGGGGCTCACCTATGCCTCCGTCGTGGATTACTACCTGGGCTCCGAGGAGCGTTACCTCACGCCCCGCACCTACCAGGGCATGCTCGAGGTGTCGCACTTCCACCTGTTTGCGATTGGCCTGCTGCTCTTGGTGCTCACACACCTGATGCTCTTCATCCCGGCCTCCAATACGGTCAAGCTGTGGCTGATCGTGCTGCCCTTCATCGCCGGCCTGCTCAGCGAAGGCGCCAGCTGGCTGGTGCGCTACGCGCATCCCGGCTTCGCCTACCTGAAGATCGCGGGCTTTCTGCTCTTGCAGGGAAGCCTGGCCACGCTCATGGTCGTCTCGCTCTGGGCCATCTTTCGCGGAGGGCCCAACCACTACACCGAAGAGGACGAGGACAGCCTCGACGCCGGGCCTCCCTCGTGAGTCCGGGCGGGCTCCTGCGGGGTCCGCTCTGGCTGACCCTGGGGCTCGCGCTCGCCTGCGCCCAGACCCCGCCACCCACAGCCGCCAACGACGGGCGCTACGTGATGGGGACGGTGCTCGAGATCGCGCTCTACACCCCCAGCCGCAATGCTGCGCACGCGCTGCTGGATCAGCTCTTCGCTCGCAGCGGCCAGCTGGAGCGGATCTCGAGCCGCTTCCACCCGGAGAGCGATCTCTCCCGCTTGAATCGGCGCGCCGGGCAGGGGCCGCAGCCCGTCCACCCCGACCTGGCCCGCTTGCTGAGCGCGGCGCGCGACCACGCTCGACTGACGCAGGGCAGCTTCGACATCACCGTGGGGCCGCTGGTCGAGCTCTGGGTCGAGGCGGCGCGGGAGGGACGCCGACCCGATGCAGCCGCGCTCGAGCGCGCGCGGCTGCGGGTTGGATTCGAGCGACTGCGTGTGGACGTGGAGGCCACGACAGCGGAACTGCTGACCCCGGGCATGTCGGTAGACCTGGGGGGCATCGCCAAGGGGTTCGCCCTGGATGAGCTCGTCATTGCGCTGCGCCGAGCCTCGGTCAAGAGCGCCCTATTGAGCTTCGGGCAGAGCAGCATTCACGCGCTCGGGTCCCCCCCGGGGGAGGAGGGATGGCGCATCCTGCTGCGCGACGCATCCGATGGCTTCGCCGGCGTGGCCACGCTGCGCGACCAGGCCCTTTCGGTCTCCGGCAGCCTGGGCCAGAGCAGCCTGATCGGGGGTCGCCGCTACGGACACGTCATCGACCCGCGTAGCGGGGAACCTCTCACCCACCGCCGCGTGGCAGCCGTCACCGCAGCCTCGGGGGCGCGAGCGGAGGCGCTGGCGAAGGGCCTGCTCATTCTGGGTGAGGAGGAAGGCATTGCCTTGCTCGAGCGGCTGGTCGACGCGGAGGGCCTGCTCATCGGCGCCGAGGGAGCGCGCTGGGCCACGTCGGGCTGGGCGCAGGCCGTGCGCTTCGAGCCGATCCCCGCGCGGCTGCCGACCTCAGCTCCTACGCCGCGAGCGCCCGAGCGCGATCAGGAACATCACGTCCTTACCCTGGGCGTGCGGTGAGAAGAACTCGATCACCTCATCATCGAGGAACGTGAGACCCGTCGCACCAAAGCGTTGGGCATAGGCCGCCAGATACATGCGACCGCCGAGGATCCCCCCCTCAAGCTGCGCCGCCCGGTAGCCGCGGTTGCCGAAGGCCGCGAACACGCTCTCGAGCTCGCACACACAGTACACGTTCACCGCCGCATCGGCCGGGAGCTCCTGAAACAGGCCCAGCCGTCCCGCAACCGCGCGAAACTCACCCTCCCGCAGCAGCTCGAGCGCCCTCTCCGGCCGACGGTAGTAATAGGCACCCGAGGGGATCCCCTCTACCTGATGAACAATCAGGTAGAGCTCGATCAACGACGCATCTGGGGTGCCGAGAAAGTCCGCGGCCAGGCCGCCCGTCGCACGCTCCAGGACAGTGGCGAGCTCCCGTGCCGAGAGCGAGGCCGTACGCTCGAACGCACGCGTGGACCCCCGGCGCAGGATCACACTTTGAAGTGACTCCTGCGGCAGCTCCTCGTCGCCCAGGGGGTTCAGCCCGATCAGACGCCCCAGCGCCGGCGGGAGCTCGCGCTCGCGCGACGCGTCACGCCAGGCGCGGGCGTCGTTGCCCTGCTGCAACGAAGAGGCCGCGTGCATCTCGGCAATCGCGGGGTAGTCGATCTCGCTGCGCGAGAGCGTCTGCGTCTCGAGACGCAGCTCCGAGTCCTCCGGTGCGCCGGGGGCGGCGCCCGCCGCGCCTCCCAGTGGAACCAGCGTCAGCGCGCCCTCGCGCGCGGGATCGAGCCCGAGCAGCCGCTCTACCGCTCGATCGGCGAAGCCCACCACCACGTGCGCACCCAGCTGCTCGCTGGCCGCAGCGACGAGCAGGTTGGCATGCAGCGTGCCGGCGTCCCAGAAGCAGTGGCGATAGGCCCGTGACTGATACTTCCAAGCGTTGCGCCAGTAGGTCGAGGCGCTCACCAGGATCGCGGGCGCGCGCGTCACCTGGCCTTCGAGTCCGCTGGCATCGGCCAGGACCCGGCGCTGGTCGCCCTCGCGCAGGCGGCGCAGAGCATGGTCGTGAGGACCGAAGTGATAGACCCCCGCGGAGAGTCCGGGCAGCTCACCACACACCAGGTAGAGATCGACGTGATAAAGCGCTCCGGTGTTGGAATACGCCCGAAAGTACTGCTCCCCTCCGGGATATCGCTTGCGCTTCGTGATGCCGGCTGAGAAGTAGAGGACGCGCGAGAGCGCGTTCAGGCTTGGAATCCCCGCCTCATGATACGGCGCGGCCGAGAGCGCGCTCAGGCCGGGGCCGGCAAGCGCTGTGAAGTCCCTCGGAAGCGGGATGGGCTCGAGCTCACGATAGAGCTTGAAGGGGATGGGCTGGTTGTCGAAGTCGAGAACGTGGGGGTTGCTGCGGAGACTTCGCTCACTGTGCTTGGTCGCCTCGTGGTAGGCGCGGGCGGCGTCGGCGTTACGCATTACGCCATCGTGAGACCGCCGCTCACGGATAGCGTCTGCCCGGTAATGAAGCCCGCCTCTTCGGAGGCCAGAAAAGCCACCGCCGGGGCGATGTCGTCGGGTAGACCCAGGCGTCGCATGGGAATCGCGCGAGCCATGGCGTCGAGTACGCGCGCGGCGTCCGGATTGGCGGCCTTGATCGTGTCGAGCAGCGGCGTATCGGTGAGACCGGGACAGACCGAGTTGGCGGTCACGCCGTTGCGTGCGACTTCGCGGGCGATGGTCTTGGTGAACGCGATCAGCCCGCCCTTGGCGCTCGAGTAGATCGACTCGAGCGACGATCCCACACGGCCTGCATCCGAGGCGATGTTGATGACGCGGCCCCAGCCGCGATCCAGCATGCCGCGCAGCACCGCACGGGTAACGCGGATGGGTCCGGCAAGGTTGATCGCCAGAACCCGCGAAGTGAAGGCCTCATCCGTGTCCAGAAACGGGATGAAGAGATCCCAGCCGGCGCAGTTGACACAGATGTCGATGGGCCCGAGCTCGCGCTCGACCTCGGCCACTGCCGCTGCGACGGAGTCGGGCTCGGTCACGTCGAGCTTCACGCCGAGGCCGTCAACGCTCTTCGCCACCTCCCGCGCGGCGTCCGCGGCCAGGTCGGCCGCCGCCACACGATGGCCCGCGCCAGCCAAGGCGCTGCAGATGGCGCGTCCGATCCCGCCCCCGCCGCCGGTCACGAACGCGATCCGCGTTTCACTCATGCTGCCTCCCGCGCGCGCTCAACGATAGGGCGCGAAATCCGGCACGCGTTTCTCGTTGAAGGCCGCCAGGCCCTCGCGTGCCTCAGGCGTGCCCAGGAAGAGATCGAGCGAGTCGAAGGAGAGTGTGCCGATGCCCGCGATGGCCTCGCTGTCCGCGTTGAAGGAGTGCTTGAGAACGCGCAGCGCGGTCGGGCTGCAAGCCAGCATCTCGTCAGCCCAGCGCCGCACCTCGTCGCGCAGCTCCGCCAGCGGCACCACGCGGTTGAGAAGGCCCCAGCGCTCCATGGTAGCCGCGTCGTACTGACGACACAGGTACCAGACCTCGCGCGCACGCTTCTCTCCGAGAATGCGTGCCAGATAGGCGCTGCCGAAGCCCGCGTCGAACGAGCCCACGCGAGGACCTGCCTGTCCAAAGCGCGCGTGCTCGGCCGCAATGCTGAGATCGCAGATCACGTGCAGCACGTGTCCCCCACCGATGGCCACGCCGTTCACGGCCGCGATCACGGGCTTGGGCACATCGCGGATCAGCCGGTGCAGGGTCTCGACCTCGAAGAGCCCGCTCTCCGTCGGACCGTAGTCGCCCGTCTCCTGACGCTGCTTCTGGTCGCCACCCGCACAGAAAGCCTTGTCACCGGCACCGGTGAGGGCGATCACGCCTACCGTACGGTCGGCCCAGGCGGCCTTGAAGCAGCGGATGAGCTCGTCGATGGTGTGTCCCGTAAACGCGTTGTAGCGCTCGGGCCGATTGATCGTGATCCAGGCAAGGCCGTGATCGACCTCGTAGATAACGTCGGTCAGCTTATTGGGGTCCATGGGATCTCCTCGCGGCTAGCCCGCGCGGGCGATCTTAGCACCCGCGCAAGTTGCTCTACTGAGGCTGCCAGGAAATTTCTTAGCGCTGATTCCCCAGGATCGTGACGCAGGCGACGCCGCCGAGGCCGCCCAGGTTGTGGGCCAGGCCGAGCTCCGCGCCCTGCACCTGGCGCTCACCGGCCT
>Ga0209980_10001602_pt1 | contig 12368 bp, 12 predicted proteins | sample CR02metaG_FD_183611 | JGI IMG/M metagenome (GOLD analysis project Ga0209980, IMG submission 183611) | Deep subsurface microbial communities from Mariana Trench to uncover new lineages of life (NeLLi) - CR02 metaG (SPAdes) (version 2) | ecosystem: Environmental > Aquatic > Marine > Ocean trench... | reverse complement strand
CCAACGTACCGCCTAAGTACGCCTCCGCTCGTCGATTCCTCGCGCGCCTCGCACCTGGGACCTTTTTGACCGGTCTGTGAACAGGGTTTTTCAACACCCTGTGATATCCCGATTTCAATCTAGGAGGCGGAAAACAACGCGACCGTTTCCTTGTCCCGTGACGGAACTGGGATCTCCGGTCACGACGAACAACCGCTTGGGTTTGATCCCCCGTTGGATGAGGGTCTTCTCCACCAAGCGCACACGGCGTTCGGCGAGGAACCGCAGGTCATGCTCGGTTACGCTTTTACCGCGAGTTCGTCTCCGTGCTAGGGCCTGGGACTCCTGGCGGCTCGCTAGTCCCTTCAGTTCAATGTCAACCTTCGGGCGACTTTGCAGGAACTCGACCAGTCGCTGTAGTCTTGTGCCAGCCTGGGAATCGAACGTGCGGGAGCCCGATTTAAAGCCCACCGGATTGATCTGTACTTTGGTGATGGTTCCGCCAAGTGTGACGATATGACCGAGGAGACGGAATGGGGCCACGAGGCTCTTCAGGATACCGTTTCTCACGCTCTTCCATACGACGCCACCCAATTGGAACTCTGGCTTGCGCACATTGCCTTGAACCAACACGCGTAATTGGATCACACCATTGGCATCCTCGAGAAGGGCGAGGGCAAGCCCTAGAGGGATGCCAATCTGTTCCTTGAATTTGTTACCGAGAGCTGGGCTAACCTGTACCTTGTTGATGGTAATTTCATTGAGGGCGTAAAGAGTTCCGTTATCGTAGCGATAACGGAACTTGATGGTGATGCGGCCGCGACGAACATAATACCCAATGTACTTTTTTGCGTAGGGGTTCAAACGCGACAACTCGTAGTCCTGAATCACTCCTGAGAAATCATAGCGGCGGGGAAGATTGCTACGTGTGAACCACCCTTGAAGTTTCACGGGTGCAGACCCTGCCATCATGCCGTCGAGAGTCACTTGGACATGTCCAGGCTTGTGAGGCAGGATACGGAATGTGAGGTCCGCCTCCTGGACGGTGGTGGTGGCCGCAGGATCCGTGGTGCGATCCACAAGGGTGATCTGGGCTTTACGGACGTCGAGGCCGTTAAGGGTTTTGAATCTTAGCCTACCTCCTGTCCCGTTTCTCCTCCCATTGGAATCGGGGAGACGGCGTTTGGGTACTTGCCACTCCCTCGATGCAGTCCGCTCTAGATAGAGTTTTGGACCCTTGGCAACTAAGGAATCGATGACCACTTCTTTTTTTTGAAAAAGGGTGCGGGGTGAGAAGTGGAGATCGAGGGTGGGGAGGAAGAGGAGAGGTTGGGCTTGATCTTTGGAACTGATGACGAGGTTAGAAATCCGGGCCCGGCCCGTGATGAGGTTCAAGTCGACATCCCTGATGGCTACGGGCCTTGCCAGCCGATTTTCCAGCCGCCGGTCGATGAGCAAGCGAACCACTTCGGGTAGGATCATAAGGGCCAGGAGGAAGGAAAGGAAGATGAACGCGGGGATGATGGGGTAGCGAGAGGTCGGCTCTGATGGCATCGGCATCTTTCAGTGGAACTTCAACGATGTTGGTGGAGCGAATAACGCAAGATTCGGGCCAGTCGGGTACAAAAAAATTGTACAGGATCGATCCTGGGCACGAATCGCATTAAGGCCATGGTGGTTACAGGCTAGCCGGTGATAAGCGTATCAGCGGGGAGTCTCTACGCGAGACCCGTCCCAGTTGATGGCTTCTGGCTACTCTAGCTGCTGAAAATGGGCGGGTAACTAGCTTGACAGTGTGAGATCTCAATGGTAAGCAGGTCAGACCACGTCTACAAGCTGGAGAAGATTAAGAAAACCCAAGCCAAGCCTCCGGCCAAATCCATCTTAATGGGGATACCACAGTGCAAAGCAAATATTACAGAGACTTGAGAGAGCATCTGGCGGCCTTGGAGGAGAGAGGGAAATTGGTAAGGATCCAACGCCAGGTCAACAAGGATACCGAGTTGATGCCGCTTGTACGGTGGCAGTTCCGTGGTTTGGAAGAAGATCAACGGAAGGCTTTCCTCTTTGAGAATGTAGTAGACGTGAAGGGAAATAAATACAGCATGCCTGTTTCGGTGGGTACCCTCGCCGCGTCGACGGAAATTTACGCCCTGGGGCTCATGTGCAAGCCGGAAGAGATCCACGACAAATGGACCAATGCCCAATTGAATGCGCAGCCACCGGTTACGGTCAGCTCCGGGCCGGTTCATGAGGTCATCTGGAAAGGGAATGATCTCTTGAACGGTCATGGATTGGAGATGCTTCCAGTGCCGATTTCGACGCCCGGTTTTGATAATGCTCCGTATTTAACTTCGGCTAACTGGGTTTCCAAAGATCCCGAATCGGGTGTTTACAACATTGGCAACTATCGGGGGCAAATCAAAGGGCCTAATCGGACAGGAGGGTTTTTTACCGGTCAGCATATGGGGCAACACTGGAGAAAATGTATGGCCATGGGGAAGCCCCTGGAGGCAGCCGTCATCGTGGGATCGGTGCCTGCCGTTGCCTACGCTGCCACCGCTAAGGTACCCTATGATTTCGATGAATATCGACTGGCAGGTGGTCTGGCCGGAGAGCCCATTGAGCTGGTCAAGTGTGTTACCGTGGACATCGAGGTGCCGGCGACAGCGGAAATAGTCATCGAAGGAGTGATTCCAACGGATTACGTTGAACCAGAAGGGCCCTTCGGTGAGTATACCGGTTACTTGGGTCCGCGCGGCCACTCGCCCTATATGGAGGTCACCGCAATAACGCACCGAAAGAATGCCATTTATAGCGCACTCATTAGCCAGTTTCCCCCCAGCGAGAGCAGCAAAATCAAACACACGGGAACGGAGCAGATTCTTTATAAGTACTTGAGGTACGATAGCGGAAACGACTGTGTGCTGGACGTTGCCCTGCATGATGAAGTGAGTGGAAGCGGGCAGTCCTATTGTGTCATCAAGACAAAGAAAAGGAATACCGCCGAGGTATGGCGGGCATTGCATGCCACGGCCGGGTTTGTGGGACCCTTTGCAAAGATTACCATCGCCGTGGATGAGGATATCGACATCTTCGACCCCGCCATGGTCAATTGGGCCATCTGTTTTAATGTCGTCCCCGATAAGGATGTGGCCATTGCAAAAGGAAAGTATGCCGGGCTGGACCCATCGGCTGCTCCTCCCACTGCCACCAACGCAGAGAGAAGGGCAGCAGAGATGACCTCTCTGTTGATCGATGCCACTCGGCCTTGGCCTTATCTCCCGGTGTCTTTACCGCGGAAAGAGTTCATGGAAAATGCCAAGGCCATCTGGGAAGAGTTAAAATTACCCCCGCTAAAACCTCGCAAGCCGTGGTATGGATATAGTCTCGGGGTTTGGAGCGAGCAGGACATGGAAGAGGCGGAACTGGCGTTAAGAGGAGATCATTTTGTTACCGGGGAAAAGGCCAAGGCCAACCGTATCAAGCCATAGGTCAAAAACTTGGAGTAACATCATTTGAACCAACTAGAAGTTAACCAACCCCAAAGGGTTCGAATGGCACCCGCCGATGCAGAGGAACGAGCCACGACCCTTTTGAAACTCACCGATGACCTCGTCAAAGCGTATATTCTAGACCATCCGTTTACGAAGCGTTTAGAGGCCTGTGACCTGCCGCAGGAAGCCCTACAGGCGGCCAGCCTTGATTGGTATCTTTTTCATAGACCGTTGGCGGCCAGCTACAGTCGTCTTTACAAACGGTTTATTCAAATTTGTCGAACCTACACGGACATTGAAGAGGAATACCTCGAGAGGATTTCGTACGAACTCACACGGCCAAAGGCGGGGGGCCGTACGCTACTGCTTCGCCAATTGGTGCTGACTTTGGGAATTCCGGAAGCGCAGATGAACCAAGCTCAACCCATTGGAGACCTGCGGAGGTTTGTGGCCTTTTTTGGGCGCTTGCATTCCGAAGGTACATTTGCTGAGGTCGTGGCGGGTCAGTTTGGAAGTGCATTCGAGCCCTACGCGCGATTATGGTGCGAGGCACTTACCAAGCAATGTGGATTGAGTAAGGACGACATTCAGTACTGGGAGATAAACGCCAGATTGAGCGAGGATAAAACGGGTGGTGGTGCCATGGGTACTCGGGGAGAAAATGCCTATTTGCTGCGACGGGTGTTCGAGGAAGGGCTAACCGAGGTACGCCCCAATTGGGGAATGAAGTACGCAGCAGAAATGGCTGTGAAACTCTGGGCGTACTTGCTACGGAGCTATGTTCGTCGCTTCAATCTCTAGGGCCCCCATGACGACAGATTGGGGAAACTTAACCGCAGATTCTCGCCGATTAACGCAGATTTTTCTCTGGCCATTCTGGCCAGAAATCAATTCTCTTCGTCTGTGTTTATCTGCCTCCATCTGCGGTTAATTGCTCTTAGCACGATGCTTTTAACGCTTTGCGCCATACGCTTAGCGCTTTGCTGTTCCCCAGTCTGCGAAAATCTGCGGTTAATAATTCTTTGCGCGCTTGGCGTCTTGGCGCGAAAATCTTTGTTGAGTTCGCTCGGCCGATCAGGCGAAATCGTCCGATCAATCCGCACCGTCTTGCTCCTCAGTGGATGGGCCTTTCTTTGGAGGGACCGCCAGGAGCAGGAGCATGAAGTTGATGACAAAGGCACCAGTCAGTATTTGAAAAGCAAGGGTGTAACTCCCCGTGATGTCCCGAACATAGCCGGTGAATACCGGACCGAATGGGCCGAGGAGTCTGAAGGGCGACGTGAATCCTCTTATGGCACCAGCGTGACGCCTGCCAAAGTAGTCTGCAATAATGAGGTTCTGAATAACGGCCCATCCGGCCTGGCCAATGCCGTATACCACGCTGAAGGCCACTGCCATGGGAAACGTTTTCGCCACAATGATAATGACACAGGCAATTCCTTGGAATGCACACATGAGCATGGAGGCGTAACGGACATGCACGCGCTCCAGCAGGAAACCCCAGGGTAAAACAGTCACCGAAGAGACGGCAGCGAAGATGGATAGAACGCTGACGGCCAAGCCGTCTGGAATACCCTTGTCCTGGAAGTTTGCGACCATGTGGAGGTTCATGGAACCCAGCGCAAAGGGTGCAACGAGCGAGAAAAGTATGAGTAACCACAGGGCACGGGTCTTTCTCGCCTCGGCCAGTGTCCAGGACTCCTCGTAGCCCTCTGGGCGGCCTCGGGACGGCCGCGACGCATTCGAAGTTCCTTCAGGCGGTACTGCATTGGGTGCCATGCCATCGGGATGGAGGCCCATGTCTTCCGGCCGTCGCCTGATGTACAACGCGGATGGTAGCACGATGCACACGAACGTCAGTCCGGCCAGCCAGAGATAGGCGTGCCGCCAGGTTGATGCTGCCATGATGGCAAAGATGATCAATGGGAACGTCGCCTGCCCAATCCGGAGTCCCATTCCTTTGATGGCCATGGCTCGACCTCGTTTGCGGATAAACCAGTTGGCGAGGGCCACTGACGTGCCCCCCTGAATGCCTGCCAGGGCCGCACCTCGGCCCATGCCGAAAAAGGTCCAGAACTGCCAGGGCTGGTCCATCATCCCTAGACCTAGCATTGCCCCTGCGATGATGATCCCCGCGGATACGACGATAATTCGCGCTCCGTAGCGGTCAAGAAGGGACCCGATGATAAATGTTGTGACGGACCCGGTAATGCTACCGACAGTAAAGCCCAAAGAGAGGGTGGCCCGTGACCAGCCAAGCTCCTGCTGCATGGGAAGGATAAAGACCCCGAGCACCGGACCGAATACCGGGACCTGTCCAAAGGAGATCACAAAGGTAGCAATAACTATGGCCCAGCCGTAGTAAACCCGTTTGAAGGGCCATACCCGGGGAATGGAGGTCGATGGGGAGGGGCCTTTAACGTTCATGAGAGTCGTCTAGAGTAATCACTGGTTGTTGATCGTATGACATTTGCGGCTCGTAGCTCTCCATCTGAGGTTAGGGTTAACCCCGATCCGACATTAATCGGTCCGAGAAATAATCGCCAGCAAGCATCAGAGGGCACTTCACAGCTGCCTGTACCATGGGTCGATAACTCACCTGAAGTGTCATTACAGACTAGCGACCCGAATGTCCGTGACCGTTACATCGTCTGGCCTAGGACAGCACGTGGCCTGGTCATTTTGGTCGGATCGGGGTTAAGAGTTCCTGGCTTCATTGACACATAGGCCATACTTTACTAAAAGTGCAAGCCAACAGGATGGAATTCGTGAGGCTATTGAAATTGCTTGCCTTTTTATTACCTGAGATTGGAGGCCCCAAATGAATCTTAGACCTTCACCAAGATTCAGTTTTATTTTGGTCATTTTGGTAGTGTTGGTGGGCGTCAAAATCTATTGGATCTGGGAAGAGGGGCTGCCGGAATTACCCGGCCCAGTGACGGAGAAATCAACAGTTAGCATGCCGAAAGAACGGCGAGCTAGCCTGCGATCCCTGCGCAGGAGTACGGCAAATATTATTAAGAAGAACCTATTCGAACCAAACCGTGGTGCAGGCGGTGACAAGGTAGCTGAGCCCGCCCCGCAGAGCAAGCAAAACGCTGAGGAATTTGTTCTGTTAGGGACGATGATCACGAGTGGGGGCCGCAAGGCCATTATACGGGTCTTACCAACTGTCGGTAGTGGTGTGGGCCGAGGCAAGCGCCCCCGGGTTAGCAGAAAAAGAAATCAGCCGGGAGAGGTACGACGTATCTCCTTAGGGGACCCCGTGGGGGAATACCAGTTAGCTGAAATTCAACCTTACAAAGTCATATTAAAGAAAGGACCCGAACAAGTTGAACTCGTTTTGGATTTTATCAACAGGCCTCGGAAGATCGACAAGCCAAAAAGCGTAAAGCCAGGGCCAAAGAAAAGAGCTTCACGCCTTAAGAAGAAAAACTCGCGCCGAAGGCCAAGCAAAGAGTGATCCTGTGCAAGGGTGAACTCTTCAGACGGGATTGCGACTGGCCCAAGATGAAATCAAAGAAAGACCACCACAAGCTGATACGGAACGGTTTATTCTGCCTTTTCTCAGGAAATGCTCTGTTCTTGCTCTTGCTCATAACCCGACTAGGGGTCGCAGCTGAACCTCAAGAAAAAAAATCCTACGGACCCAAGGATCTGGGTTTGGCCACGAGCCTCAATAAAAAGGCCCAAGAGTACTATAAGCGAGGAAAGTATTCTGCGGCCGAACCTCTCTTGAAAAAAGCGTTGGCCATCCGGAAGGCGGTCTTTGGAACTGAGCACGAGGAAGTGGTCCCGAGTCTCTATAATCTGGCAATGCTCTACTATGCTCAGGGCAAGTATGCACAGGCCGAGTCGCTCCACAAGCGGGTCCTCGCCATTGATGAGAAGGCGCTAGGCCAGGACGACCCTGATATCGCTACGGACCTCAGCAATTTAGCGTCGCTCTATCACGCCCAGGAAAGATACGATGAGGCGGAGCCACTCCACAAGCGAGCGCTGGCGATCTTGGAAAAAGCCCTGGGACCCAACCACCCACATGTGGCGACGAGTCTCAACAATTTGGCTATGCTTTACCTCGCGCGGGAAGAGTACAGTGAAGTAGAATCTCTTTTGCAACAGGCACTGAAGATCGATGAGAGGGCCCTGGGAAAGAACCATCCCGATGTGGCTAGGGACTTGAATAACCTTGCGGAGCTTTATCGTGATCAAGAAAGGTATGAGAAGGCGGAGCCGCTTCAGCAGCGAGCCTTGGCCATCGACGAAAAGGCCCTGGGGCGCGACCATCCTCATGTAGCTACGGACCTCAACAACCTGGCGTTGCTCTACCAGGCCCGGGGCAAGTATGCCAAAGCAGAGCCACTCTACCAACGCTCGCTGGTGATTGTGGAGAGATCCCTGGGTCCGGAGCACCCCTATTTGGCTACGGGTTTGAAGAACTATGCGGATCTTCTGCGGCTAACCAAACGGGAGACTGAGGCAAAGAAAAAGGAGGCTCGGGCCGAAGCCATCCGGGCTACCCACGCAGAAAGGCATCGCCAAAAGTGAAGTGACGTAGCCCTAAACATAGACCTTGATGGAAACTTAACCTGGATGTTCCGGTCATAGCGGCGGCGCCCGTTTCGAAAAGGCGTTGAATTCACCCGGTTCCTCTACAGACAAGCGCAAAACTTGTGTTATCATAGAGGAGAAAGTCATTACGTCGTCACAGGGGATTCATGCATCTCACCAGACGTTTTACCTTTGATGCTGCCCATCGAATCGTTGGGCATCCAGGCAAGTGCTCTTACCTTCATGGCCACACCTATCACTTGGAAGTCACCGTGGGTGCCACGCGACTGAACTCCCTAGGGATGGTCATTGACTTCGATGACCTGCGGACGCTTGTCCGCAAGGCGGTCTTGGATCGGTGGGACCATGCGACACTCCTCGCTGAGACGGATCCGTTGGTTTCCGCCATTGCAGGAGTGCAAGCGGATCGGCCAGAGAAGGTGGTGTGTTTCAAGCATAACCCGACAGCAGAGATTTTAACTCGCCAGGCCTGGGAAGCCATCCGTCAAGTTTTGCCGGCGAACTTGCAACTTTTTCGGGTCAAGATTGAAGAGACTCCGCAGTGCTCCAGCGAGTTGATCCCAGAGAACGAGTGACCAACCAGCGTGGTAGAATCGCCGAGTGTTTTTTCTCCATCCAAGGAGAAGGGATCACCGCCGGAGTCCCTACCGTCTTTATCCGCCTCCAGGGTTGCTCGGTAGGTTGCACGTGGTGCGACACGAAATTCTCGTGGGACCCGAGTGGGGGACGGGAAGTGACGCTGGATGGCCTGGTGGAAGAGGCCTCGGCTTTCCCTTGCAGGCGGGTTGTGATCACAGGTGGTGAGCCGCTGGAGTCCCCGCTCTTTCCTTCCCTCGTGGGGGCCCTCAAGGCTCGAGGCTTTACCATCGAAGTGGAGACTTCAGGCACGCTGACGCCCACCGTCGAAGTGGATCAGTGGAACGTCTCGGTGAAACTCTCGGAGTCAGGGGTTCCCGATACGAAGCGCATTAACCCGCAAGCCATAAAAAAATTTCTCCGTCTCCGGGCGTGGTGGAAATTTGTCGTGTCGGGCCGCTCCGATGTGCTGGAAGTCCTTCAGCTCGCCGAGCGATTTACCCTCCCACGTGAGCGTATCCTATTAATGCCTGAGGGAGTTCACCGTGAGGATGTCCTGGAACGCTCGCTTTGGGTGGTGGATGAATGCAAACGATACGGTTACCGTTATTCTCCACGATTGCACATCCTGCTCTGGGGTGCACGAAGGGGAGTCTGATGAAGAAGGCAGTGATATTGCTTTCAGGGGGGCTTGATTCTGCCACAACCCTTGCCATTGCGAAAAAAGATAGCTATGCCTGCCATGCACTTTCCTTCAACTACGGACAGCGCCACTTCCGAGAACTCGAATCGGCAAAGAAGGTAGCCATCTCCCTTGGGGTCGTGGAGCATCTTGTCCTGACCCTTGATCTCGGTCTCATTGGGGGTTCGGCCCTAACAGCCAATATCCCGGTTCCCAAAGGACGAACTTCCGAGGAGATCGGTTCGGGGATCCCGGTTACGTACGTCCCGGCCCGGAACACCATCTTTCTCGCCCACGCCTTGGGCTGGGCGGAAGTGCTCGGTGCCGATGACCTGTTTTTCGGTGCCAACGTCTACGACTATTCCGGTTATCCCGACTGCCGTCGCGAATATGTTGATGCCTTTGAGCGGATGGCAAGTCTCGCAACCAAGGCAGGAGTGGAAGGGCAGAGCCACTTTAAGGTCCACACGCCTCTGATTCAGATGACCAAGGCGGAAATTATCAGGCAAGGGAACGCCCTGGGTGTTGACTTCGGTTTGACCTGGTCTTGCTACGAGGCCACAACTGAGGGTAACCCCTGCGGTCGCTGTGATTCCTGTCTGCTCAGGAAAAAAGGGTTCGCCGAGGCCGGTTTGAAAGATCCGCTTCTGCAGGTGGACTGAAGGGTGTCAAAGGTTTAGGAGCCGGATGTTTTAACCTAACCGCAGATTCACGCCGATTATCGCAGATTTTTTTCTGGCCAATCTGGCCAGAAATCAATTCTCTTTGTCTCTGATTATCTGCGTCCGTCTGCGTATATCTGCGGTTAATGGCTTTTGATGCTTTGCGCCTTAACCGCAAATTCAAGGGAAAAATTCAAATATGTTTGGCTAGCTATTTCTTATCCGGCTTTTTTAGTGTTACCCGCTGTCCTTCCCTGATCTTCCCGGTAGCGTAGTGTTCGCCTTGAAGGGCCCGTTGGGCATCCTCTATGTCCTCCTGACGCCAGCTCCCCAGGTTGATGCCGAACCAGGGGCTCTTGAGCTTGAGCTCAGGGAGTCCCAGCTCCTCCCAGATGGACTGGGCCTTCTCCATAAATGGCCTTTGGGGAAGGGAGGTAGGAGGGTAAGCCCACTTGCATGTGGCGTCGATCAGGATGGCCGAGCTCTTCATGGAAGCCACATCTCTGCGGGAATCAGGCGGGGCGATGGAAAAATCCAGCCCAAGGGATAAGGCGGTCTCTCGGATCTCGATGTCGCGATAGGGCTGCATCCGGTAGGACATGGCCCAATTGACTGCTTCGGCGTCGCGCGGGTCCACGTCTTCGTCCACAGCTATAAGGATCTTCGGTGCGGCCCTGGGCATTTCGGCAACCACGTGTAACGCCTCCATTGGTTTGAGAGTCTTTTCTTTCTTGTTCATCCTGATGACGCAAACCCCGTGACTGCCCGCAGCATCAGGTAGTGCCACTTCGAGAATGCCTTTTATTTTATGCTCCACGGTGAGGAGCTTGGTGATGACGCTCTCCAGGCCTATGCCCCGGAGCACACTCGATTCACTGGGTGGAAACTGGCTAAGAAAGGCTTGAAAGATGGGTGTTCGTCTGTGGGTAATACAGGTGACGTTCATGAACTTGTCCGGTTCACGGTGGGCCATATATCCCGTAAACTCACCAAAGCAACCCTCGGGTTCGAGCTGATCCGTGGGGATAATCCCTTCGATCACAATTTCGCTATTGGCCGGGACGAGCAAGTCAACGGTTTTACAACGCACCAGCTCGACTGGGGCCCCTGCGATACCTCCCGCCACGGTGTACTCCGGTACGGTGAGCCGAGAGGTAGAGCAATACGAGAGATTCGGCGTGCAGCCAATCACTATGGCGGCCTCGAGGGGTTTTCCCATGGATTGTGCTTTGTTCCAATGCTTGCTCACGTCTTGGTAGGGAAACGCAAATAAACCGATGCGTGTGGGGCTCTTTATCTGACCGCGGTAGGTGCCAAAGTTGGTGTCGCCCGTTTCGGGATCATTGGTTACCCAGTGGCCAGAACTAAGGAACGGAGCGGAATCGTAACCTGGCGTGGAGATGGGGACAGGAAGCATGCCGACACCGCCGACCTCATTTAAGGCCTGACCTTCGTAGACCACCTCCTGACAGGGGGCCGAGGAAATGACCTGGGGCGGAATGGGGTGAGACAGGGCTTCTGTCCACTTGCCAGCAATTTCCTCTGCCGAATTCACGCCCATCCCAAGGGCGTAGACGGACCGGTTAGGGGCCATCACCGCCAGGGCCACCGGCATGTCGTAGGTCTTGCCCAAAACGTCAGTGACTTTTTCGAATAGCCATCCTTTCCTTTGATCTTCTTGCAGCCCACGGAACTGCAATCGGACCAGGGGGTGCATTTCTGAGTCCTTGTTGATGGGGGTTGCGATACGGTTCAAGTACCCTCGGGATTCAAGGGTGTCCAGCCAGCTCCTGAGATCACGATAGTAAGTCATATCACCTCTCAAAGGGGATTTAACGGTTCTGTGGTCCGAAGGGATTTCTCTCTTCTCGCATGGACCATAACTAACCGGGAGTAAGTCTGTCAAGGTGCGCTGGGAGGTAGTGCAACAGGAGCTACCGTTCCTTCGCTGCAGTGGCCCCTCGGCGGGAAGCCTTAGCTGCTCGCTGCGGGCCGCCTCGAAACTCGCTGTGCTCAAACAGTCGATGCTGCTTTTTCCTCAGTTTCGCAGAGGCTTCCAACGTCTCGGAACCAAACTTCCACTCAGGCGCGCCAGCTCCCTTCGCATCAGGCATGGGCTGAGGAGGCTTCCTGAGCGGAGCATGGACGGAGCAGCGGGATACCCACCGAGGTCGGCGCCGCATGAATGCCGGAGTCCGCCCACGGCTAATCTGAGATCCGGAAGGTTCGTGCGAGCGCAGGCCCGGTGGGTCGCTGCGGGAGTCCCGTGGAGCGAAGGAAGTCGCCGAAGCCCAAAGTGACGGGAATGGAGAAGGTGCTAACTTCATCTCCCTCAGTCCGACACGGTCGAGTAGACAACATGCACTACACAATTTGACTTCGAGCCAAACTTCTCTTGAC
>Ga0209980_10001600_pt1 | contig 12384 bp, 11 predicted proteins | sample CR02metaG_FD_183611 | JGI IMG/M metagenome (GOLD analysis project Ga0209980, IMG submission 183611) | Deep subsurface microbial communities from Mariana Trench to uncover new lineages of life (NeLLi) - CR02 metaG (SPAdes) (version 2) | ecosystem: Environmental > Aquatic > Marine > Ocean trench... | reverse complement strand
TACCTGCATTTCATGGAGGCCCATCACCGGCACACCAGGAGCAGGAAAGAAATGTCCGGTACGCTCGAGGCCTACGATGGCCACACCCGGCAGGAATTACTGGTTCGCGCCCGGCCAGACGCCTGCAAAGATTCAGGCAGTCAGCGCTGTCTGCAGAACATGGTGTACAACGCCTCGGTTCTCGAACTGCGAAAGGCGATCGCCACGGTCCTTAACGATCTTGTAGAACGGGAGCTGATCGATGAAACCATGGTTGTTCTTTACTCCGACCATGGCGAGGAATTCTGGGACCATGAAGCGCAACAGGCACCACTCGAAGAGGACCCGCGCGGAACATTCGGATTTGGGCACGGGCAAAGCCTGTACCAGGAGTTGCTCCATGTGCCCCTGCTGATCTGGCATCCAGGAATTAAGGGTAAGCGGCGCCAGGAACTGGTCAGCCTGGTTGACGTTCTTCCCTCCCTGGTTGCCTGGCTGGAACTTGAAAACGCCGACATCGAGGTCAGCGGAAAATGGCTGCCGCCCCTGCGGGAATCATTCTTCGGCTTTTCCAGGGATCGCCAGGTCTGGTCTTCAGGTATCGCCTACGGGCCCGAAAAAATAAGCAGCCGGACTGGCCATATGAAATCCATCTTCAGCCTGCGAGACGATCGCTTTGAATTCTACGATCTGGACGCCGACCCGGATGAGCATGCACCCATTGACAATGACAGCCTGATGATGGCTTTCGACACATTGACGGGGGACTACCTCGAGCTGGAGGGTCGCAATCAGTATGCTGCGGGCAAGTTGGATTCGAGCCAGATGAAACCGAGCCAATTGGATGATTTAAAAGCAATCGGCTATCTCCAGGGCATAGAGTCCGAATCACAGGCAGATGAAGAACCTACGCCGCAAGGTGATGAAGCAGGGGGAGAAAAAGAATAACACCGGCCATGAAAAAACTCCTATTCATCTTTCTAGGCGGTTTGATACTAACCTCCTGCGCCAAGGACGCGCCCCGCGTGGATCAACGCCTGATCATCGTCGGTTTCGATGGCATGGATCCCGTGTTGGCGCAGCAATGGATGGACGACGGTTCATTGCCCAACTTCCGGAAATTAGCAGCAATGGGCGAATTCCACCGCTTGCCGACCAGTAATCCTCCCCAGTCACCCGTCGCCTGGTCAGATTTTGCCACCGGTACCGGACCCGGTGAGCACGGTATTTATGACTTCCTGCGCCGTGACCCCGAAACGTTGCTCCCGGCTTTTTCAATTTCCAAATCCATTCCGCCGCAAGAATTTCTCTCCTTGTTCGGCATGGAACTGCCGCTGGACAGCGGCGAGATCATCAATCGCCGCATCGGCACCCCCTTCTGGAGCGCTGTTGAAGAACAGGGTGGCCGCTCCACGGTTCTGCGGGTGCCAGTCACCTTCCCACCTGACCCCATCCACCGCATGATGGCAGGCATGGGCGTTCCCGATCTACTGGGTACACAGGGAACCTATACGTTCTACTCAACCCGCCCGACTGCGGGTTCTGCAACCAGCAGTTCCCGCTCGGTGCGCATGCGACCCAACCGTGAGGGTCACATCAAGACTCTCTTGCAGGGGCCCGCCCACCCGTTGAAACCGGAAGCCCCCGCGCTGCGAACCGAGTTGCTGCTCGACCCGGAAGGAGAAAAAGTCCGGGTCCAGCTCGGCAACGCGGATATTCAACTGGCGGCAGGTGAATGGTCCGACTGGATTACCGTACGTTTCAGCTATTTCGGCCCAGCATCCGTAAAAGGTATTGTCCGGCTCTACCTGCTCAGTACCTATCCGCGCGTTCAGCTCTATGTTTCACCCATCCACATCGATCCCCGCAACCCGGTGGTTCCACTGTCTTCACCGCCAGATTACGCTGCGAAAGTGGAACAACGCTTCGGCCTGTATCACACCATCGGCATGCCGGAGGAAACCTGGTCGCTCAATGAAGGCCATCTGACCGATCACGCCTTCCTGGAAATGGAACGTACCATCCTGCAAGAACGCGAAAATATGTTCTACGATGCGCTCGACCGCCACGACAGCAACGTAGTGGTCAGCATATTTGTGCAGACCGACCGGATCTCCCACATGTTTTACCGCGGCATCGATCCGGAACATCCTTTGTATGAAGAAACCGATGGCGAAGCTCGCGAGGCTATTCATTGGATTTACACCGAAGCAGATCGGGTGCTGGGTGAAACCATGCAACGCATGGGCGCCGATGACCGCCTGATCGTGCTCAGCGACCACGGTTTTGCGCCCTTCAGGCGAGCGGTCAACCTCAATCGCTGGCTGGCTGAGGAGGGACTGTTGGTGCTTAAAGACAAACACAAGAAGTCATCAGTCGGCTTCACGTCGGTGGACTGGACCCAGACCCGGGCTTACGCGCTCGGACTGAACAGTGTTTTCATCAACAGGACCGGCCGCGAGGCCCACGGGATCGTTGCTGAAGACGAAGCCGGGCGAATCAAACAGCAGATTATTACCCGCCTTCCGGGCCTGCTGGACCCGAAGACCGGCTTGCAGGTGGTCAGGGAAGTATTCGACGGCGCGGTCATTTACCCAGGCAATGCCAACCAGGATGCACCGGACCTGGTGATTGGATACGAACCGGGTTTCAGGGCTTCCTGGCAAACCACGCTGGGCGGCGTCCCCGGCTCGCTGGTCGATGACAATAATAAGAAGTGGAGTGGCGATCACTGCATCACGCCCGCAGCCGTTCCCGGTGTGTTATTCACCTCTTTCAAACCGGAAACTCCGCTGGATTCACTGCAGGAAATTGCACGCTACGCCAGGGAGCACTGGCAAGCCTCACCATGAAAGAAAAACCGGCAGCTAGATCCCCAAAACAGGTAAAAAATCGGGGAAGCGGTATCCGTGTTCCCCCCAGGCTGCATTTGCAGTCACGGTTCTTCGCCGCCACCCAGGGGCTCTGGCGACGGATGGCCAGCCTGGAAACCACCGTGCTTCGCGAAGAAATTGATCGACTCGGTATAGACCGGCCGGTTTACGTCACCAGCCTGCCCCGTTCCGGAACAACCATCCTGACCGAGATGCTGGAACAGCATCCGGACCTAACCTGCCACCACTACAGTGACTTTCCCAACGTGTGGACACCCTACTGGCGCAACTACCTGCTGCAGAAAACCCGACGGCAAACACCGAAATTTGAAGAGAGGGCTCACCAGGACCGCATCCAAGTCAACAACGACAGCCCGGAGGCCGTGGAAGAAGTGTTGTGGATGTATTTCTTCCCGTCCACGCATGACGTCCAGTCGGACAACGTGCTGGATGGAACAACACGCAACAGCGAATTTAAAGTGTTTTACCGCGAGCATATCCTCAAGCTGCTGGCCATCCGCCAGGCAAAAAGGTACCTGACCAAGGGCAACTATAATGTTTCCCGCATCCGCTACATTCTTTCCCTGTTCCCGGACGCAAAATTTCTTATCCCGGTCCGTGACCCGGTTCACCACGTGGCCTCACTGGCCAAACAGCACGCCCTGTTTACCCTGGCCAGCACCCAAGACACGAGAGTACCGCTGCAACTGGCCTGGTCCGGCCATTTCGAATTCGGCCCGGATCGGACCCACGTCAACTTTGGCAACCAGCAGGCCAGCCAGGCCATCAGTGACGCCTGGGAGCAAGGGCGTGAAGTGGAAGGCTGGGCACGGTACTGGGCGGTGACTTATCAGCATATCCTCGACCAGCTACATGAATTTCCGAAAGTGCGTGATGCCTGCCTGCTGTTTCGTTACGAGGACTTTTGCGCTCGTTCAGCTACTGTCATTGACGCCATTCTTGACCACTGCGAGTTGCCGCTTGAAGGATTCACGTCCATTCGCTCAGAATATATCGAACGGCTCACGCTACCGGATTACTACCAGAGCGACTTCAGCCCGGATGAACTGCAGCAAATCGGCCTGCATTGCGATCCGGTCAACGAATCACTTGCAAGGTTTTGCCAAATTCCGGTATGAACCCCCTTCGTTAGCGGCTATACTCCTGCGCCAGTTAAACCACTCAAAGCCATTTGAATATGTTACGAATCATAGGTCTATTATTGCTGGCGCTGAGCGCCAGTCCTGCTGCAGCCTACATTGGCCCAGGTGCCGGTATCAGCGTACTGGGATCACTCCTGGGCATCCTTGCCACGATCGTCGTGGCCATCGGCGCCATCCTTTTCTGGCCGATAAAAAAACTGATGAAGCGTAGGAAGGCGAACAAGGAAACCGAGGTCTCCGGGGATACTGACACCTCCGACCATGGGCCTATTTGATCTTCCAGCCCCCCTTTTCTCTGCCATTGACGGTGTCCTTGGCATGGCACTGCCCCCGCTGCTGCGCCTGGTGTTTTGGGGAATCCTGGCCGGCTGGTTGACCATGGTGGTCTACCGTCGTTTTTCCAACCAGGAAAAGATCGGCGAACTCAAGGTGCAACAGAAAGTCCAGCAAAAGAAAATCGCTGAATTCGACGGTGAGTTTGAGCAACTGATGCCACTGATCCGCCATACACTGGCGCTCGGCTTCAGGCAGCTCGGCCATGCACTGGGCCCCGCACTGCTGTCCACCGTGCCGGTTTTGTTCCTGATCGTCTGGGTTGCCGGGGCCTTTGGCAATGAAGCTCCGGCTGCCGGCAGCATGGTACATTTAACCGTCGAGCCCACCAACGATGACATCCACTGGTCATCAATCACAGCTGTCGAGATCGCGGGAGACGGCTGGCAGGTCAAATGGCCCGGTCCAGGACAGTCCTTGACCCTGACGGATGGACGCCAATCACTTCTGACCCTTCCATTGAATGACAACATTCCGATCATTCACAAAAAGCAATGGTGGAACCTTCTTGTGGCCAATCCGATTGGCTATCTTCCGGAAAACGGCAAAACCGACGTAATCCACATTGGCCTGCCCGAGCAGGTCATCATCGGTTTAGGCCCCGGTTGGATGCGCGGCTGGATGTTCAGCTTTTTCCTGACATTCCTGCTGTCATCCATCGGCACCAAATTCTTGTTGCGGATCGATTGAAAGGCGCGCTCTTACTAGCGGCGAGTTCGAAAAAAATCTTTGAGCAGGGACGAGCACTCGATTTCCAGCAAGCCCCCTTGTGTTGTAATGTGGTGATTGTGGGGATAATCAGCATACAGGTCGAAAGTGCCGCCCAGTGCCCCGGTTTTTGGGTCCCAGGCGCCGAAATAGACCTGCTCCAACCGGGCATGCAGCATGGCTCCTGCGCACATGGCGCAGGATTCCAGCGTGACATAAAGTGAACATCCGGGGAGCCGATAATTACCGAGCCGTTGACCTGCTTCACGCAAGGCGAGAATTTCGGCGTGGGCGCTGGGATCGTTGAGGTTGATGGTCCGGTTCCATCCCTCACCTAGCAACTGACCGTCTTTTACAATCACTGCCCCCACCGGCACTTCACCCTCTTCCCTGGCTCGATGCGCCAGATCCAGGGCGTGCCGCATCCACTCCCGGTCAGATTCCGCCACCACCGGAGATACGTTCATAAGCAGTCGAGCAGGGTCATTCCCACTCGATTGTCGCCGGTGGTTTCCCGGAAATATCGTAAACAACCCTCGATATTCCATTGATCTCATTAGCAATTCTCATGGAAACACGCTCAAGGAATTCGTAAGGCAAACGGGCCCACCGCGCCGTCATGAAGTCCACGGTTTCCACCGCTCGCAAGGCCACAACATATTCGTAACGACGTTGGTCACCGGTGACGCCCACGGATTTTATCGGCAGGAACACGGCAAACGCCTGACTGACTTTGTCATACAGGTTTTCCTTGTACAGTTCCTCGATGAAGATATGATCTGCCCGGGCCAGCAGGTCGATGAATTCTTCACGAACCTCCCCCAACACCCGCACACCCAGGCCCGGGCCAGGAAACGGATGGCGGAAAACCATTTCTCTGGGAAGGCCTAACTCGATGCCTATTTTACGGACTTCGTCCTTGAACAATTCGCGCAGGGGCTCGACCAGATCCATCTTCATGGAGTCGGGCAAACCGCCGACATTGTGATGGGATTTGATCACCTGCGCCTTGCCCGTTTTGCTGCCGGCGGATTCGATCACATCCGGATAAATTGTTCCCTGGGCCAGCCATTTCGTATGGCCCTTCAAGCGGGCCTGTTCCTCGAAGACGTCGATGAACAGGCCGCCAATGATTTTACGTTTTTCTTCCGGGTCGGTGACGCCCTTCAAACCGGTCAGGAATCGTTTGCGGGCATCCACCTTGATCACATGTACGCCCATGTGCCGGTCAAATGTCGCCATCACCTGCTCGGGCTCACGGTAGCGAAGCAAACCCGTATCAACAAAAATGCAGGTCAACTGGTCACCGATGGCCCGGTTCAGCAAAGCGGCCACGACGCTTGAATCCACGCCGCCGGACAGGCCCAGTAGGACTTCGTCATTGCCCACCTGGTCCCGGATTCGCGCGATGGAGTCCTGGATGATGTTTTCCGGAGTCCAGTGCTCTTCGCAGCCACAAATGTCGTGCACAAAGCGCTCGAGTATCCGCTGGCCCTGCGCCGTGTGCGTCACCTCGGGGTGGAACTGGATGCCGTAGTAGCCGCGACCGTCATCGGCGATGGCCGCGATCGGCGCGGAGTCCGTACTGGCCAAAACCTCGAAACCGCCGGGCAGTTCGGTTACTTTGTCACCGTGACTCATCCATACATCGAGTTGCGAGCGTCCGGCATCATCAACGTGATCCTCGATGTTCAGCAACAAACGTGAAGGTTGCTCCACCGTGACCCGCGCGTAACCAAATTCCTTGAACGGGGAAGGCTCGACTTTACCGCCCAACTGGGCCGCCATGGTGTGCAAACCATAGCAGATCCCTAGCACCGGAACATCAAGCTCAAAGACAATTTCAGGCGCCTGCGGGCCATCTTCCGCATGCACGGATGCCGGACCGCCGGAAAGGATGATGCCGCGCGGCGCAATTTTACGGATATCGCCAGGGTGTGCATCCCAAGGCCAAATTTCGCAATAAACCCCGATTTCCCTGACGCGGCGAGCGATCAGTTGCGTGTACTGAGAACCAAAATCCAGGATCAGGATGCGGTGTTGATGAATGTCTTGATGCATGGCTAATTTTCTGACCCCATCCCAGCCGCCTGGCAGCAACTGGAGTCAGGACAACTTATAATTTGGCGCTTCCTTGGTAATCTGGACATCGTGCGCATGGCTTTCACGGACGCCAGCATCCGTAATCCGGACAAATTTAGCCTCAGTTCTGAATTTATCTATATTCTCGCAACCCGTGTAGCCCATGGATGAGCGGAGCCCGCCCAACAGTTGGTGGATCACCTCGGATAATACCCCCTTGTAGGGCACGCGGCCTTCGATGCCTTCAGGCACCAGTTTTTCGGCCGATACATCATGCTGGAAATAACGGTCCCTGGAACCCTCCGCCATGGCGCCCAGCGATCCCATGCCCCGGTAGGACTTGTAGGACCGCCCCTGGTATAACTCAACTTCACCGGGCGCCTCCTCGGTGCCGGCGAACAAACCGCCGATCATGACGGTCCATGCTCCGGCCGCGATGGCCTTGGCGAAATCGCCCGAGAATCGAATTCCGCCATCGGCGATCAGTGGCACACCGGTGCCATTCAAGGCATGAGCGACATTGGCCACGGCAGTGATCTGGGGGACACCCACGCCAGCCACGACGCGGGTAGTACAGATTGAGCCCGGCCCTTGCCCGACCTTGACCCCATCCGCACCAGCCTCAACCAGCGCCAACGCGCCTTCTTCCGTGGTAACGTTGCCGCCGATAACCTGAACATCGGGAAACTGCTGCTTGACCCAACTGATCCGGTCCAGCACGCCACGGCTGTGGCCATGTGCGGTATCGACCACAATCACGTCAACGTTGGCATCGACCAGGGCCGTCACGCGCTCCACGGTGTCACCGCCCACGCCCACCGCGGCGGCAACAATCAACCGTTCCCGGGAATCCTTGGCCGCATTGGGAAAATCGGTGGATTTCTGTATGTCTTTCACCGTGATCAAGCCACGTAGCTCGAACTTGCTGTTCACCACCAGCACCTTCTCGATGCGGTATTTGTGCAGCAGGCCAAGTACTTCGTCCTGGCCGGCATTCTCGTTAACGGTGATGAGTTTGTCCTTGCGGGTCATGATGTTGCGCACGGGATCATCCAGCCGCTTCTCGAAGCGCATGTCCCTGCTGGTGACGATACCGACCAATTCGTTACCATCCACCACGGGCACGCCGGAGATATTGTGCCGATGGGTCAGGTTCAACACCTCACGAATGGTGGTATCCGGCGCCACGGTGATCGGATCCTTGATCACGCCAGCCTCGTATTTCTTGACGCTAAGTACCTGTTCCGCCTGTTGTTGCAGTGTCATGTTTTTGTGAATCACACCGATGCCACCTTCCTGAGCCATGGCAATGGCCAGCCGCGCCTCGGTAACGGTATCCATGGCGGCAGACGCCAGTGGTGCGTTGATGCTGATGTCGCGAGTCAGTCGTGATTGTATTTCGACATCTGCAGGGAGAATATCCGAGTAGGCGGGCTGGAGCGAGACATCATCAAAGGTCAGGGCTTCACCGATCAGCTGCATGTTCCAAGATTTCCTGAGTGCCAACGCCCGGTGCATACCGGGCGTCACGGGGTTATTTGATCGATTATATCCTGCCGCGGTGTTTATTTGAACAAGGTAATTGCACGAGGCCGGCAAAAGAAAAGGGCTGCAGGAAAGCGAAATTTTTCAGTACAGCGTTTATCATCTGCATATGACCACTAACGGTAATACCACCGGGCACATCTACACACCGAGTGAACTGAACCGCGAGGTTCGCTTACACATCGAGATGGGCTTCCCACGCATACTGCTGGAAGCCGAAATATCCAATCTCTCGAAACCTGCTTCCGGACACCTATACTTCACGCTGAAGGATGACAAAGCCCAGATTCGCTGTGCCCTGTTCCGTTCCTCAGCCAACCGTATGTCCATCCGCCCGGAGAATGGCATGAAAGTCCTTGCCCGCGGCAGGATCAGCTTGTACGAACCGCGTGGTGACTTCCAGTTGATCGTGGACAGCCTGCAGGACGCCGGTGAAGGCCTGATGCTTCGTCAATTCGAGGAACTGAAAAAGAAACTCGAAGGCGAAGGCCTGTTTGACCCATCACACAAACAGCCGCTGCCGCCCTACCCGCTGCGCATTGCCGTGGTGACTTCCCCGAGTGGCGCTGCTGTACGCGATATCCTGCACGTACTGGCGCGACGCTGGCCTGTTGCAAAAGTCCGTTTGTACCCGGTATCCGTCCAGGGTCCTGAAGCACCACGAGAAATCCTGGCCTCCCTGCGCGCTGCCAATGAACAGGACTGGGCTGAAATCCTGATTGTGGGTCGCGGCGGTGGATCACTCGAGGATCTGCTCGCTTTCAATGATGAAGCTGTAGCCCGGGCAGTATTCGCATCAGGTATTCCGGTCATTTCCGCGGTGGGCCACGAAACGGACTTCAGTATTTGTGATTTCGTGGCCGATCTGCGAGCACCTACTCCATCCGCCGCCGCTGAATTGGCCACGCCGGACCAGGCCATGCTGAAGGAGTCATTCTCACGCTCCGAAAGGCAATTACTCCGCCGCATCCGAGACCGGCTCCAACGCGATACCCAGGGGCTGGACCACCTTTCACACCGGCTCCAGCAGCGCCACCCGGGCCGACGACTGCGTGATCTGATAATTAAAGTTAATAATATAAGTCAAACTATTGATAAATATATAAATTATATTCTATATCGACGCCAACAAAAACTACGAGACCTGGTCCGGACCCTGCATGCAGTGAGCCCGCTGAAAACCATCGGTCGCGGCTATGCCGTCGTAACTTCAACCCAGACCGGGGAAGTCATCAGCAGCGTCAGGCAGGCGCAACCTGGAAAATCCATCACGACCCAAATCAGCGACGGCCGCCTCCTCAGCACAGTGGACAAAGTCACTGACCAAACCCTGGACTCGGACGAACATTGAGTGGCCACTTTTCAGGATAAGATTTTCATCTCCACGCCCGGGAGCGAGGCGGCGTAAGCGGCTCCCATTAACAATGAGGGCGTGTAGTAACCACCTTCCACGTCATTTTCAAGCAGGTGCTGGGCGATCCCCAGGCCAGCGGTGACCGTCAGGTCGTATCCGTTGGGGGCGGTCATTGTAGCGGAGATGGTTCTGCCATCCGCACTGGTGACCTCACCCCAGAGTTCTGACTGGGATTTTTCCCGCTTTGTGTCACTGGGGCCACGAACGCGGTTCTCCACCTGTTTCTTCAAGAAGGACTGGACGAAACCCAAGCCCAACAACGGTTTGAACCATCTCATGCGCTGCATTTTTGCAATCGTGCCCGGCGATACAGCCATGTAGACCTCGATGTCTGGAATGCCTGTGCTGATGAAGGCAGTGTAAACATCACCCCAGGGTATCGTCACTGCGCTGCGATCAGCATGAGCAAAGGGAATCGTGCGGGATTTCCAGGCGAGCGGGACTTCGAGCAATTCCCCATCCCTCCGCACGCGCCCGCCCATCCCCAGGCCTTCCACGGTGGTCTTGGCGGTACCCGGACTTGGCCCGCCACCCGCCTCGAAAGCCAGTACCAACTTTATCGCTGCGGGAAGGGCTTCGACCAGGCTGGCGGCCAGGCAATCAGAGGGCACCACGTCGAAACCCACACCCGGGATGAGCACGATATCTGCGCGCCGGGCCTGGTCGGCCTGTAGGTGAGCATTTTGGAATACCGAAATTTCACCGGTAATATCCAGGTAGTGCACTCCTGCCGCCAGGCAAGCCTCAATCATGGGTTGGCTGGTAGTAGAAAACGGGCCGGCACAATGCAGGACAAGCTTGCAACCTTCAACACCCCTGAGCGTTGCCTGCGGATCATCCAGGTCGAAAACCCGGCTTTCCAGGCCCAGATCAGCAGCCAATGCGGAAACTGCCCCTTCGTTGCGACCAGCCAGAATCGGATGAAGGCCTCGCCGGGCAGCTTCACGGGCCATCAATTTCCCGGTGTAACCATTGGCACCGTAGATTATCCAGTCCATTAGAAAAGGCGGCCCTGTTGGCGAACATCGATCGGTTTATTCTTATTGTCGACTTTCTTTTTGACCTCCAAAGCAGTCGGTGTAGATTGTTGCGCCGGTTCCGGCACGGGAGTTGATTGTTTGGCATATTGCGCTGCTGGTTCCGGCCTTGTTTGACTTACCGCCTCACGAGCAACTGCATCAACTTCGGCCATTTTTTCAGCTGCTGCCTTGACCGGATCTGGCCGCGTTACCAGCGCCAGTAATTTTCCAACATTGCAGTGTGATTCTAAACCGTGGCGCAAGGACTTGCGCTTATTGAGCCAGTAACGGTTGCACCGGCCTTGCTTGCTGACGGTAATAAAACCGGCATCCTGCAGGTCCTTCACGATTTTCTGGACCGCGCGCTCGGTGATGCCCACCTCGAATGCCACGTCTCTCAATCTGGCTTCTTTATTGCGGGACAGACAAACCAATACATGACCGTAGTTGCTGAAAAAAGTCCAATCGCCCATCATCTTCTCACTTGTGTGGATTGCACCCAATCCATACCATAAACGTCATACCATGCCCTATTACTATGAATTATAATTCGTGTTTAATATTTCTTCAATGCTAAGCTATATCAATGCTTTGAGCAGGGCGCGTACCAAGGCCCTGACACGCAACATGGGCTCCTTGAGGGTTTCGGCGATATCGTCTTCAGACAACGGCTTTGGGGTCACACCGGCGCCCCAGTTGGATACCACCGCCAGGCCGGCATAGTCCAGGCCGAGTTCACGCGCCAGGCCGGCTTCAGGCAAAGAGGTCATCCCCGCCATGTGGCATCCGTCGCGCCGGGCCTTTTCCACCTCAGCCGAGCTTTCCAGCCTCGGCCCCTGAAAGACGCCAATACAGCCCCCGTCCACCACCTCGATGGATGCATCCCGGGCCGCTTTCAATAACAGTCGCCTGAGCGGGCCTTCGTAGGGCCGGGTGAAATCCACGTGTTCCAGTGCAACCTGTTCGGAATCGCAGTAGGTGTGATCACGCCCCCAGGTATAGTCGATCAATTGATCAGGTACGACAAGCGTTGCAGGGCCATAGGGCTCACATACGCCACCAACCGCGGAAACTGCCAGCACATGATCGGCGCCAACTTCCCGCAGCGCCCACATATTGGCCCGGTAATTAACACAATGGGGCGGGAAAACGTGCGGGTTGCCATGGCGCGGCAGGAACAACAGCCGAACGGGTCCGCTTTGCACTTCTCGGATGGGCGCGGAAGGGTCACCGTAGGGCGTATCCACGGAGATGGACTTCACATTCTC
>Ga0209980_10001599_pt1 | contig 12387 bp, 10 predicted proteins | sample CR02metaG_FD_183611 | JGI IMG/M metagenome (GOLD analysis project Ga0209980, IMG submission 183611) | Deep subsurface microbial communities from Mariana Trench to uncover new lineages of life (NeLLi) - CR02 metaG (SPAdes) (version 2) | ecosystem: Environmental > Aquatic > Marine > Ocean trench... | reverse complement strand
CAGGATGACTTTCACGGACGCGAGCCCAATCGGGCCTAATCCGTACTGAACGACACGAATGGGGACGGGCATGGGTCAGGGGTGAATGAAAAGACGGTTTTTCGCAAGATGATGCATGATACGAAATCGGCTTAATCCGTTGTAGAAAAACACAAGTGAAAATTTGCGACCACATCTTGTATTTATTAAGGTTTTAGCCTCCGATCATGGCCCGGTGGTGGTGACGATCAGGCTGCGGGAAGAGCGGTAGTGATCCGGCTGAACGAGTAGACCTTGACGTCTTCCCCCTGAGAACAGGGGGAGAGTTTGCTCGGTGGCGAAACAGAAGGCTCCTCCCCCGAGAACGGGGGAGGTGTCCCGTAGGGACGGAGGGGGCGATTCTTCGCATCTTGCACAGTCTTTTCAGAAAACGGGAATAAGCAACATTTCAGATTTCGTGCTAGTCCGTTTCAAAGTGGGACATATCACTCACTCTTAGGAAACACCCCTAGAGCGCCTCTACGTTTGCTTCCTGGGCAACCTCCTCTTCCTGGGCAACCTCGACATCCGGCGCTAAGAACGGATAGCTAAAGTGCGTCGGCGGGTTGAAGTTTTCCTTGATCGTGCGGGCCGAGATCCACCGGAGCAGGTTCATTGGCGAGCCGGCCTTGTCGTTGGTGCCCGAGGCACGCGCGCCGCCGAAGGGCTGTTGCCCGACCACCGCGCCGGTCGGCTTGTCGTTGATGTAAAAGTTGCCGGCAGCGTTGACGAGGCGGTCGGAAGCCTGCACGATGGCTCGGCGATCCTGGGCAAAGACAGCGCCCGTGAGCGCATACGGCGAGGTCTCGTCCAGCAGCGTGAGCGTCTCGTCGAATTGCGCGTCCGGATAGACGTGTAGCGTCACGACCGGGCCGAAGATCTCCTCGCACATCGTCTGGTACCGTGGATCCTCCACCACGAGCACCGTCGGCTCGATGTAATAGCCTTGTTCGTCCGAATAAGTACCGCCGTGGAGGACTTCGACGCCGTCGGCCTCTTTGGCGCGGTCGATGTAGCCGGTGATGCTGTCGAAGGCGTTCTGGTCGATCACGGCATTGACGAAGTTGGTGAAATCCTCGACCGTGCCCATCTTGACGTCGCTAAGCTGGTCGAGCATTTCGGTCTTAATGGCCGGCCAGAGCGATTGCGGTAGGTAGACCCGTGAGGCAGCCGAGCACTTCTGACCCTGATATTCGAACGCCCCACGGACGATGGCCGTCGCCACGGCCTTGGATTTGGCAGAGGGATGGGCGAGGATAAAGTCTTTCCCGCCGGTCTCGCCGACGATCCGAGGATAGCAACGGTAGTTGGCGATGTTTTGCCCGATCGTGCGCCACATATGCTGGAAGGTCCCCGTCGATCCGGTGAAATGCAGCCCGGCCAACTGCGGTGAGGCGAAGACCGGATCGCCAATCGTAGCACCTCGGCCCGGCACCATGTTGATCACCCCCGGCGGCAGGCCCGCCTCCTCCAGTAACTTGTAGATGAAGTAGGACGAGTAGATCGACGACGACGCCGGTTTCCAGACCACGGTGTTGCCCATCAGGGCCGGCGCCGTGGGCAGGTTGGCTGCGATGGAGGTGAAATTGAACGGCGTCACCGCGAAGACGAACCCTTCGAGCGGGCGATATTGCAGACGGTTCCACATGCCCGCTGACGAGATCGGTTGCTCGGTGTAGATCTGCTCCATGAAGTACACGTTAAATCGAAGAAAATCAACAATCTCGCACGCGGCATCGACCTCGGCCTGGAAGGCGTTTTTGCTTTGCCCGAGCATGGTCGATCCGTTGAGCGTATCGCGCCAGGGGCCGGCCAAGAGGTCAGCGGCTTTGAGGAAGATGGCGGCGCGGTCGGTCCAGTGCATCCGCGACCAGTCGTGGCGGGCCTCGAGCGCTGCTTCGATGGCCTGGTTGACCTCGGTCGTTCCGCAGTAATGGACCGTCGCGAGGGTGTGGCTGCGTTCGTGAGGCGGGTGTACCGTGCTGACCTGGCCGGTGCGGACCTCCTCGCCGCCGATGAAGGCTGGGATGTCAATCTCCTGGCTTTTCAGTTCGTTCAGGCGCTGGACGAGGGAGATGCGCTCGGGGCTGCCGGGGGTGTAGTCTCGTATCGGATCGTTGACCAGGGGTGGGGTGCGGGTGATGCTGTTGTTCATGAGCGTCACGGGTTTTAGAGGGGGGCTGAATCGAAAAGCAAGAACGAGGCACCCTACCATAACTTGCCTCAAAGGGTGTTGTTCTCCGCTCCCATACTCCCACACAAGGAGCACGTTTAGCAATTTATGCACGGCTCAGTAAAGTAATACAGCCCCCATGCCGATACTCAGCATGTTCGTTGTTGGTATACAAGAGGGCCTTTTTCTCGAAGGCCGTTCTCGTTCTTCCAGATTCCTCTAGAGAATGTCATGGGTACAAGTCTAGACCATCACCTACGCGATGGCAAGAGGGAGTCGCTTGCCCGAGCCAAAGCTTCGCTGAAGGATCGCCTCCGCCAGAAGATGCTGCAGGAGGCCCTCGACGAGTTGCAGGATACCGACCGTGTGGTAGATGAAGCCATGGACGCCTTTGCGGCGCAAGAGAACGTGTTGAAAGAGGCCAAAGAAGCGTTCAAAAAACGTCTGGTAGACCAGGTCCGCCAGCAAGCCCTTGAAGAAATAGCCGCCGATATCGATGGGTCGTCGTTGGAAGCTCACGCCGAGGGGTTGACCGAGGCCAAAGAGGCGTTTAAAAAGCGCCTGCGAGACCAGATCCTCCAGCAGGCCATCGACGAGGTCGGGGCGGAGATCGCGCAGGAGGCTATTGAGGGGCACGCCGAAGACCTGGCGAAGGCCGGCGAGACGTTCAAAGAACGTCTGCGAGACCAGATCCTCCGGCAGGCCATCGACGAGGTCGGGGCGGAGATCGATGACGCTTCGGAGGCCCTCCTCGAACGGGCCGACGGAGACGCCCTGACCAAAGCCAAAGACGCCTTCAAACAGCGCCTGCTCGACGAGGTCCTCCAACAGGCTATCGCAGAGATCGACGCGGAAGTCGACCTTGATGTGGAGGCCGTCACGGAGGCCGACGAAGAGAACGCCACGCTTACGCTGGAACTGTCTGAAAACGTCGAGGAACTCTACAACAGCCTGGGAGAGCCGGCTAACGATCCGGATGATCCGGTGGTTGACGCGCATTTTTGGGAGTTCGAAAACATCTCCATCGACGAGCATTCCAAACCTTCCATTGAAGAGACACGCTCTGAGCAAGAGGGGGAGGAAGATCCCGGTTTTTTTTTAAGCGATCCGACCGAACCTGGAAGCGGCTTCGAGGCCGCATCAAACAGCGAACTCCTTGAAGAGCCCTTTACTTTCGCTGGCGACGGGGCCTTGCAAATTGCGGATCCGCTTGGAGAAGTCGACGCCTACATAGACGCCTCTACGGCATCGAGTGTTTATTACCTCTACGGCATCTTGTCCGGCGCAGAGGTTGCCCCAGAGGGCCTGCCGAAAGAAGGTATCGACCCCCTCTACCCGATTTATCCTCTGAGTCACGAACACATCCAAGCTCTCGTAAGCAAAGTCTCGGCGACGGACTACGGCGAGCAGGCGCTGCAAGCCAACTTGTTAGATCCGCTGTGGAAGGATCAGCAGACCCAGGCGCACGAAGGGTTCGTCGAGCGGTTCTCGCGGGAAGGGCTTTTCCTACCGGTGCCGTTTTGCACCCTCTACGAAAGCGAGGCCGAGATACGCGAGATGCTTTCTGAGATCAGCTATCTCGAGGCGCTAGAGAAGATTAAGGGGCGAAGCCAGTGGCATCTGAAGCTGTATCGCAACGTCGAGGTCTTGCATCAGCAAGTGGTCGAAAACAGCACAGCCGTGCAGCAACTGATGGCCGAGATCAAGAGCAAGCCCAAGGAAGGTCCACATTCGATCAAAAAGAAAATGGTGTCGACCATCCGTGAAGAAGAAGCCGCGATGACGGATAATTGTACCAAAGACGTACACGAACGGCTCTTTGTCCACGCCGAAGATGTCGAACTCGGCGCGCTCGATGGGAAAAAGGATCGCGATAATGTGGAACTGATTCTGGATGCTACCTATCTCGTGCATAAGGAACAACAGGAGGCCTTCGTAGAGGGTGTCGAACAACTCATCGGAGAGTACGCCACACTCGGCTTCGAATTCAGCGTCTCGGGACCCGCGCCACCGACCTTGTTTTCAAACCTCTATCCCGCTGAAATTCGATGAACCGGTCTCAGCGGACAGCCTGGAAATCTACCGACGGATGATTTACCTCTACGCCATCACCGAAGCCATCGAACGGCCGTTTGAGGCGCTGTGCGGGGTTGATTTTGCCCCGCTGTCCTACCTGCATCAGGGTAGGTTGACGGCGGTGGTGAGCCGCGTCTCGTCGCCGGTGCTGGCCCCGACGCCCCGGCGGCTGTGGCAGCACGAACAGGTCGTCGAGGCGGTGATGAACCGCAACCCTGTCTTGCCGGCGCGTTTCTCCACCATTGTCACGGACGAAGCGACGGTCTCGAGCCGGATGGAAGATTTAAACCCGGTGTTGGTGGAGGATCTGGAACGTTTGCGAGGCTGTGTCGAGTTAAGCCTGCGTGTGATTCGCCTCTGGGACCCGGTTGTCTCGGGCGATGGGATGGCAGCCGATACGTGCCCCGAGTTGATCGCCTCTGAGAAAACCGGGCGCACCTTCGACGTAGCGCGCCGGGCCGCCGAAGCGCAACGCCTTGTCAATCGTCGGCGTAATGAAAGCCTGGGCGAGTTGGTCAACCGGTCGCTTGCCGCCTGCGCCCTCGATCACCGGATGGAGGTCGAAGAGGGAGCGGGGGTGGTCATCAAAGCGGCTTACCTCGTCGAGAAGAGCCGTTTGGGAATGATGCAAAAGGCGGTCCGCCGCCTGATGAAAACCTATCCGAACTTGCATTTCCTCTGTACCGGTCCCTGGCCGCCGTATCATTTCGTTCAGCCCATTGAACCGGTGGATGCGATGCAGTTTTAGGGGGGGGCTTTCTTAATAAAATCACTTTGGACAAAACCAACATCCCCCGCCCTCGCTGACGCTCGGGCACACCCTTCGAAGGGAGATTTGGATGGAGGCAGACTCATACTCGTTAAAAAATTTTCAAACTTCATTGCAACGTCTTTACCTGTTTTAACCCTTTATTGCAATTCAAAAGAACATTTAAGGAAGGAACGCGTGGAGGTACGACCGCGCACTGATTATCCACCTGACCCTTCGTACTTCCCTTGTCTTTTCATCGTTTTGTGGCATTTCGCTATCTGCTCGGGGCTCAGGGCAGAGAGGAGGGCCGTCGCTTCGTACGGTTTATTACGTATGTAGCCATCGGCGGGGTGGCCGTCGGGGTGGCCGCGTTGTTGCTGGCGTTGTCTATTGTTCGGGGGTTCAGTCAGGAAATCGAAGCCAAGATCGTTGGCTTCGGCGCCCACGTGCAGGTCGAGAATTTCCAGGACGCACCCCTGCCCGACGCCGAGCGGATGCAACGCGACCTCGCACAGTGGGCCACGGTGGCGCATGTGGCGCCGGTCGTCACCGAGTTTGCGTTGCTACGCCGGTCGGCGTTCGAAATCGACGGTGTGGCCTTGTGGGGGACTGACGTCCTGCTGCCCTATCTGGCCGAGCATCTCCAGGACGGGACGCCCTCGTTTGCGCCTGATTCGGCGGGAAGGAGTGGATTGGTGATTGGCGCGGCGCTCGCGCGGCTGCTCGACGTGGCCGTCGGCGACCGCGTGACGGTGTTCTCGATGCGAAAAACCGCAGGAGACGGCGCGCGCTCCCTCCCGATGCTGGGCCTCCGCCCTCGCGTCAAACAGTTCCACATCGCCGGCATCTACGAGACGGCTCTCGCCAACTTCGACGAACTCTACGTCTTCGCCGACCTCGACGTGGCGCGCGAGCTGCTCCAGTACGGCCCCGACCAGGTGACCCGCTTCGACCTGACGCTCCACGACGTCACGCAGGCCGACGCCGTGGCCCTCGACGTGGAACAGACCTACGGCTTTCCCGTGATGGCGCGGACGATCTATCAGGCGTTTCGCGGGCTCTTCGCCTGGGTCAATCTTCAGGAAGCCATTATTCCGGTCGTCATCGGCATTATGATCATCGTGGCGGCTTTCAACACCGTCGGCACGCTGCTGATGATTGTTATGGAGAAGACCCGCGAAATCGGGGTGATGGCCAGTATGGGCGCTTCGCGGCAGATCTTGCGGCGGCTGTTTTTATGGTTGGGCTTGTTCATCGGCACTGCCGGTACGGGCATCGGCTTGAGCCTCGCCTTTATCCTGGCTATGCTTCAACAGCGCTACTCCATCATTCCGTTGCCCGAAGAGGCCTATTATATGGACACCGCGCCCATCGCACTCGACCCGTTCGATTTCGTCCTCGTCGGGGCGATTGCCCTGATCCTTTGCGTGATCTCGGCGTATATTCCTGCACGGTTCGCCTCTCGCATCGAGCCGCTCAAAGTCATTCGTTTTAGTTAGAGGCTGTTAGTATTTTGGTATGCGACGTTGTTTCACCTAAACGATTGCTATCCTATGACCATAGAAACAGGAACCGAAGCGCCCGACTTCACGCTCTTTACCAATAAGCGAGAACCTTTCCAACTCTCGCAGTACCGGGGCAAGCAAAACGTGCTGTTGCTGTTCTTCCCCGGCGCCTTCACCAGCGTCTGCACCTCCGAACTCAACGCGGTCAACGGCGAGTTGGAGGCCTACGGCGGCGACGCTACGCAGATCGTCGGTGTCTCGACCGATTCACCGTTTGTGTTGGAGGAGTTTCGCGGCATACATAAGTTCCAGTTTCCGCTCTTGAGCGACCACGACGCCCTCGTCAGCGACCTCTACGGGGCCAAGTATCACCACAACTTCACGCCGATGAAACTCGACCGGATCTCGAAGCGAGCGGCTTTTTTGGTCGACAAAGCAGGCGCCGTCCAGTACGCCGAAGTGCTCGACAACGCAGGCGAATTGCCGGATTTCGACGCGATCAAACAGGTGATTGCATCGCTGGACTAAAACGGTCTTCAAGGAACCCAGGGAAAATCCGAAATTCGAATTTTGGACATTGTTTAGGATTTCGATATTCGATATTCGGATTTCTTTTCGGCCCAAGCTATAAACACTCGATCATGTATACCCTCCAGGTCTTGCTCTTCAGCGTCTTAAAACAGAAAGTAGGGGAGGGGAGACTCACCCTGAGCCTGCAAGCACCGGCCACCGGGACGGATCTGCTCGATCACCTGGAGGCGCAATATCCCGTCCTCGGCGACTATCGCTCGGTGCTTCGCCTGGCGGTCAACCAGGAATACGTGCCGGAGACGGTGGCGCTGGCCGACGGCGACGAAATCGCACTGATCACGCCGGTCAGTGGAGGGTGAAGGATGGTGTTTGGGTGTTATGGTGTTAAAGTGTTTGAGTTAATAAACCCTAACACCCAAACCCTGTAGTAATCCGTTATTGCAATGCAAAAAAAAGAAAACCACCGCTGGTTTCTCTTACAGCATGAACCCCTCGACGTCGGCGCGGCGTTCACGTTTTTGCAGACGCCGAAGGCCGGGGGGATCGACCTGTTCGTGGGCACCACGCGCCAGTGGACCGCCGACAAGGAGACCGTCCGGCTCGAATACGACTGCTACGAAGCGATGGCGCTCAAAGAGATGTCACGCCTCGCCGAGGAAGCGCAAGCCCGCTGGCCTGTCGAGCGTGTCTGCCTCTTGCATCGACTGGGCGTGGTGCCGCCGGCCGAGGCCAGCGTTGTCGTGGGCGTGGCCACGCCGCACCGCGCCGACGCCTTCGCCGCCTGTCGCTTCTTGATCGACACGCTCAAAGAGCAAGTCCCGATCTGGAAGCGTGAGGTTTACGCCGACGGGTCAACGGAGTGGATCGAAGGCTCGACACCCCCGGCGGTTGAAGGGAGGTAGGGGGTAGTATCTTCAAGTAAAATGATTTACTGCGCGAAATCCAATTATAGATTATATTGAACTTAGGTGTTTCTCAATCATAGGCTTATGAAACGCTAGACAACATGCGACTGGATTCCCAACAGAAGAGCAAGCCCAGACTCTCCGACAAACGATGCTGGTCTCCGTTAGGCAAGGTGAGCTTCTCGACAACGTACGCCCTTCTGGCAGTATTGCTCACGCTCCAGAGTTGCACGCCTCATCTAGGACATTCATCGCCGCAGGATGTCTCAGACCAGCGTCCCAGGGACGTAGAAACGATAGCGAGCCTGGAGAATCCGCAGATCGTTCGGGGAGACCTCTTCGAGGATTACCACTATGCTTTCACCCTGACGCGGCCATCGGGCACATGGCAGTTCTTGGAAGAACACGAAGCCAGTACGTATAAGGAATTCTTTTCGCTGCTTGATTGATTACCGTTTCCCCTGCTTAAGGTGATACACCAGATGCGATTTGCGGTGTCCGGGCACGTACGTCGGTACGACGGCGCAGCCGCCTGTTTAGTGCCCGTTATTGCAAAGAAAAAACCGCTTCGCGGATCCGCGCTACCGGGTCGAGATGCAGATCGGGCTCGAACGCCTTGCCCGTCACCGACTCGTACAGTTCGATGTAGCGGCTGGCTGCTTCGACGCGGAACGCCTCCGGGAGGTCAGGCAGGATCTGTCCTTGCTTGCCCATAAAGCCGTGATCCATCAGCCATTCGCGGACGAACTCCTTCGAAAGCTGGCGCTGCGGTTTATCCTGGCTGAGCAATTCATCGTAAGTATCGGTGTAGAAATAGCGCGACGAATCGGGCGTATGCACTTCGTCGATCACCACGTACTGCCCGTCAGGGGTGCGGCCGAACTCGTACTTGGTGTCCACCAGGATCAGGCCTTGCTCGGCGGCCATCTCGGCGCCTCGCTCGAACAGCGCGAGCGCGTAACCCTCTAGTTGGTCGAACGTCTCGGCGTCGATGATGCCTTGCGCGATGGCTTCTTCGCGGCTGATGTCCTCGTCGTGGCCTTCGTGGGCTTTGGTGGAGGGGGTGAGGATCGGCTCGGGAAGGCGGCTGTTTTGCTGAAGTCCGTCGGGCAGCGTTTTTCCGCAAAGGATGCGTTTTCCCGTCCGGTACGTGCGCCAGGCGTGCCCCACGACGTAGGCGCGCACGACGAATTCGATCTGAACAGGCTCACACCGCATGGCGACGGTCACGTTGGGGTCCGGCACCGAGAGCACGTGGTTGGGCACGAGGTCGCTCGTAGCCTCGAAGAAATAGGCGGCGAGTTGGTTGAGCACCTGGCCTTTGAAAGGGATCGTCTGACGCAGCACGTGGTCGAAGGCCGAGATGCGATCCGTCGTCACGAGGATCAAGCGGTCGTCGATGCGGTACGTGTCGCGGACTTTGCCGCGATAGCGTTCGCCGAGGTCGGTAAAGGTTGTTTCGCGGAGGCCATGGTCGAGTTGGCGGAGGATGATGGCAGCATCCATAGGAGGTCGAGTCGTGTTTTAGGCGGAGTGCAGGTGGCGGCTGGATTCTCGGACGCGCAGCTCCGGGATGGTGAGCCGTTCGATCCGATCTTCGGTTCTGGGATGGTCGAGGCGGTAGAGCAAGCGCTCGGCGGCTTCCCGACCGACGCCTTCCATGCTCTGGTCGACGCTGGAGAGCCCGAGGAATTTGCTCGTTTTGATGTCGTCGTACCCGACGAGCGCGATGTCCTCAGGGACGGTTTTGCCGGCTTCGCGGATGGCCTTCCACGCGCCGATAGCCTGTACGTCGCTGCTGGCAAAAACAGCCGTTACCGGCGGGTCGATCGCGAGGAGACGGAGCATCGCCTCGTAGCCATGCTCTTCGCTGAAGCCGGCGTGTTTCTCGGTCGTACCGCTCTGGAGGAGGTTTTCGATAAAGGGAATTCCGGCCTCATCCAGCGCCTGCCGATAGCCGGCGATGCGCTTGAGTTGCAGATAGCCATCGGTGTAAGCGCGGATCATGCCGATACGTCGGTGGCCCTGTTCGACCAGGTGGGCAACAGCGGCCTTCGCTCCGATCGAGTTGTCCCAGTAGTAACAGTCGAACTGCGTGTGGTGATGACCCACCAGGACGACGGGCGCGTGGAGGGCTTTTAATTCCGGCCCCAGCTTTTCATCGACCGGTACGCCGGCGAGCAGCAGGCCGTCTACGGCGCCCCGGTTGAGCATATTGAGCAGGCGTTCCAGGGGAGAACGAGAACCGAGGTCGAACAGCAGCAGGTCGTGCTCCTGGTCGAGGAGCTTGCTCCGGACGCCCTTCATGAGTTCGTTGTGAAACGGCGAGGTAAACGTCGGGATGGCGATGGCGATAGAACGGGAGCCTTGCTGTGCCAGCGTCTTCGCCACCCGGTTGGGGCGAAACTTGAGAGCCTCGATGGCTTCGAGTACGCGTGCGCGCGTCCGTTCCGAGACGTCCCGCGAGTTGTTGAGCACCCGAGACACCGTCGAGATGGCGACGCCTGCGTGGTCGGCTACGTGGTAGATCGTGACTTTCGATTTATCTCGCGCCATGAACGTCCGTTATTGCAAGTTAAAAAAACGGGGCTCTCTCGCCGTTAGAATACTATAATAACATTCGAAAAAACCTGTATCATCCGAAAATATTGAGGTGAATGATGAAGTTCATGAGATTTCGGTTGAGTTTGGCGAGCAAGGGAAACCCACCGCCACCGATCACCGTGCGAAAAGCGCAATCGCAAGAGCCCGTTCGAGTTGAAATCCATACCTGCAGCAGATACCTTGATGCAATCCTATCCGTTGGAGGAGATCAGGCTTCGTGCAAAGTAAGAGGCCCCCAATCACTACAGATCGTAAAGAGGATTATGGCGAAGGTCGAATTAGAAGACATTCGCAAGGTGTACGACAATGGGCACGTCGCGGTCCACAAAGCGACGTTTGACATCAACGACGGCGAACTGGTCGTGTTGGTGGGGCCGTCCGGTTGTGGCAAAAGCACGACGTTGCGCATGGTAGCCGGTCTCGAAACGATTACCGAGGGCACCCTGCGTATCGGCGGCCACCGGATGAACGACGTGCCGCCGAAAGACCGCGACATCGCGATGGTGTTTCAGAATTACGCTCTCTATCCCCACATGACCGTCTTCGACAACATGGCCTTCGGGCTGAAGCTGCGGAAATTCCCGAAAGACGAGATCAAGAAACGCGTGGAGCAGGCAGCCGGAATTCTGGGCATCGCGTCGATCCTGGGCCGTAAACCCAAGCAACTCTCGGGCGGTCAGCGACAGCGCGTGGCGGTGGGCCGCGCCATCGTGCGTAAACCGCAGGTCTTTCTCTTCGACGAGCCGCTGTCGAACCTCGACGCCAAGCTGCGCGTGCAGATGCGCACCGAAATCTCGAAGCTCCACCGCCGGCTCGACGCCACGATGATCTACGTCACCCACGATCAGGTCGAAGCGATGACGATGGGGGACCGGATCGTGGTGATGCACGAGGGACATATTCAGCAAATCGATTCGCCGCTCCGCCTGTATAATCACCCCGTCAACAAGTTTGTCGCTGGCTTCATCGGCAGCCCGTCGATGAATTTCATCCAGGGCGACCTCGTTCGCGACGACGGATTACGGTTTCGTGCCCGCAGCGAGGCCTTTACCATCGCTCTTGGCGATACCCACACCTCGACGCTGGGCGATTATCATGGAAAGGAAGTCATCCTGGGCATCCGCCCCGAGGATCTCTATGTAGCCGGAAGCTCCTACGCGCCGCAGCCGGTGGCGGAGATCAACTTGACGCTCGATGTGCTGGAGCCGATGGGGAATGAGATTTTCGTCTATGCCCGCTCCGGTGAGCCCGTGATCGTAGCGCGTGTGGTGCCGCAGTCGCTTCCCGAGCCCGGCCAACCGATCCGATTAGCGATGGACCTGGCGAAGTTATATTTCTTTGATGTCGATACAGAGAAGTCGATTGGCCCGGAGCACTCGACGCCGCTGGTGGCTTGAATGGACGCACTCGTTATACCCTATGGCCCAAGACAACAGCAGGCGGTCCTGCGCGACCTGCGTCGCCTTGGAAGCAGCCGGGGTGACCACCGACGTGAAGGAACTGTTGCCCACAGCCGCCGAGGCGCTCGAGATCATCAGCCCCGGTCGAGGCCACGGCGATAACCAACAGATCCGTCGCTGCCCCACCTGTGGAACGCTGTACCGCTACCGTTACCACTACGAGTACGACGTCGCCGGGAGTTGGGACGAATACTATCTCTGGCGGCTACCCGAGATGGCACGGGAGTTTCTCACTCCGCTACTGGACCCTTCGCAGCCGGAGACTACGCGTGATCTGGCGTTTGTGCCTGCCCTGCGCCATCACGATGATGAGGTACGTACCGCCGCCGCCCTTGCGCTATGGACCGCTGTCGACCAGGGCCTG
>Ga0209980_10001598_pt1 | contig 12389 bp, 13 predicted proteins | sample CR02metaG_FD_183611 | JGI IMG/M metagenome (GOLD analysis project Ga0209980, IMG submission 183611) | Deep subsurface microbial communities from Mariana Trench to uncover new lineages of life (NeLLi) - CR02 metaG (SPAdes) (version 2) | ecosystem: Environmental > Aquatic > Marine > Ocean trench... | reverse complement strand
TCCTTCAAGGATTTGCATTGCTCGACGCGTGCGTGTCCTGTCTCTGGTCTCTAGGTGATGCGTTGCAGGAACCTAAGGTTCGTTAGCCACCACGCTTCCCCCCGTCACCCCAAATTCAACTCCTGGAAAAAGTCATTCCCCTTGTCGTCGATGATGATAAAGGCCGGAAAGTTTTCTACTTCTATTTGCCAGATCGCTTCCATGCCCAGGTCTTCGAAGTCGATGCAGTCGACTTTCTTGATGCAGTCCTGGGCCAGGCGCGCGCCGGGGCCGCCGATCGAGCCTAGGTAGAAGCCGCCGTATTTCGCGCAGGCCTCGCGCACCTGGGGCCCGCGGTTGCCCTTGGCGAGCATGATCAGCGAGGCGCCCTCGGCCTGGAACTGGCCGACGAAGTCGTCCATGCGCCCGGCCGTGGTCGGCCCGAACGCGCCCGACGCATATCCCTTGGGCGTCTTGGCCGGGCCGGCGTAGTAGATCGGGTGGTCCTTGAAGTAGTCGGGGAGCGGCGTTCCGGCCTCGAGCCGCTCGCGCAGGCGCCGGTGCGCCGAATCCCGCGCGACCGTGATCGAGCCCGAGAGCGAGAGCCGGGTGCGCACCGGGTGTTGCCGGAGCTCGGCCAGGATCTCCGCCATCGGCCGGTTGAGATCGATCTCGACCACCCCCTCGGTCACCTGCTCCTCGGTCACCTCGGGCAGGTACTTGGCCGGGTTGGTCTCCAGGCGCTCGAGGAAGACGCCGTCGCGGGTGATCTGGCCCAGCGCCTGGCGGTCGGCCGCGCAGGACACGCCGATGCCGATCGGCAGACTCGCACCGTGGCGCGGCAGGCGCACCACGCGCACGTCGTGGACGAAGTACTTGCCGCCGAACTGGGCGCCGATGCCCATCTCCTGGGTCATCTTCTGAACGATCGCTTCGAGCTCCAGATCGCGGTAGGCCTGGGCCGCCTCCGAGCCCGCGGTCGGCAAGCTATCCAGATAGTGGCAGGAGGCGAGCTTCAAGGTTTTCATGGTCTGCTCGGCGCTCAGCCCGCCGATGACGATGGCCAGGTGGTAGGGCGGGCAGGCGGCGGTGCCGATGGTGCGGATCTTCTCGTCGAGGAAGGCGTAGAGCCGCTCGGGCCCGAGCACCGAGGGCATGGCCTGGAACAGGAACGACTTGTTGGCCGAGCCGCCGCCCTTGGCGATGAACAGGAACTTGTAGGCGTCCTCGCCCTCGGCGTAGATCTCGATCTGGGCCGGCAGGTTGGAGTTGGTGTTGGACTCATCATACATGGAGAGCGGCGCGACCTGGCTGTAGCGCAGGTTGGCCTTGTGGTAGGCGTCGAACACGCCGCCGCCGAGCGCCGCCTCGTCGCCGCCTGCGGTCCAGACCCGGCGGCCCTTCTTGCCGAGCACGATCGCGGTGCCGGTGTCCTGGCACATGGGCAACACGCCGCCGGCCGAGATGTTGGCGTTCTTGAGCAAATCAAGGGCGACGTAGCGGTCGTTGTCGGAGGCCTCCGGGTCGTCGAGGATGTTGCGCAGTTGCTGCAGGTGGCCGGGCCGGAGCAGGTGGTTGATGTCGATGAAGGCGCGCTCGGCCAGCAGGCGCAAGGCCTCGGGCGCCACCTTGAGCACCTCCTGGCCCTCGAATTCGGCGAGCGAGACGTGGTCGCCGGTCAGCTTCTCGTAGTCGGTGTCGTCGGCGCCGAGCGGGAACAGCGGCGAATAGGGTTGCGCAGTGTCGTCGTTTGCCATGATGTCGGTCCGGAACCAGTGAAAACACCCAGATCATACCTAAGCACGGGCAGCCGCGCGGGCAAGGCGCTTCGGCCGGTCCGGGGGTGGACCCCGGGGTTTCGGGTGGGCCAGGAAAAGGCCCCTGGGGGCCGCCCCTGGAGCCGCCCCCAGAGTCCCTGGAGCGCCCCTGGAGTCCCCGGAGTCTCTGGGGGGGCTTGACCGGCGGCGCTGGTTGCGCGACCCAAGGAGCCGCGATGTCCGAGAAACAGCTTGTCGTCGTGGCCCATGTGCCCTCGGCCAACACCCGCAGGCTCGCCGAGGCGGTGCTGCGCGGCGCCCGCAACCCGGATATCGACGGCGTCGCGGTCCGGCACGTGCCCCCCTTGGAGGCCGGCCCGGCCGACGTGCTCGGCGCCGACGCGCTGGTGCTGGGGACCACCGAGAACCTCGGTTACATGAGCGGCGCGCTGAAGGACTTCTTCGACCGCATCTACTATCCCTGCCTGGACCAGGCTCAGGGGCTGCCCTATGCGCTCTATGTCCGGGCCGGGCACGACGGCACCGGCACCCGGCGCGCGGTCGAGACCATCGTCACGGGCCTGCGCTGGCGCGCGGTCCGGGAACCGCTGATCTGCCGCGGCGACTGGCAGGAAACCTTCCTCGGCGAGGGCGAAGAGCTCGGCATGTTCATGGCCGCCGGGCTCGAGGCCGGGATCTTTTAGGCGGCTAAGCTCTTTGCGCCAATCGTGCAACGCCTTGCGGCGGGGCGGAACCCTGGGCGAGAATGGCCACACTGCTCGCAGATCCAGGTCCAACCATCATGTCGCGAAATGTCGTCTCCGAACTGGCCCCAAACGGCACGCTGCGCGCCGGCATCAATATGGCCAACGGCCTTCTGGTCACGGGCTCCACGGCGGCCGGCGCGCCCACGGGCGTCGCGCCCGACATGGCCCAGGAAATCGCGGACCGCCTGGGCGTGGCGGTGGCCTACGTGCCGTTCGCCTCGCCCAGCGAGGTGGCCGAGGCGGCGGGCCGCGACGCCTGGGATATCGCCCTGATCGCGGCCGAACCGGCGCGCGCCGAGAGCATGGTGTTTTCCGCCGCCTACGTGGAGATCGAGGCGACCTACCTGGTGTCGGAAAGCGCGTCCTTTCGTGCGGCCGAGGATGTCGATCGTCCGGGCATGCGGATCGCGGTATCGGCCGGGACCGCCTATGACCTCTACCTCACCCGCAGTCTGAAGCACGCCGAACTCCAACGGACGAAGGGCCAGGCCGGCGCGGTCGATCTATTCGTCACCGGGAAGCTGGATGCCTTGGCCGGGCTCCGACCGGCCTTGAAGCGGCAAGTCGAGGAATTGCCGGGCACACGGATCCTGGAAGGGCGTTTTACCGCGGTGCAGCAGGCGATCGGAACCAAACCGGCAAACCGCGCCGCCGCCGCGTTTCTGCAAGAGTTTGTGGCCGAGGCCAAGGCGAGTGGGCTGGTCGCCCGTTTGATCGAACGCCACGGCGTCGCGGGCCGGCTCCAGATCGCGTCCGGCGACTAGAGTCCCGATCGCGAAGTCTCGGCGCGCCCGGCCGCCTTTGCCACGCGCCCCGGGCCGCCGCTAGACTGGTGCCCATGACTTCGTTCCAGCCTATTCTCGAAGCGGCCCAGGCGCGCGCCGGCGGCGCGGCGGCGCTGGAGGCGCGGCTGCCCCAGCCCAAGAGTCCTGCCGAATTGCGCGGCGTCACCGACGACCGCTACCTCTCGCTGATCTCGCGCCGGGTGTTCCGGGCCGGGCTTCGGCATACCATGGTCGACGCCAAGTGGCCGGCCTTCGAGGCGGCCTTCGAGGGTTTCGATCCGCGGCGCCTGCGCATGCTCAGCGACGAGGACCTGGACCTGCTGCTGACCGACCGGCGCCTGATCCGCCATGCCGCCAAGATCCATGCGGTGCGCGCCAACGCGGCCGCGCTCCACGAGATCGCCGCGCAGGTCGGTGGCTTCGGCGCCTATCTGGCGGATTGGCCGGGCGCCGACGTGGTCGGCCTGTGGGACGATCTGGCCCTGCGGTTGCGCCAGATGGGCGGCAATTCCGGGCCCTATTTCCTGCGCATGGCGGGCAAGGATACCTTCCTGCTGAGCGGCGACGTCGGCCGCGCGCTGCAGGCCCAGGGCGTGGTCGATCGGACGCCCAAAGGCAAGGGCGACCGGCGCAAGGCCCAGGCCGCCTTCAACGACTGGGCCGCGGAGACCGGCCGCCCGCTCAGCCAGCTCTCCATGATCCTCGCGCTCTCGCTTGGTTAACGCACGAGCGGTCCCGGGGCCGCCCGATCGCGGAACCCGGCGGTCTCGCGGGCGTCGATTCGTGGTCATAGAATGGTCAAGATCCTGGCGCACCCTTCAATACATACAATGCAATATAATGATAAAGCGTTGTTTCGACACGAATCCGCTAATTTTTTATAAATAACAAATATAGTTAACAGATTTATTAAAGTAACTCATTAGTCTTTATTTATCTAAACCTTGATTGTTTAGGCAATATAAGATATTGTTGTGTCAAATACCTCTATCCGCCGGCGGGTCAGGTGTTTTTCCTGCCCGCGGTTCCAGCGGGGCCGCGGGGCCGCGCGGGAAGGGGATGGGGACGGTTGCAGGTAGTAGCGGATCCATCGATCGGAGAGAACGACCATGACCAGGCAAGTAGCTCTATCGATTTCCAGGCGCGGTTTCTCGCGCGGTCTTGCGGTTCTTGGCACCGTGGCCTTGGCGGCCTTGGTGACTTTGATGGGCTCGGTCGCGCCGCGCCCGGCGGTCGCCGCAGGGCCCGGCGATCCGGCGGTTTTCGTGCGCGAATTCAGCGCCCAGGCGATTGGGGTCCTGACCGACCACAGCCTGAGCGGCGCGCACCGCGAGCAGGCCTTCCGCGAGCTGCTGACCGCCGGCTTCGACGTCAAGGCGATCAGCCGCTTCGTGCTGGGCCGCTATTGGCGCAAGGCGACCGCGGCCCAGCGCGCGGAGTTCACGGGCCTGTTCGAGGACCTGATCGTCGCGACCTATTCGAAGAAGTTCTTGGACTACAACGGCCAGACCCTCAAGGTCGAGGCGATCCGCGAGGAGAACCAGAAGACGGCGTCGGTCGCCAGCCGGATCCGGCGCCAGGGCGGCGAATTGATCCGGATCGACTGGCGCCTGCTGCGCCGGGGCGGGTCCTGGCGCATCGTCGACGTCGTGGTCGAGGGCATGAGCATGGTGCTGAGCCAGCGTTCGGAATATGCGTCGGTGATCAAGGCCGACGGCGGCAAGATCGAGGGCCTCTTGGTCAAGCTGCGCGCGAAGACCGCGCGGCTCAGTTCGAGAAGCGTGCAGAAAGCCGACAGCACGCAGTAGTTTTTCGGAGCGCCCCTCGGGGACCCTTTGGGGGGGTCTTCGGAGGTTTTTTTTGGGGTCTTGGGGGCCCTTGGGGAAGGGCTAGGGTGACGGGGTGAGGCGCGACACACGGGGTTTCAAAGAACATCTCAGGCGCGCGGGACGCGGCGCCGGGGCGCGGCTGGTATTGGCGGTCGCTCTGGCTCTTGGGTCCGTCGCAACCGGGCTCGCCGGCACCGCCTGGGCCGATCGCGGCGACGGCGCGGTGCCGGACCGTCTGGACCAGAAGGCGGCAGCGTTCCGGATCTGGCTGCCCCAGGCGTTGCGCGGCAGCGCCCACGCCCAGTTCCAACTGGGCGCCACCTTCCTCACCGGCCGCTCCGAGCCCGAGGACTTCGCCGAGGCCGCACGCTGGCTCAAGATGTCGGCGCGACAGGGCAATCCGCGCGCCCAAAACGGCCTGGGCATCCTCTACGCCAAGGGCCTGGGGGTGCGGCGCAGTTTCCTCGAGGCCTACGTCTGGTTCGATCTCGCCGCCGAGCGTTTCGAGCACGGCCTCCGACGCGAGCAGGCGCTCGAGCTGCGCGAGATGGTGCGCGGTTTCATGAGCCCGGAACACCTCATCGAGGCCGGCCGCGCCATCGAGGCCCGCAAGGCCGGCTGGGAGTAGGGCGGGCCACCTTCGCTATACCCCGCGCGTCAGATCATCTCGATCGAGCCCAGCAGGCGCTCGACGTCGTCCCGGTATTTGGGGAAATAGTGGACCCGCGCGCCGGTGTAGAGGATGAGGTGCAACGCGCCCTCGATCACCGCGCCCGCCGCCAGGCCGCTCATCTCCAAGCCCTGCGCTGTCGCGAAGGTCAATTCGAAACGGAAGCCCGGGACCGAGCCGAACCGCGCCGGCTGAAGCCCGCGCGCTTCCACCTCGGCCGCGCCGGCGCGGCCCAGGCTGTCGACCACGAACTCCATCACCTCGCTGGCGGTCATGCCGGCGCGGTAGGCCGGGAACTTGATCTCCGTGGCCGCGCCCACGGGCCTAATGAAGAGGGCGTCGCCGTCGTCCAGCCCCTTGAAAAAGCGCAGGACCTCGAGCCCCGGGCCGTCGACCGTCCACAACTCGACCTTGCCCTCGGCATGCTTGTTCCAGTCGATCTGCGCTTCGACCGTATAGGCCCCACCAATTTTCTGCGTCTTCGCCTTGACCAGGCTGTAGTGGGTGCAGGCGGCGAGCGTGATGAGCAGGACGGCGATTGTCGCGATTCGTCGCATGGCTAGCCCTCATTGCATCTGTCCCAGATAATGTTCGATCATGGCCCGGTCCGGGGCTTCGGCCGCGGCGGAGAGATAGGCCTCGAAGGCGAGCTTTGCCTCGCTTTCGCGCTTTGCGGACCAGTGGATCAATCCCAGCGCGCGGTATACCTCCGGCGGCGCGCCGCCCAGACCGATCGCCTTCTCGTAGGCCGTCACGGCCTGGTCGCTGTCGCCTTCCTCCGTCTCGGCGCGCAGCCGGTGCAGTTCGCCCTGGTAGTAGTACAACTCGCCCAGGTTGGCGCCGGCTTGCTTGAGGTTGTCGAGGACGACTTGCATGGCGCCGAAGTCGCGTTGGCGCAATTCATCGCGCAGCCACCCGCCGCGGAACCCGGCGGTCATCTCGACGAAGCGTTTCCGGCCCAGTTCCGCCGCCGTCGTTTGATACGCCGCCGCCATCTCGGCGAGGGTTTCGCGCCGTTCCTCCGACGTCGGGTGGCTGGCGAAGAAGATCGATCCCTTGGGCCGATAGCTGGCCTCCTTTTCGGCAACCAGCGCATCCCAAATCCGGGGTGCCGCTTCGGGTTCGTATCCGGCCTCGGCCATCATCTCGAAGCCGACCCGGTCCGACTCGCGCTCCTGGTCGCGGTTGAAGGCCTGGATGCTGCCCAGGGTAGCGACCTGGGCCACGATTCCGACGATGCCCAGTCCGACCACCGTGGTCGCGAACTGGAAGAACACCAGGGCGTCGGTCTTGGCGCGAATGTCGCGCCACTTCTGGAGCGTGTGACGACGCAGATAGTGGGTCAATTCGTGGCCCAGCACGGCGGCGAGCTGTGCCTCGTTCTGGACCCTCAGCAGCATGCCGGTCCAAAGCTGCATGGTGCCATTGGCCATCATGGCCGCGTTGAAGCCGGGCGAGCGCACGATGTAGAGGCGGATGTCGCCGCAGTAGTTCGGGGAGAGATCGCAAAAAATCTCACGCAGATAGGCGTTGAGCTCGGGGTCTCGCACCACCCGTCCGGAGGTCCGCACGCGTTGCTCGATCCGGTTCATTTGCATCCAGAACCCGGCTTCATCGGTATCGAGTGGCGGCTGCTCGCCCGGCTTGATGTCGACGACCGGCTGGGCGACGCAACCGGCCGCGAGCAGCGCCACCATGGTCAGGGCCAGCAATCCGCGCCACGGGTTCATAACGGCAAGTTTTTCAGCAGGCTTTCGGTCGCGCTGTGAGCGGAGTCGGGCTTGCGCAGGTCTCCGGTCTCCGTGAACAGGTGGTTGAACCAGATCACGTCGCCGCTGCGCAGATCGACCAATGAAGCAAACCCGGTCTGCTGTCCGCCCGGAATCCCGACACCCAGCAAGGCGCTGAAAATAATAAGCGCGGCGCGGCCGCTGCTGGCGAAGGAGTCGCGGAAATAGACGAACAGCGCATAGTCGGCATCGAACGAATGGCGCAGCACCGTGGCCGCCTCGCCCATGCTCCAATCGAACTTGTCCTTCTTCGTCGGCAGGGCCATGGCCGGGACATACTTGTGCACGAGGATCGTCGCGCCGACCGCTTCGTGCAGCTTGAAGGCCTGTAGATGAGACTCATCGATACTGTCGTCGCCCGTGGCCGAGCGGTAATGGACCAGCCGCGCGTTGCGCCCCGACATGAGCGAATTCAGGGCGGTCTCGATATTGGTTCTCGCGCTTGCGGTCCAGGCGGCGTTCGGTTCCAGCAGGCCCGCCGCAGTCAGCTCGGATACCTGCACGTCGGAGGGCATCAGCAAAACCCGGGCGGTGCCGGAAATCTCCGGAAGCTCCGTATCGCTCACGAAGACTTTGGTCTGCGTGCAGGCCGCGGCAAACAACACCAAGCCGATCGTGGCGATCAGTCGAACCGCGCGGCTGGCGGGTGTCGGCGCTCGGCATTCGATTTTCGGATAGATTCGGATCGACATCGCGCCGGCCTCCCTCGCCATGCTTTCCTGCGGGAACAGTAACTCTTCAGTCGCGCTCCCGGCAACCGCGAACGACCCTGCCTAAAGCGGCCACACCCAGAGGATCATCGGGGTCGCGACCGCGACGATGAGCAGCTCCAGCGGCAGGCCCATGCGCCAATAGTCCCAGAAGCGGTAGCCGCCCGGGCCCATGATCAGCGCGTTGTTCTGGTGCCCGATCGGGGTCAGGAAGGCGCAGGAGGCGCCGATCGCCACCGCCATCAGGAACGGGTCCGGGCTCGCGCCCAGGCGCTCGGCGATGCCGACCCCGATCGGCGCCATCACCACCGCGGTGGCGGCATTGTTCAGGATATCGCTCAGCGTCATGGTCACCACCATGAGCAGCACCAGCACCAGGACCGCCGACTGGCCGGCGGTCGCCTGGTAGATGGCGTCGGCGATGACCTCGGTCGCGCCGGTCTTCTCGAGCGCGCCGCCGACCGGGATCAGCGCGCCCAGGAGCACGATCACCGGCCAGTCGATGCCCTCGTAGAGCTCGCGCACCGGCAACAGGCCGAACAGCACCGTCGCCGCCACGGCCAGCGACAGCGCGATCGGGATCGACAGCAAACCGAAGCTGGCGGCGGCGATGGCGGCGGCGAAGATCGCGATCAGATAGGGCGCCTTGCGGCGCTGGCCCAGGCTCAGGCCGCGCTCGGCCAGCGGCAGGCAGCCGAAGGCGGCGAGCGCGTCGGGCACCCGCTCGGCCTCGCCGTGGAGCAGCAGCACGTCGCCCACGCGCATGCGGAACGCCTTCAGGCGCCCGCGGTGGGGCCGGCCTTGGCGGGCGACCGCGAGCAGGGTGAAGCCGTGGCGCCCGATCAAACGCTGGGAGCCGACGGTCTGCCCCTCCAGGCGCGCGCGCGGCGCGACCACCGCCTCGACCAGCGCCCCGCCGGCGTGGCCGAGCGGCGTCTTGTCGTCCTTCTTGCCGCCGCCCAGCTCGAGCCCGAGCGCGGTCACCAGCTTGTCGATCTCCTCCGGCCCGGCCTCGATGATCAGCGTGTCGCCGGCCTGCACCGGCACCCCGGACGAGGGCCGGTAGCGGCGCGCGCCGCGCAGCAGCGCGACCAGCAGCGCGTCGATCTCCTTGGTCGCCGCCTCGATCTCGGCGAGCGTCTTGCCGACCGCCGCACTGTCCTCGGGCACCCGCGCCTCGGCGACGTAATGCTCGATGTCGAACAGCTCGGCGGAGACCGCGCGCTGGTGCGCCGCCACCGGCACCAGGCGCCAGCCGATGAGCGCCACGAAGGCGACCCCGGCGAAAGCGGTGACCGCGCCGACGGGGGTGAAATCGAACATGGCGAAGGGCGCGCCCGTGACCTCGGCGCGATAGGTCGCGATGATGATGTTGGGCGGGGTGCCGATCAGGGTCACCAACCCGCCCAGGATCGCGCCGAAGGAGAGCGGCATCAGCACCACCGCCGGCGAGCGCTTGGCCTTGCGCGCCGACTGCAGCGCCACCGGCATCAAGAGCCCCAGCGTGCCGACGTTGTTCATGAAGGCGGACATGGCGGCGGCCAGGCTGGACAGCACCCCGATGTGGCTCGCCGTGGCGCCGGTCGCCGGCCGCACCGCGCGCGCGATCCAGTCGGTCGCGCCGGTGGCGGTCAGCGAACGGCTCAGGATCAGGATCGCGGCCACGGTGATGGTCGCCGGATGGCCGAAGCCGGCGAACGCCTGGTCGGTCGGCACCACGCCCGCGACCACCGCGGCCATGAGCGCGAGGATCGCGACCACGTCGTAGCGCCAGCGGCCCCAGGCGAGCAGTCCGAAGAGCGCAACCAGGATGGCGAAGAGGGCGATCTGATCGGCGGTCATCGAGATGATCTCCGGGCGCGGGCAGGCGCGGACAGACGCGCCAGGATACCCTATCCGCCGCCCTGATACCAAAAGTCCTTGGGTTGAGTCACGCAAACCGGCTGGGCACCGCGCGGGGCCTCGGTTCCGGTTTGAAATACCAATCGGCCCGCCGAGCCAACGCCCCGAAGGTCCGCTCGCTAGCAGATCATGTCCGCTTCACACCCCCTCGGCCCGCTCGATGCGCCCGGCCGCCGACCGGTAATGGAATCAGTAATAGAAACCGAGCGCGCCTTCGGGCCGCGGTGCGAATCCGTCGTACCTGCGGTCGCGGGTCCCGACGATCGGGGCCGGGGCAACGCCCAGGATCCGGCACAACCAGGCCGTATAGGCGATCAACAGTCTATCGAGGGTGTTCATCGCGCTTCCTTCCCTTCCATGGAGCGGTTGCGTCGTCCGCCAAACCAGCAAGCAACGATTCGAGTGTCTATCTAACATGCCCCAGGCGATCCTGAAGCTTCGTGCGATCATAGCGTGAACGATGATCTTGTGGAAGAAAAAATGGGTTTTGTCGGCTTCCGGCCGCAAAAGGGGGGTTGTACCTGCGCAGCTCTGTTCCCTTCCCGGATGATTCGCTATGTTTCGTTAGGAGGACGTGCAAACGATGATGCGCCGGGGCCGGGTCGATGGGCGACGATAGCCAGGGATGGTCTTCAGACATCGCGCAGGTGTTGGGCGTCGAGCTGTCTGACATCACGCTGCTCGCCGTATGGCTGTTCTCTTTTGCCCTGGCGAGAATGCTGCTGGGCAGCGGCCCGCGGCACGACCGCGGCCGCCAGGACCTGGCACGGCTTGCGGTGACGTTCGACGATCGCCTGACGGCGTTCTACCGAGACGGCGTAACGCTCATGCTTTCGCTGGTCGACAGGGGCGCCGGCGACCGCTTCCTGGACTGGGCCGAGTCCGGCCCGACCGGAAATCCCCACCCCTTCCGAAATCCCGTGCCGTGGAGCAACGGAGTCTATGACCTGACCCTTCGGCTCGCGCTGGCCTAACCAATTTTCTTTGTCTTCACCGGCTGGGTGTGGAGCGGCCGCTCGGCGCCGGGTTTGGAGGCCTTGCTGGCGCCTGAACCCGACGGCTGGCGCCGAGGGCTCGTCTTTGCCGGAATAGCAATGGCCACGTTCTTGTTTGTCCAGGGTTTCCGCACAACGAGTTGGCGCAGCGCCATCTACCTATTTGGCGCTGTCGCTGTCGCTGGCGCTGTCGGTTATCTAGAAAGCCGCGCCGCCGGCGGCCGGGTCAAGACGCTTTTCCATATTCTGCACTGGCTCGTGTTTTCCGGGTTTGCCCTGGTTGCCTTTTATTTCCTGCCACATTTGGAGGGCGCCCGCGGCGCTGCGCCCCCCATGTTTATCGTGTTCTTCGCTCTGCTGCCCTTGGCCAATGCGCCGCTGGACTGGCTGTCCTTGGGCCTGACCCGCGGATTGCTGCGCTATGGCCTGGCGATCGGCGGGACCTGGCGGATCGCCGCCGTGTCCCTGGTCGATATCGTCCTGGCCGCGGCCCTGATGTTTCCCTTGGCCGCGATCACGGCGGCCGCGGTCTGCCTGGCCAACTGGTCCGCGGTCTCCGGCGGCGGGGAGCCGGTGCTGCCGGTCGTGCCGTTGCTCGATGCCGTGAGGAACGCCCCGGACGATCCGAAATTCTACTGGATCTATCTGATGCTGTTTTCCACCCTCGTGCCGTCGCTCATACATATTCTCTGCGGGCTGGTCGGCCTGGCGCTCGCCTGTCTTCAGCCGGTATTCCGGGCCGCCGTGTCGGCGCAGAAATTCGCAAAAGACGAATCCGTTGAGGATGTGACCCAGCAGACCAAGTTGCGCACCTGGTATCCCGCGCTGGCCGCGTTCGGCACCACGCTGCTGGTTGCGGTCCTCTATCTTGGCGCCGCGGCCGTGCCGCATGCCCGGGCGGCCGCGATCGATTTTGCCGAACTGCTCCTGGCCACGGCCGAGCGGGTCGCTGGTTTCTTTCCCGCGTGAAGCGGCCTCGGGCGCTGGGATCCGGCACGGGTCCGTTACTTTACTTTATACTAGCGAGTATAAGGTAAAGTAACGGACCCGATTGGGGAGCGGTCACGCGCCGCCAACTCGCGCGCCGGACGCCCGCGCGGCAACGCCGCGGTCTCAGCGCTCCCCGCTCACTTGCTTCAGCAGGCGCTCGGCGGCGCTGCGGATGTCGAGCTCGCCGCCGCGCACCGCCGCGATCAGGGAGGCGA
>Ga0209980_10001597_pt1 | contig 12393 bp, 14 predicted proteins | sample CR02metaG_FD_183611 | JGI IMG/M metagenome (GOLD analysis project Ga0209980, IMG submission 183611) | Deep subsurface microbial communities from Mariana Trench to uncover new lineages of life (NeLLi) - CR02 metaG (SPAdes) (version 2) | ecosystem: Environmental > Aquatic > Marine > Ocean trench... | reverse complement strand
AGTTCGTGTTTTGCTATATATGCATTAATAAACAAAAGGCAGATAACTGTATATCCGGGAATGAAATACGCGATTACGTCATGGAAAAAGTCAGGAATTAATCCCGTGATTCCATTCCCTTTTATCTCTTTTTCAATCATGTGTCAATTTCTTCTTGTGGCTAACATATATTCTTATGCTGATTCATCGTTTGTTAATAATTCAAATTTATCATGCTGATAATTTTGAATATAAGTTAAAGCTATTACCCAAAAGCTAGCCGGACAGCAAACTGAGCCAGAATTTCGGTAATAAAATAAATCACAAAAACGACAATCATAGGGGTCAGGTCTAAAGCTCCCCCGATTGGAGGGATGTATCTTCTAATAAACCTAAGAACAGGATCAGTTGCCATTCTTAAAAACTGAACTATAGGATTATAGGGATCGGGGTTTACCCAGGATATTAATGCTCTGGCTATCATGATGTACATGTAAATCTGAAGCATAAATATTACAAATTTAATAACTATAATTATAAAGGTATTGCTAATTTCCATTACTGTTCTGCCTCCTCTGAAAGTTCCCTTGACCGGCGCTCTGCAGCCTCGATTGCTGAAATCACGTTTCCCCTAAATCCATTAACTTCTAACTCTGCTAACCCTTCAATAGTAGTGCCTGCCGGAGATGATACCATATCTTTTAAAGCGGCAGGATGAATATTTTCTTCTGAAATTAGTTTTGCAGTCCCAAGAACAGTCTGCACGGCTAATTGCAATGCGGTATTTCTTGGTAGCCCTGCTTTAACGCCTCCATCAGATAACGCTTCTATAAAAAGTGCGATAAATGCGGGCCCGCTTCCGCTAAGAGCCGTAACTCCATTCATAAGGTCTTCTTTTTCTATAGTGAATGTTTTTCCGATTGCACCGAATATACTGAGTACCTGCGCTTTTTCGCTGTCTTTTATTTTATCACTAAAAAATATTGCGGTAGCCCCTTCGAGCACTAATGCGGGAGTGTTGGGCATAACCCTTACTACCTTGCTGTTTTTCCCAAGCGCTTTACTTATAAAAGAAATAGGTATTCCAGCAGCAATCGAAATCAATATTTTATTTGCGGTTACGCTTGAAGATACTTCTTTTATAACTGTTTTAATATTATTTGGCTTAACACTTAAAATTACAATTTCAGATTCTTTTACTAAAGATTTGTTATTTTTGTTAATTGAAATCCCGTATTTTTTAGAAATATAACTTTCTCTTTCATTCGAAATATCACTGGCTGTGATTTCTTTTTTATTAAAAACTTTTGAGCTAATTAAACCTTTAATCAAGGCTTCTGCCATATTGCCGGCACCGATAAATCCTACTTTATACATTTGTTTAACCTCGCTAGAAAAATCATGAATAAGCTTTGTATTTTGGTCTCTCTCCAAATATTGCAGTGCCAACTCTAACTATAGTTGCACCTTCTTCAATTGCTACCTCGTAGTCACTGCTCATTCCCATTGAAAGCTCTTTAAAATTATTATAACTGGAATTAAAGCTGTCTCTCAATTCCCTAAGCTTTATAAAATATTTTCTGCTGTCCTCTGGATTCTCACAAAATGGGGGCAGCGCCATCAGTCCGGATACATTCACATTATTAAATGTGGATAGTTGTTCTAGAAAATTACTAAGTTCACTTACCTCTATTCCGCTTTTAGATATCTCTTCTCCCAAATTTATTTCTATTAATATTGGAACGTTTTTCCCAATCTTCTCCGCTCTTTTATTTATCTCCTCGGCAAGGGAAACTTTATCAACAGACTGTATTAAACTGACCTTATCAATTATGTATTTAACCTTGTTTTTTTGCAGATGACCTATGAAATGCCAGTCAATATCCCTATTTTCTGATAATATCTCGTATTTGGATAAAAACTCCTGAACATAGTTTTCACCGAAACTGAGATGCCCACATTCAATTGCCTCTTTTATTCTGTCTGATTCAACCTGTTTGGATACTCCTAAAAGTTTTATGTCTGAAAATTTCATGCCGCTTCTTTGAACGGCTTTCTCAATCTTTTCATTTATGATTTCAAGATTATTTTTAATTCCCATTTTGCTTAAATAAATTTAGTTCAGATAATACATCCACTACCCGTGATGTTGGAAGCCCTATAACATTTGTGAATGAACCCCTTATCTCTTCAACCATAAATGATCCGATGCCCTGAATCCCGTATGCCCCGGCTTTATCCATAGGTTCACCGGTTTTAATGTATCCTTCGATCTCATTTGGGGCAAGGTTCTTAAATTTAACATCTGTAAAGACTGCCTCCTGATGCAATACTGTTCCGGTTTCATTTATTATAGAAAACCCCGTAGCAACTTTATGAATATTGCCGGATAACATTTCGAGCATTTGCTTTGCTTCATCTTCACTGCCTGGTTTTCCAAGTATAGTTTTGCCCAAGATTACAATCGTATCGGCTGCGAGAACAGTAGCCTTTTCGTTTATTTTACTTAAGACGTCTAAAGCCTTCTCTTTAGAAAGTCTTAAAACAAAATCTTTTGGATCCTCTTGTTCATGCTGAACTTCATAAATATTGGGAACTATGACTTCAAACTTAATGCCTAAATCTTGAAGCATACTGATCCTTCGTGGAGAAGATGATGCGAGTATAAACTTATATTTCATTTAAATTTATTTGTAATTATTATATCAAAAACAACGTATTATATTAGAGAATATGTATGATTAGAATAATGATTATGTATACTGAACGATCCTTATGAATATAAAAGAATTATACGATTTTGGAAGGGATGCACTTTTAAATCAGAAATTTGAAAATCCGGGTCTGGAGGCTTCTGTGCTACTCTTAGAGGCTACCGGTATTGATAAACTAAATTTTTATAAAAATCATGACAGGTTAGTTATTGATAGTGAAATAGACAAATATAAAGAGTTAATTGAGCGAAGACTTACAAGTGAACCCGTAGCCTACATATTGGGTAAAAAAGAATTTTACTCCAGAGAGTTTTCAGTCGACGGCAATGTCTTAATTCCAAGACCCGAAACTGAGCTTCTCGTAGATAAGGCCATTATAATATTAAAGGGTTTTGATTACCCATCTATATTAGATGTCGGCACTGGGAGTGGCTGTATTGCTGTAACATTAAAAGATGAGATACCTGATTCAGTATGTGTTGCTACGGATATATCCTATGGTGCATTACAAAAAGCAAAACAAAATTCAAAAAGCAATGATTGCTATCCTTTTTTTATAAAAGGTAATCTGCTGGAATTTATAAAAGATAACAAATTTGATCTTATTGTTTCAAATCCGCCTTATGTAAGAGAGAAACTGTTCCACAAACTCGATAAGGGTGTTAGAAATTATGAACCTAAATCAGCGCTTGTAGCGGGTGATAATGGGCTTGGAATAATAAGTAAGATTATATCAGAATCCATGAGGGTTTTGAAAAATGAGGGTTGGTGTCTTTTAGAAATCGGATTTGATCAATCTGTTAAGGTTATTGAAATGTTTGAATTAAATGGTTATAAAGAAATCGAAGTCTTTAGAGATTTATCTGGAACCTGCAGGGTTATTAAAGCAAAATGGAAAAAATAGTAATAGAGGGCGGAAACAGGCTAGAAGGTGAAGTGATAATAAGCGGAGCTAAGAACTCTGTTTTACCACTTATGGCTTCTACAATTTTAACAAGCGGGGTAAACAGTTTTACTAACGTTCCCGATCTGGATGACGTTCGTACAATGTCCAAACTTCTTGTTATGCTGGGAGCAAAAGTCGAATACGACAGCGGCAACCTTGAAATTGACTCTACTGCAATTAATAACTGGATAGCACCCTATGAGCTTGTAAGAACTATGAGAGCATCTGTTTTAGTCCTTGGTCCTCTTACTGCACGGTTTGGAAAAACCAAGGTTTCTTTTCCAGGGGGCTGTGCAATCGGTGAGAGGCCCATAGATCAGCATCTGAAGGGCCTTGAGTTACTGGGTTCTAAAATAATAATCGAAGAAGGTTATATAGAAACTAAAGCAAAGAAACTGACGGGAAGTATTATTCCATTTGATATTTCCACAGTAACCGGAACTGAAAACATGATGCTAGCATCTGCGCTTGCGCAGGGTGAAACGATTCTACTCAACGCTGCTTGCGAGCCCGAAGTAGTTGATCTTGCAAATGCCCTAAATAAAATGGGAGCTAATATTAGCGGGGCAGGCACTGACATAATTACAATTAAAGGCGTAAGCAAACTAAAACCAATTAAAAACTATGAAGTCATGCCCGATAGAATTGAAAGCGGTACACTTATGGTAGCCGCAGTTCTTCTTTCAGGGGATCTACTTTTGAAAAACTGCATATTTGAACACAATGGAGCAGTAATTGGAAAATTAATTGAAGTTGGAGCTGAGATTTCAAAAGTAAGTGATGGGGTTAGGGTAAAAGGCACAGATAAATTTAAGAGTATTGATTTTACAACACTTCCTTACCCTGGATTTCCAACTGATATGCAGGCACAGTTAATGACTTTAATGAGTGTGTCCAAGGGCCTTAGCATTATTAGCGAAACAATTTTTCCTCAGAGATATTTACATGCAGGAGAACTGAGAAGGATGGGAGCAGAAATAAAGCTTGTAGGTAATAGTGCAGTAGTGCGGGGTGTAAAGCACTTAAGTGGAGCACCAATTATGGCAAGTGACCTGCGTGCAAGCGCCTCCCTTGTCTTGGCTGGTTTGATAGCAAATGGCAGAACAGACATATCGAGGGTTTACCACCTAGACCGAGGTTATGACAGACTTGATAAGAAATTAGAACAGGTTGGCGCAAAAATTTGGAGGGATAAAGAATGATAACCATAGCCTTTTCACGCGGAAGACTACTTAAAGAAGCTACATATATTTTTAATAAAGCTGGATACAATATTAATAACATATTAAAAAACACCAGAAAACTAATATTTGAATACCCTGATGTAGGTATAAAAGCTATGGTAGTACGCCCCACAGATGTGCCTGCATATGTAGAGTATGGTGCAGCAGATTGCGGTATTGTCGGTAAAGACACATTATTAGAAGAAAGATATGACCTGTATGAACCGTTGGATTTAAGAATTGGAAAATGTAAGCTCATCGTTGCAGCGCCTAATGGTTATAAATCCGACTCTTCAAAGTCATTGAGGGTTGCTACAAAATATCCAACAATAGCCAATGATTATTTTTCAAAAAAGGGTATTAACGTCGAGATTGTCAAACTGTACGGATCGGTTGAACTAGCACCGATAGTTGGTTTGTCAGATGTTATAGTAGACCTGACTGCTAGTGGAGAAACCCTCAAGAAGAATAAACTGGAATCTATTAATGTAATATCTAACATTACCGCCAGATTAGTCGTTAACAGAGTCAGCATGAAAGTAAAATCTAAAGAAATTAAAGAATTTATCGATAAACTTAAGAAAGTTAGACCTGACTAATTGCTGTATTGATTTAAATAAAACCCTTTTTTAGATAGAAAATCGAACATATCTGGGGACTTGACTCTAATTAGCAGTTAGGTAGTTTTTCGGTTTTGTATCAAAAGTTGAAGTTTAATACCAATTTGGAGGAAATAAATGCCCCTTAAGGTAGGAATTAATGGATTTGGAAGAATTGGAAGACATGTACTGAGGATTGGACTGCAAAGATCAAATTTGGATTTTGTAGGTATAAACGATATTACCGATGCAAAAACTCTAGCCCATCTATTTAAATATGACTCTGTATTCGGCCCTTATAAAGGCGAAGTAGGGGTAAGCGGAAACAGTATAGTTATTGATGGTAAAAAAATAATAGTATTTTCAGAAAGAGAGCCCCAAAACATAGGTTGGGATGAACTCGGAACTGAGGAGGTAGTGGAATCTACAGGCATATTTACCAGTAAAGAAGCAGCTTCTATGCATATGGGTAGATCAGTTAAGAAAGTAATCATTACAGCTCCTGCAAAGGGAGCCGTTGATTTCTCAACAGTAATGGGAGTAAATCATAAAGATTACAAACCCTCAAAGCATCACATACTATCAAATGCCTCTTGCACTACCAACTGTTTTAGTATGTTAGTAAAAGTACTGCACGACAATTTTGGCATTAAACGAGGACAAATGACAACAGTTCATTCTTATACAAATGACCAGCAGATTTTAGATGCTCCTCATAAAGATTTAAGAAGGGCACGTTCGGCAGCTCTTTCAATAATACCTACAAGCACTGGCGCTGCTGATTTAATACAGGTCATTTTCCCCGAATTAAAAGGTAAACTGAAAGCTGTTGCCATGAGAGTACCAACACCCGATGTATCTGTTGTCGATTTTGTAGCAGAATTAAAAACAAAAACTACTGTTCAAAAGGTTAACGAGACATTTAAAAAAGCCTCTAGAGGTAAACTAAAGGATTATCTCCGGTACACCGACGAACCACTGGTGTCCTCCGATCTAATTGGCGATACTCACTCCGCAATTTTTGATTCACTCCTAACTTCAGTGGTAGGAGGCAATTTAGTTAAAGTGATTGCATGGTATGATAATGAATATGGATACTCATCCAGAGTCGTTGATCTTATTGAACTTGTAGGGAAAAAACTTTGAATGATAAATTAGTAGTTTCAGATCTGCCGGATTCTGAACTAAAAGGTAAAGTAATTTTTTTGCGTGTTGATTTCAACGTCCCAATCAGGGATGGAAAAATTAGCGAAGATTACAGAATAAGAAGAGCTGTACCTACAATTGATTACTTAGTTGATAGAGGCGCCAAGGTAATAGTCGCCTCTCACATGGGAAGACCCAGAGGGAAAATAATAAAAAGCCTATCCATTGAACCAGTGGCTAGCAGACTTACTGAACTCTTGGGAAGAGAAGTAAAATTTGTTGGAAAAGTTATCGGAAAAGAAGTAAAAAATGTAGTTGATAATTTGAAAAATGGAGGACTTTTAGTATTAGAGAACCTCAGGTTTCATATTGAGGAAAGAAATAACGAACCTGGATTTTGTAAAGAACTAGCGTCTCTTGCCGATATATATATAAATGATGCATTTGGCACCTCCCATAGAGCCCACGCTTCTACATTTGGAATGGCATCTCACTTTTCCGTAAGACTTGCAGGCTTTGTTGTAGATAGAGAGCTTAAATTTTTAGGAAAACTTTTGGACTGCCCTAGAAGACCTTATTCAGTTGTAGTAGGCGGCTCAAAGATTAAAGATAAAATCCATGCCTTGAAAAATCTGATAGAAAAGGCAGACCAGGTTATAATAGGCGGAGGGGTTGCTTATACATTTTTAAAAGCTAAGGGTATAAATGTTGGAGATTCTGTTACCGAAGATGAAATGATTCCCTGGGTAAAGGAAGCTTTGAACAAATATGGAGATAAAATAGTGCTACCGGTCGACCATATCGTTGCTGAGAGTTTTGAGAACAGGAAAAATCTGATTGTTGTGGATGACGAAATTCCCGATGAGCTGCATGGGTTTGATATAGGTCCCAAAACTGCAGCACTTTTTATATCCAGTTTAAAAGGCAATTCTACTATATTTTGGAGTGGCCCCATGGGAGTTTTTGAAGTAGATGATTTTTCATCGGGGACAACTCATATAGCAGGAGCAATTGCACTGTCCACCTGGAGAGGTACAACCACCGTAGTAGGTGGAGGAGACTCTATCTCAGCACTGAGAAAAGCAGAAGTTTTACTGTCAGAAATTAGTCATGTATCCACAGGAGGAGGAGCGTCTTTAGAGTTTTTAGGAGGAAATGAACTTCCCGGTATATCGATCCTAAACGATAAAAAAAATTAATTTTTAGGAGAGGAACTGAGTATGGCAAAGACAAAAAATATTGTTGATGTTTTAGGCAGTGATGCAGACTACTATTTAAATCATAAGTGTAAAACAATTTCTAAAAATAAGCTTTATCTTCCGGGACCAAACTTTATTGAGGATGTATTTAGCCAAAACGATAGACCAAATGCTGTTTTAAAAAATCTCCAGTCTCTTTTTAATTCAGGTCGTCTGTCTGGAACCGGTTATCTTTCGATTCTCCCAGTTGATCAGGGAATTGAACATTCAGCGGGGGCTTCATTTGCGCCAAACCCAATTTATTTCGATCCTGAAAATATTGTTAGGCTTGCTATTGAGGGAGGCTGCAGCGCTGTTGCCAGTACTCTTGGAGTTTTAGGATCTGTATCCAGAAAATATGCTCACAAGATTCCTTTTATCGTAAAGCTTAACCACAATGAGCTTCTGACATACCCAAACAAATTTGACCAAATACTCTTTGGAAGTGTAGATCAGGCTTTTCAGATGGGAGCTACAGGAGTTGGAGCAACTATTTATTACGGTTCTGATGAGAGTACAAGACAGATTCAGGAAATTTCCGAGCTTTTTCATTATGCCCACACTCTCGGACTCGTAACTATTTTATGGGCCTATCTAAGAAATACAGCATTTAAAACAAAAGAGGCTGATTATCATCTCTCCTCCGACCTCACAGGGCAGGCAAATCACCTTGCTGCTACAATTGAGGCAGATATAGTTAAGCAAAAACAGGCCGAAAACAATGGCGGTTATTTGGCTCTAAAGTTCGGAAAAACACACGATTATGTCTACTCTAAACTAACAAGCGACCATCCAATTGATTTAACGAGGTATCAACTTATTAATTGCTATATGGGGCGCGCGGGGTTGATTAACTCGGGTGGAGCATCGGGCAAAAACGATCTCTACGATGCTGTAAGAACTGCAGTTATTAACAAGAGGGCTGGCGGTATGGGCCTTATTACGGGCAGAAAATCATTTCAAAAACCTATGAAAGATGGAGTTGAGCTTTTAAACGCAGTTCAGGATGTTTATCTTGACTCTAAAATTACAATTGCATAACCTCATATAGAAGGTGATACAGAAAACCTGTCTATGAATTCACTTAGCATATTTACCATATCTGTTGATCCAATAAACATTGGAGTTCTTTGGTGAAGGTCAGTGGGATGTAACTGGAGTATATCGTCTTTTCCATTAATTGCCTTACCTCCTGCTTGCTCCACAATAAAAGCCATGGGGTTACATTCATAAAGCAACCTGAGTTTGCCGTAGGGCATAGTGGAGGTAGATGGATACATGAAGATACCGCCCTTTAAAAGATTTCTGTGTATATCTGCTACAAGAGAACCTACATATCTGAGAGAATAGGGACGATTGGTATTCTTATCATCTTCACTGCAGTAGCTTATATACTTTTGTACTCCTTTTTTGAATTTTGAGTAATTGCCCTGGTTAACAGAATACATCTGTCCAGATTTAGGAATTTTAATATCAGGATGTGAAAGGCAAAATTCACCAATTGAAGGATCAAGAGTAAAACCGTTTACTCCTTTGCCAGTAGTATAAACCATCATCGTTGACGATCCATAAATGATATACCCTGCTGATACCTGCTCATATCCTCTTTGCAGAAAATCAGCTAACTGACAAAAACCTCCTTGTAAGGAACCTCTCTTATATATAGAAAAAATTGTGCCTACAGAAACATTTACATCGATATTCGAAGAACCATCGAGTGGATCCAGAGCAACTATGTATTCTGCATTTTGTGATAACTCATCATCAATTATAATGAAGTTTTCATTTTCTTCCGATGCTATCCCACAGCACGCACCACCCATCTTTAGTGATGCGATAAACCTGCTATTTGCAAAAACGTCCAGTTTTTTTACTTTTTCACCCTGTACATTGGTTGTCCCTGTATCACCCAATATATCTACAAGACCTGCTTTGTTGACTTCTCTGTGAACAATTTTAGATGCAAGCCCAATGTCTCTCAGCAGTCTTGAAAGTTCACCCTTGGCATCCGGGAAATTTTCCTGCCTTCTGATAATAAATTCTTCTAGGGTTTCAATTCCTATCATTTCTTAGTTTCAGTATCCTTTAGAGTTTCTTTATTTATACTTCCTTTATTTATAGTTTCTTTTTTCTCTAATTTTTTATCTTTTTGATCACTTACCACAATTTCTTTAATCTTTGCTGCAGCTACTATTCCCTTGTTTCTTATTAGCTTTCTTGCTCTTTGAAACTCCTTATCAATATCGTTTGGTATTGTATCTTTAATTAAAAGATAGGCTGTTTTTAAATAAGGAGTTGCTACAGAGTTCTTAAATGTTGGATCATCCTCACCATAGAAAAAAGTGAGCCCGGCTATCAATATTACTCCTACAATAATTCCAAAAAAAGCTCCAAGTATCCCGCCCCCAAGCCTGTCTACCCAGTTGAGTTGAAGTGTGCCTATCAGTTTTGTTATAATCCAGCCTAAAAGTTGAATAATAATATAAGTAAAAATAAGAATAAGAATAAATCCAATCACATTTGCTATAGAATTGTTTTGAATAAACTGCTTTTCAACCAACAGAGATCCAAGCAGATCAAAAAACATCACTGCTACAACAAGTCCGCCGCCTATTGCAAGGATTGAAAACACCTGTCTTACAAAACCCCTTAGCAGCCCGGTAATAAAAAACACAGCCAGTACTACTAAAACTGTTATATCAAGCCAGTTAATACCCATAATATAAAAGTTAGTAATCTCCTTTTAATCTTTCTTTAGTCTATTATTAAAACCGCTTTTATCCAAAGTGTTATAATTAAATACTTAAAGATTTAGAAAATATTAAAAAAACCACTTTTAACATCTACTCCCTTTAGATAAAGAGGAACATTATACGTTTGTTTATCCTCATTGGGATCTATTTGTATTATGGCAATAAGAGTAAGACTACTGATCCCTTTTTCATTAGGTGTAACTTCCCATGCCCATTTTCCAAATTTTTCGCCTTGCAGTTTTTTTATTAAAAAACCATCACCAGAAAGAATAAACCCCTTTATATCTATATCGCTAAGACCCGATATTCTTTTATAAGTACTACTGTTAAGTCTTTTAATCAAGTTTTTTAGTATACTTTCAGATACTACAGCTTCTATAAGCCCGGGCTCACCTTTTTTCATTTCTCCTGGCGTTATATATTCTATATTTTTTGCTGCGATTTTTTTAAGTTCATGTGATACTATATTTCTAATTTCAACAGTATTTACAAAGCCGTTTTCCTTTTTCTTTATTATAATATTTTCTTTTTCTGTATTACCGGTAGGCAGGGACTTTGTTTTTTCAGCTATAAGTAGTGTGATTTCTACTCTTCTATTCATTTTTAAAGCCTTTTCAGACTCACCTTTGGAAAATTGCGTGGTACTTCCAAGGCTCTTAGCACTAATCTTCTTTTTTTGAACTCCTTTTTTCAAAAAATAGTCTACAACCGCTTTTACTCGTTTTTCAGACAGTATTTTATTATAGTCGCTAGCTCCCTTCCGATCTGAATAACCAGTAATTGTGAGTTTTGACCCCGGATTATTTTTTATTTTTTTAATATAAAAATTTAAAGTTTTTACAGATTCCGGCCTGAGTGTAGAATCATCATATTCAAAAAATATATTTTTTTTGATAGATGCCTGGGCAAAAAGAAAATGTGCTGAATAACAACTAATGAATATGAATATAAATAATGTTTTAATTAAAATATTCAGTGGGTATTTAAACCTCGTCTTTAAGATGATATAAGTGCTTACTGATAAAGGGATAATAATATTTTATTATTGCATTTAAGGAGATGTTTTTCAACAGTGGTTTATTTTTTCATAAAATTTATTACTTTATAAAGCTAAATGGCAAACATTTTGGAAATAGTTGAATTAGGAAATCCTGTTTTAAGAACGAAGGCAAAAGAAGTTAAAGACATTCCGGATCCAAAAGTTCAGCAGCTTATTGACGATTTAATATTTACAGCCAGCCACGCCAGTGGTGTTGGAATATCAGCTCCTCAGGTAGGACAGTCTTTAAGAATATTTATAATCGCATCATATCCTAATGATAGATATCCTGAGGCCCCGGAGATGATCCCAACACCTATAATTAATCCGCAAATCATTTCATTTTCAGACGGGCTTGTAGAAGGGTGGGAAGGCTGTCTTAGTATTCCCGGCATAAGAGCACCGGTACTGCGACACCGCTCAGTTAAGGTTAAATACTTTGACAGAGAAGGAAATGAACTCGAAGCTGTTTTGGAAGACTTTATCGCAAGAATATTTCAGCATGAATTTGATCATATAGAGGGTATAGTATTTCTTGACAGGTTAGAAGATAACTCTGAAATTATTACAGAAAACGAATATTATAAACTATTTGAAGATGAAGAAGATGAATGATAGAGAGCACTTAAGCTTACAGCTCTCAAGGAATGATAAAATGTTAAAAAATATTTTATTGATTTTACCGCTTATATTTTTCTTTTATTCCTGCGCACAATATCCGGGAGACCTTGTATATCAGGAGTCAACCATAGGTCA
>Ga0209980_10001594_pt1 | contig 12411 bp, 12 predicted proteins | sample CR02metaG_FD_183611 | JGI IMG/M metagenome (GOLD analysis project Ga0209980, IMG submission 183611) | Deep subsurface microbial communities from Mariana Trench to uncover new lineages of life (NeLLi) - CR02 metaG (SPAdes) (version 2) | ecosystem: Environmental > Aquatic > Marine > Ocean trench... | reverse complement strand
CGCCGACCTGCGTTCCGTCCAAGCGATGCTCGGCCATGCCGATATCTCGACGACGCAGATCTACACTCACATTCACCAGAAGCGGCTCAGGAGTCTGTACGATCGGTTTCATCCCCGAGCGTGATGGGAAGCATGGTGGAGAAAATCTTGCACACGGTATAGCTGATGTGGAGGCTTCCTCTGAAACTCGCGATGACCGGTGCGGTGCTGGTGGGAACCGTGTCGCCGAGCGTCGCCGAGTTGGTGGTTTTCTCAGGGGGGCACGTCTTGAAGGTCGCCGGCTTCGAGGTGATCGGTGAGGTTTTGGACTTGCGGCTATCGAGCGGCGGCGCGCTACGGGTGTCGCTGAGTGCGGTCGAGCGGATCGTCGATGACGAGATCGAGGCGCCAGCCGAGGCCGCAGACATCGAGATGGCGGAGATTCCGGTCAGAATCGGTTTCGAGGAGGGACAGCCGGTTCCCGATACCCCCTACGGCCACTTGATCTTTGCCGCCGCCCGGCGCGAGGAGCTCAATCCGGCTCTGGTCGCGGCGATGGTGCGTGCCGAGTCTGCTTTCGACCCGGGGGCGGTGTCGGTGAAGGGGGCTCGCGGTTTGATGCAACTCATGCCGGCGACCGCCCGCCGCTTCGGAGTCGTGACCGGCGATCTTTTCGAGCCGGAGAGGAATCTCGAGGCGGGCACTCGCTATTTGAGCTGGCTGGCCAAGAAGTTCCCGGACGATCTGCCGCGGATTCTCGCGGCCTACAACGCCGGGGAAGCCAACGTCATACGCTACGGCGGCGTGCCTCCGTTTCGGGAGACCCGGGGCTACATCAAGCGGATCTATGGAACGCTAGGACTCGACGCCGTCCGGTAGCGCATCGCGACCAGGGTTTGGTCGTCGTCCGCTGGAACGCCCCCAGCGTGCTTGGCGACGGCCCGAACCACCCGATCTCGTGCCTCCTCGGGGTTCGAGCCGCTTCCCAGGAGGCACTCGCGGATGCCGTCGTACCCGAAGGGCTCGCCCTCGGCGTTGACCATTTCGATCAAGCCGTCGGAGAGCCAGACCAGCACGTCCCCGGGCTCGAGTGCGAAGCTGGTGTGACCATAGTTCTCTCCGAGCGCGCCCAGGGGATTGCCAGGCAGTAGGATTTCTTCGACCTCACCGTCTCGAATCAGGTACGTAGGCGGGTGACCGGCGTTGGTCAGATCGAGCCGGCCCTGACGGAAGTCGACGATCGCCACGGTCGCGGTTACGAAAAACCGGCCGTCCTGGCCGGAGCGAATCATGTTGCTCAGGCGGCTCAGAATCTCCTTGGGCTGCTTCTCCTCCTCTACCAGTATTCCGAGGGCCGCCTTGATCATGGCCATTCGGAGCCCGGTGGGAAGGCCGTGGCCGGAAACGTCGGCAATTACGACTGCCAGTCTCGAATCGTCGATGCGCAGAATGTCGAAATAGTCGCCGCCGATCGCCGCGCTCGGTTCGAACAGGGTCGAGAATTCCAGGGTGTCCGACTGTGGCAACCTAGAAGGCAGCAGGCTCTGCTGGAGGTCGCGCGCCGTTGCAAGCTCCTTCTCGAGACTTTCTTTTTGAGCTTCAGAAGCGACCAGCTCTTCCAGATTCTCGGCCAGTTGGTTAAAGGACTTCTGCAACTCGCCGACCTGGTCGTTGCGACGCACCGGGATCCGAGTGGAGAAATCGCCCGCTCGCAACGCGTCGGTCGCCATGCTGAGACGGTTTACTGCCCGGCTGAGGGTGAAGATGATGAACAGAGCCATGCCGAGCGCCGCGGCGTAGATCGCGGTCAGCAGGCTTGCCATGGAGATAAGAGCAGCCCAGGCTGCGGTGTCGACTTCTGAACTCGAAAAGAAATAGCGAGCCACGCCTCGTCCGGTGCCGTTGAGCGTTGCGGTGACGTATTCGGCGACCACCTGACCGTCGTCCAGAGCACGAAGATCTTTCGAGACCTCGTTCCACCACAGCCAGGGCCTATCGAGAAAAGCCGGGCCGAGCTGCAGGGCGGCAAAGTACTCCGCGCGTTTCTTCGAGCCTCGTACGACCCTGACCGGTTGAAACGAGTACTCCCTGCCTCCCAAGCTGAGGCGAATTCGAGATTCCTTGCGTGGGTCATCCGAGCGGAAGAGCCCGACCCACACCTTACCCCGGCGCATCAGCTCCTTGGAGAGGTCACCCGGGAGAGTCACCAGTGCCGCGGCGTTCCCCGCTACCGCCGTGGCGATCAAAGTCAATGAGCCGTCTGCACGGGCGTAGTAGCGGGCGGTCTGGCCGGAGCCGGAGTCCGGGGCGTTGTCTTCGAGGGCCGGTGTCCAGTTCGAAGGCAGGTCGGTGTCTCCCATGATTCGCCGGCCATACAGATACACGGCCATGCCGGCTCGCTGGTTCGCCAGGGAGCCGCCTTCGGAGAAGGATTCCAGAAGGGAGTTCGCTGTGATCTGCAGGTCTTCATGAACCGACTCCACTGTGTCTCGGTAAAGGTGGCCAAGAAAAAATCCCGCTACAAGGTAGCCGGTGACAAAGATCAAGGCGGCCAGCATCGGAATCGGGAGAACACCGATCAGGAAATACGAGAACGCCAACCGGCGCCCGACCCGCCACAAGAATCTCCGAGTAATCGACCAGGCGAGCCAGAGGAGAAACAACAGTGTGGCGCCGGCCAAGAGCAACTCGGCGGGCAGTAACATGTAGGTGACGCCGAAGAGAATGCCGAAAGTCCCTGACACGACGGCGATGCCACCGGCCAAGAAGGCGGCGGCCAGTAGCAGACGTCTGAGAACAATGCGCTTCAACACTCAGCTCCTGGAAGAACTACGGATTTCGAGACTACCGGGTTCCGGCGCCGCAAAGTAGTTTCACAATTGCTAGAATCCAATAGACAGATGGGTAGCCATCGACGGTACGTCTTGGCGAATCTGTAAGGATCTTAGCGCGGTTGTTCCGCAGAAGGAGTTTCTGGTGTCGCGAGTCCCACGCTCTCAGGAGCACCTGAAGACCGGTTTTTCCGGTGAAGCCAGTTCGGCAGCCCGCTTCCGGGCCTACGCCCAGGCAGCTCGACTCGAGGGACTGCCCAATCTCGCAAAGCGCTGGCTGGATCTGGCCGCAGCCAAGGACGAGCTTGCGATACGGCAGCTGGTCGCCGCCGGGCAGGTTCGCGGCGCGGATCGGGGCATTGCCGATGCCCTGGCGGAGGATCGTTTCGAGAACGATGTTCTCTACCCCAAGATGATCCGTGACCTCGGAGCCGATGACGCCGCTGACGTTTTCCGTGAGGTGGTCGCGGCCCAGGAGAGTCACATTGACCAGCTCGACGACCTCAGGAAGCAGCTTCAGGGGGCGAGCGGGGACATCGACTGACGGCTCGACTCGAGTCGACAGAAAGCGCCCATGCGAAATTACGGACCATGCGCAGTGGTCCTACTGCTCGCGACGGGGGCGTGGGCGGATTCCCAGCAGGCCGGTCTGGATCTCCCGGTTCGGCCCGATGTGCTCAACCAGAGAATGAAGGACTGGCTCGCACGAGAGGTTCCGACCCATACCAATGAACTCACGCAGCTGCTCCGGTTGCTCGAGGCGCTGCAGCGAGACGACGACGGACCGCGCCTGCGCTATCAGGAGGGGTTCACCGGGACCGCGCAAGAAGCCTTCGAAACCGGAGCAGTCAACTGTCTTTCGTTCAGTCAGATCGTTGTCGCGATGGCTCGCGAGCTGGGAGTCGATGCCTTTTATATGGATGTTCGCCAGTTCGAGCAATTCACCAAGGAGGGCGACCTGGTGGTGGTGGCCGGCCACATGACGGCAGGTTTCGACCAAGGGGTCGAGCGCCGGATCTTGGAGTTCTCGGTCGGACCGGAGGTCGAGTACCGCGACGCCGTGCGCATCGAAGACGCCAGGGCACACGCCTACTATCATTCGAATCGGGGCGCCGAGCATCTCCAGGCAGGCGAGATAAAGCTGGCGATCGAGTGGCTGAGAGCCGCGACCGAGGTCGACCCGGCGCTGCCCGATGCCTGGGCCAATCTTGGAGTCGCTCTGCGTCGCGACGGACAGCTGCAAGAGGCCGAGGCTGCGTACCGGTTCTCGGTCGAACTCGACCCCGATTTCTTTCCCGGCTACCAGAATCTGGTCGCCCTCTACCAACTCCGCGGCGAACCCGATGCGGCCGATTTGCTGCTCGAAGTTCTGGGCCGACGGAGCACTCGCAATCCCTTTGTCTACCTTGCGGTCGGAGACCTGAGCATGGGTCGGGGAGATTGGCAGAGCGCTCGTCAGTTCTATCGGAGAGGGTGGCGGCTGAGACGCACAGACCCGGATCTTTCGTCCGCCCTCGGGCGAGCCCACTTGAAACTGGGCGATCGAGGCAAGGCGAAAAAACTGCTGCGGAGGGCTCTCGAAAGGGACCCGAAGAATCCGCGGGCGAAGCGCCTCCAGCGGGCTCTCGAGGAGGCGTCGGACCGCTCTCGGAATCGGTTGTGACGGCTACGAACATGAGCTAAGCTTTGCGTGAGATCGAATCATGGTTGGCGAATCCTGGGTCACAACGACATTCGAGAAACTCGGGGAATGGGGCCGGAACAACTCGTTCTGGCCTCTGCCGTTCGGCACCGCATGCTGCGGCATAGAATTTATGAGTGTGGTCTCGAGCCACTACGACATGGCCCGTTTCGGATACGAGGTGGTGAGGTTTTCGCCCCGACAGAGCGACCTCCTCATCGTGGCCGGCACCATTACCGACAAGATGGCCCCGGTGCTAAAGAAGATCTATGACCAGATGCCGGATCCCAAGTGGGTGGTGTCGATGGGGGCCTGCGCGTGCTCGGGAGGTTTCTATCGCGCCTACCACGTCATGCAGGGAATCGACGAGATCATCCCGGTGGACGTCTATGTCCCGGGTTGCCCTCCCACTCCCGAGGGTCTGATGCACGGCATTCTGCAGCTGAAAGAAAAGATCGAGCGCGATCGCAAGCGCGTCCAGAAAGAGAAGGCAACCATTGCCGCTGATCGAGACGGCTCCAGCGCCGCTGCTTGAGAAGCTCCCAGCCGACAGCGCGGTTCCGGTAGAAGGCCTCGATCAGCCGACGTGGCTCGTTCGCCGCGAGTCGCTGAAAGAGGTGGCGAAAATGCTCGCGGCCGACGCGAGCGCAGGCTTCGACCTTCTACTAGACGTCTGCGGAGTCGATTACCCGGGTCGGGCCGAGCGTTTCGAGGTGGTGTACCATCTGTACTCGATCGGGCGTCATGAGCGTCTGCGGCTCAAGGTCGCGGTGCCCGAAGAAGATCCGGTCCTGCCTTCGCTCATCGACGTCTGGCAAGCGGCCAATTGGTTCGAGCGCGAAGTCTATGACATGTTCGGGCTGCGCTTCGAAGGCCACCCGAATCTGCGCCGGATTCTGACCCATGAGGCCTTCGAGGGGCATCCACTGCGCAAGGACTACGACCCCGCGCGACGCTGGATTCTGACCGAGGACAAGATCTACCGGCCGGAGCCGAGACCGGACGACGAGGAGTCCGGCGACGACATGTTCGAGCCCATGACGATCAACATCGGGCCGTCTCATCCGGCGATGCATGGGACGTTTCGGATCGTCGCCCGCCTCGATGGTGAAGTGATCACCGCGAGCGAAGTCGAAATCGGCTACCTGCACCGTTGCTTCGAGAAGATGGCCGAGACCCACACCTGGCAGCAGGTGATTCCGTTTACGGACCGCCTGAACTACTGCTCGTCTTTTATCAACAACGTCGGGTACTGCCGGACGGTGGAGAAGCTGCTGGGTGTGGAGGCACCGCCCAAGGCGGTCTGGGCCAGCACGATCCTGTCCGAGTTTTCCCGGATCATGGATCATTGCGTGTGCAACGGTGCGACTCTGGTCGATGCCGGGGCGCTGACCAATTTCTGGTACTTCTTTCAACCTCGCGAAGAGATCTACGGCCTTCTGGAGGCCTGCTCGGGCGCTCGCTTGACGGTTTCCTATTGCCGGATCGGCGGGCTGGCCGCCGATCTGCCGCCCGATTTCGAAGCCCATTGTCGGCGCCTGCTCGAGATGATCCCGCCCTTCATGGACGACATCGAGAAACTGGTCGACAAGAATCGGATCTGGCTGGATCGCTCCGTCGGCGTGGCGGCAATCTCCGGCGAGCAAGCGGTCAACTGGGGGTGGACCGGCCCCTGTTTGAGAGCTTCCGGAGTCGCGAACGACGTTCGCCGCGACCATCCCTACGATCTTTACGATACGGTAGATTGGAATGTAGTGGTCCTGCCCGGCGGCGACGTATACGATCGCTATCGCATTCGGATGCTCGAGATTCGAGAGTCGTTGAAGATCATCCGGCAACTTCTGGACCGGGGAATCCCGGAGGGCCCCTACATCGTGGATGATCCGCACGTGGCGCTACCGCCCAAAGACGTGGCCTACAACCAGATGGAGGCCATGATCTACCACTTCAAGCTGATCATGGACGGAATTCAGGTGCCGGCGGGTGAGATCTACTCGATGGTCGAGGGCGCCAACGGAGAGCTTGGCTTCTACGCCATTAGCGATGGCTCTGGAAAACCCTACCGGCTCAAGGTCCGTCCGCCCTGTTTTCCGATCATGTCCACCTTCTCGCACTTGATTCAGGGTGGTAGTGTCTCCGACGCGGTTGTGTCGCTGGGCGGATTGAACATCATTGCGGGGGAGTTGGAGCGGTGACCGAACATCCCAAAGAGACGCGTCCCTATCGCTATTCGCTCGCCGAGCGTCTCTATCTGCCGCTTCTTTCGGGCTTGGCGGTGACCCTCAAACACTTTCTGCGCAATCTCTTGGGGCGCGGACCGGGCTACACGATTCAGTACCCTGAAGAGCGGCGCAACTACTCGCACCGCTTCCGGGGCCACCACATTCTCACCTCCCGTCCGGACGGTTCCCTGCGCTGTGTGGCCTGCTTCCTTTGCGCGACCGCGTGTCCGGCCGAGTGCATCCATATCGAGTCCGGTGAGCACCCCGACCTCAACATCGAGAAATACCCGGTGGTCTACGACATCGACATGTTGCGCTGTGTTTTTTGCGGCTATTGCGTCGATGCCTGCCCTGAAGACGCGATTATCATGAGCACCAACTACGACATGGCCTACTTCAGTCGGGACCAGTCGATCGCCACCAAAGAAGAACTGTCCAAACCCTACACCTACGACACGTCCCGGTTGGGTTACCGGCCGCACTATCCCGAGGAGGAGGCGCAGCGCGCTGCGATTCGGGAGGGCGTCGTCGATCTCATCGGAGAGGCCAGGCGTCGGCAGGGCAGCGCCGCGCCGGCAAAGGCCTCCTAACCGGGCTCCCCACAGGAATAGAAGATGATGACGGACGCGACCGCCAAGCCGCCGGCCAAAGAGGCCGCCCAGCCATCGGACCCAACGAAAGTCGTGACCGAGCGGCTCGAAGACGTAGTGGTCCGCTTTGCCGGCGATTCCGGGGACGGCATGCAGCTGACCGGGACGCAGTTCACCAGTACCTCGGCCCAACTGGGCAACGATCTGGCCACCTTGCCGGATTTTCCGGCCGAGATTCGTGCCCCCGCAGGAACCCTTCCGGGGGTCTCGGCCTTCCAGGTTCGGATCGCCGACTACGATATTCACACGCCGGGAGACGCTCCCGACGCGTTGGTGGCAATGAATCCGGCGGCGCTCAAGAAGTCGCTGATGGATCTCAAGAAGAACGGCATTCTGATCATCAATTCCGACGAGTTCAAGGCCGGCAATCTCAAGAAAGCCGGCTACGAAACCAACCCGCTGGAAGACAACTCGCTCGACGGTTACCGGGTGCTGACCGCCGGGATCACCAAGATGACGCTGGCAGCCTTGCGCGAGGTCGATTTGGATTCGCGATCCAAGAATCGATCCAAGAATTTCTTTGCTCTGGGCATGGTCTATTGGTTGTACAGTCGGCCGCTCGACAGCTCGATCGAGTGGGCGAGAAAGAAATTCGCCAAGAAGCCCGAGATCGCCGAAGCCAATATCCTCGCATTGAAGGCGGGCTATAACTTCTGCGATATCACCCAGGCATTTCAGACGCGTTACGAGATCGAGCCGGCCAAGTTCCCGCCGGGAACCTATCGCAACATCATGGGGAACACCGCGCTTTCTCTCGCCCTGGTGGCCGCCAGCCGCCGTAGCGGCCTGCCGCTGTTCTTGGGCGCCTATCCGATCACACCGGCCAGCGACATCCTGCACGAATTGGCTCGCTTCAAGAACTTCGGAGTGACTACGTTTCAGGCGGAGGACGAGATCGCTGCGGTCTGCTCCGCCATCGGGGCCGCCTTTGGCGGGGCCCTGGCGGTAACGACGACCAGCGGTCCGGGCCTGGCCTTGAAGTCGGAGGCGATCAACCTCGGAGTGATGATCGAACTGCCTCTGGTCATTTGCAACGTTCAGCGCGGTGGCCCCTCCACGGGCCTACCCACCAAAACCGAGCAGTCGGACCTGTTGCAGGCGATGTTCGGGAGAAACGGCGAGTCGCCCGTGCCGATCATCGCGCTGGCGTCTCCGGCAGACGCCTTCGACGCGACGCTCGAAGCCTGTCGGATAGCCATCAAGTATATGGTTCCGGTGATTCTTCTTTCCGATGGCTACATCGCCAACGGATCCGAGCCCTGGCGGTTGCCCAAGATCGAAGATCTGCCCGATCTGCGCACCGAGTTCCACACCGACCCCGAGGGCTTCTTGCCTTACTCCCGGGACCAAGAGACGCTGGCGCGACCCTGGGCGATTCCGGGTACGGCGGGATTGGAGCACCGGATCGGTGGACTCGAGAAGGAGAATCTAACCGGCAACGTCTCCTATGACGCCGACAATCATCAACTGATGACGGATCTGCGCGCCGCAAAGGTGGAGCGGATCGCGAACGATATCCCGGAACTCGAAGTCTTCGGGGACCAGGACGCCGAGATCCTTGTGCTGGGTTGGGGCAGCACATTGGGCGCGATCACGGGCGCGGTGGTGGAGGCGCGCAAGCTGGGCCAAAAAGTAGCGCGCGTCCATCTTCGCTACATCAACCCGTTTCCGCGAAACCTGGGAGACGTTCTCGACCGCTACCGCCACGTCTTGATTCCCGAGATGAACAGTGGCCAACTCGCGCTGCTGATTCGAGCTCGGTATCTCAAGGATGCCGTCTCTTTCTCCAAAGTCCAGGGTAAACCGTTCTTCAGACATGAGATCTCGACCAAGATCGCAGAGATTCTCGGAGGTAATGAAGATGTCCACTGAGCTTCCGGTTCTGACCAAGAAGGATTTTCAGTCCGACCAAGAGGTGCGCTGGTGCCCGGGCTGCGGGGATTACGCGATTCTCAAGTCGGTGCAATCGGTGCTGCCGGCGCTGGGCTTGCCGAAAGAGAAGTTCGTGGTGGTCTCGGGTATCGGATGTTCGAGCCGGTTCCCCTACTACATGGATACCTTCGGTTTTCACACGATTCACGGGCGCGCCCCGGCGATCGCCACCGGCTTGAAAGTCTCTCGACCGGATCTCGAGGTCTGGGTGGCCACCGGTGATGGCGACGCCATGTCGATCGGCGGCAATCATTTGATTCACGTTCTGCGCCGCAATGTCGGTGTCAAGATTCTGCTGTTCAACAACCGGATCTACGGCTTGACCAAGGGGCAGTATTCGCCCACCAGTGAGATCGGCAAGCGAACCAAATCGACGCCGTTCGGTTCGCTCGATAACCCGTTCAACACCCTGTCTCTGGCCATCGGCGCCGGAGCGACGTTCGTTGCTCGCACGGTGGACATCTTCCAGAAGCACTTGCAAGAGACGCTGCTGCGCGCGGCAGAGCACAAGGGGACTGCTTTCATCGAGATCTACCAGAATTGCAACATCTTCAACGACAAGGCCTTCTCCTACATGACCGACAAGAACTTGCGCGAAGATCAGGGGCTGACCCTCGAGCACGGCAAGCCGCTGGTATTCGGCAAGGATCGAAATCGAGGCATCCGGTTGGATGACACGCGGCTCGAGGTGATCGAGTTCGGAAGCGCCTACACCGAAGACGATTGCCTGATTTGGGACGAAACCCTCGACAACCCGGGTATGGCCTTCCTGTTGGCTCAAATGACTCCCCCCGATTTTCCGACGCCGATCGGAATATTCCGCTCGGTGAAGCGACCGGCCTACGAAGATCAGATCGCTGCGCAGATCGACCACGAGATCGAAACCCAGGGACAGGGCACGCTCGAAGATCTGATCTATTCCGGCGAGACCTGGAAAGTGGCGGAAGACGGTCGGGTCACGGCCTAGCAGCAGGCCAGCAGCAGGCTACAACCGAACCAGAAAGGTTTCTTGCCCGGTGATCTCTGGATCGAGCGAAAACTCGTAGAGCTCCAGGCCGCCGAAGAGCAAGTACACCTGGGGGTAGCCTCGCTTGCGCAGCTCGAGGACCATCTCGAGAGCCTCCCCGCCGTGGTCGTCGAAAACTACGACGGTCTGTTCCTTGCCGGCCGGAGCCCAATCGCTGCCCGGGTAGGGCAGAGATCCGGCGAGGGTCCGTTGCTGGTGCGGTTCCGGCCGGCCGTCGATCAGAATCGGAGGCCGGTCACTGAGCAGCCTGCGCAGCAGCGCGAACGGGGAGATCTCGAGAGTGGCATCGAATTGGACGATCGGCTTGCCGTCATCGCGGGTATAGGTAGGCATGGGAGGTGCCTGTATCCTAACCACACACTGTAAAGGATGGTGGCTCTATCTTTCGGAGAGGCGTCGGCCCAAGGCCCGGGCGTAGTCCTCGGGCGTATTGAGGTTGCCGACCACCCCTGCGTCGGCGACCTCGAGTTCGAATACTGCCTCGGGGTAGCGTTGGAGGAGTTGCTTCAGGCTCCGGCTCGGATCCAGACCCTGGAGTTCGCCGATCAAGCTCGGTGGGATCAGCAGAGGATGCCCGCGACGCCCCTCGTGGGTAGGCACGATCATGTGCCGAGGTGAGGCGGCATGACGGTCGAGGAGCCTGGTCACGGTCGCGGGTTCGAGTTGCGGGTGATCCACGGGACAGATCAGAAGCAGCGACAGGTCCGGCCCCTCGTCCCCCAACCATGCCTCGACTCCGGCGAGTACGCTCGACAGCATGCCCTCGGTCGGGCGGGGATTGACCACCGCGGTGAGCCGGGGACGAACGGCGCAAAACTGCTGAAGCTCGGTATCCTCGGGCCGCCTTACGAGCCAGATGTGCCGGACCCCTCCTTCGAGGAGGGTACGAGTCAGGGTTTCGACCACGGTTCTGCCCCGCCAGGGTAGGAGCGCTTTCGGGCGCCCCATTCTTCCCGACGAGCCCGCGGCCGGGATGATGCAGACCGGCATGCAGGTTTGCCTACTTCTTGGGTAGCTTGTCGATCTGTTTCTCGAGTTTCTTGAGGCGTTGTTCGAGTTCCCCGATCCGCTGCTGCAGGTCCTTTCGGTCGCTCCCCAACATCTTGAATTTGTGCAAGAAGTCAGGATTCTCGAAACGCTGCTCGAAATCACGCAAGGCCTCCCGCAGACCCGCTTCATCGATCTCTATGATGTGCTCGGAAACCCACCCGGATCCGGTGCCCGAGTTCTCGCCGTCTTTGCCGCGCACAAAGAACCGTGAGAGCTGTGGAGCCGTGACGAGTCCGCCGGCTCCATGACGCATCAAGCGCGCCAGGTCGAGGGCCGTGCGCTCCCGTTCGGCGATCGTCGCCGTCAGGATCTTGACTCTGCGATGGCGCCAGAGCTCGAGCGAAACTGCGCGGCCGTCCTCGTATTCAGAGACTTTACGCGCGAGGTCTGTGCTACTGCCGATAGGATCGCTTTCGATGGCGGTCACAATGTCGCCAACTTCGAGCCCGGCCGCGGCGGCGGGACTGTCTTCGACAATCTGCGAGATCATCACGCCCGCGTCCTCCGGAACGCCGAAATGGACTCGCAGTTCTCGCGTTAAGTCCAGAAGCTGGACGCCGAGATAGCCTCTCCTCAGAGGCAGCCAAGCAACCTCGAGCGACGAGGCCAGCTCTCCGTTCGGGTCCATAACGAAGACTTCGATTTCGGAATCGGCGCCGTTGGATTCGTTGATCGTTTTGATCACGCGAATGATGCTGTGCTTGCGAGGGTCATCCTCTGCCCGTGCCGAGAGCGCCGATCCGGAGAGCGTCAGGGCAAGGACCGTCAGCAGAACTGGGCGTATGAACTTTCTCATCTCGTCTCCTTACCCTGGACTGTTCACCAGGGTTCTACTACGGATGCGTAGGTTATTGAATCTACAGCGTTGCGCTCGGTTGGCCTCCTCGACGTAGCTATGGCTACGCCTGCGGAGGCCTCGGTCGCGACGCCTTGTATTTTCAACAACTTACACCTCCTCGCTACGAATCCTGGTGAATAGTCCAGGTTAGATCGAAGCAGGTGCTTTGAGTTGGGATCGGGTGGCCGCATTGTCAGAAGG
>Ga0209980_10001592_pt1 | contig 12428 bp, 10 predicted proteins | sample CR02metaG_FD_183611 | JGI IMG/M metagenome (GOLD analysis project Ga0209980, IMG submission 183611) | Deep subsurface microbial communities from Mariana Trench to uncover new lineages of life (NeLLi) - CR02 metaG (SPAdes) (version 2) | ecosystem: Environmental > Aquatic > Marine > Ocean trench... | reverse complement strand
ACGACAAGTTCTTGAAACACTTTGGAAATACCACTTGGTCTATCTGTGGCGACCTGATCGCGCACGGCGAGATGCAGGCCCATATGCAGGAAGGGATTCGTTTCTCTGTCCTCGGGTGCGAAGCTTGCCCCAAGGTCCTCTTCGCCCAGAGCGGTCTGGTATTCGGGGTGATCCCCGATGACTTGCGCTATCTGGGCTTCAAGCGGGGAAAGAACTTGGGCACCTTGCGCTTTGCGCCAGGCATCGACATACATCTGCCGCAATTCCTTGCGATCCTGCGAAAATATCATTTCGACAGCTCTTTTTTCCGATATTCGCACAGGTCGACGATGATGCATTCGCCGCAGCTGGGTTTGCGCGCCTTGCAGATATATCGGCCGTGCAATATCAGCCAGTGATGCGCGTTCTGCCGAAATTCCTCGGGCGTCAATCTTGTCAAGCGCTTTTCAACTGCTAGCGGCGTCTTACCCTTAGCGAGTCCGGTGCGGTTCGAGACTCGAAAAATATGCGTGTCGACGGCAATCGTCGGCTCGCCGAATGCGGTATTAAGAATAACATTGGCCGTTTTTCGTCCCACGCCAGGTAAAGTTTCCAGCTCCTCTCGAGTTCTCGGTACCTCGTTGCCGAATTTGTCAAGGATGAGTCGGCATGTCTTGATAATGTTCTCGGCTTTGCTGTTGTAAAGGCCGATACTCTTTATGTAGGGTTTCAGCCCGGCTTCGCCGAGTTCGAACATCGCTTTTGGCGTGTTGGCTATTGGGAACAGTTTGGTGGTTGCTTGATTGACGCTGATGTCGGTCGCCTGCGCCGACAGTATGACGGAAACGAGTAACTCGAATGGGCTTTCGTATTTCAGCTCCGTGTCCGGATTGGGGTCGTTCTCCCGCAGACGGCTGTAAATGTCTGTGCGTTTTTCCCTGTTCACGGGATGTTAGTGTTCCATTAATATGGCCTTATTGGACCACTGGTCATTATCAGATGGAGAGGCGGAAGCCAGCGGCGCGTTTTCGGCGCCTGTCGATCACGTTCTTTGCCGCGACAGCAAGGGCAAGGCTGAAGAATGCTCCCGGCGGCAATATTGCGAGCAGGAACGGGGTGTCGAGAATCGTGAGTCCGCTAATCGGTGCTCCGCCAAACAACATGTCAAGGCGGGACAGCACGGTGCCGTGACCGAGCAACTCCCTGAAGGCGCCGATGGCACAGAGCAGCAAGCCGAAGCCTAAGCCCATGCCGATACCGTCGATCATTGACGGCACGACAGGATTCTTCGATGCGAAGGTCTCCGCGCGAGCGACGATCGCGCAGTTCGTCACGATCAACGGGATGAATATGCCGAGCGAGCGGTCAAGTGCTGGAAAATAGGCTCTGAACAGGAGTTCGATGCAGGTTACGAGCGAGGCGATGATCAGTACATAGATCGGAATTCGGATCTCGGCGCGAAGCCACTGCCGGGTGGCTGAAACCAGGATGTTGGAGCAGGTCAGCACTGCGATAGTCGCTATGCCTAAGCCCAGGCCGTTGACGAATGTCGAGGTCACGGCAAGCAGGGGGCAAAGTCCGAGCAATTGAACCAGACCCGGATTCTCGTCCCAGAGTGCCTTACGAATCGATTGCATGGTGCTCATTGGGCTGCAAAAATGGCCTCCTGGTTGGCTTCGAAGTATAACAACGTCTCTTTGATCGCCTTGACGACTGCGCGCGAGGTAGTCGAAGCTCCGGTTACCTGATCGAAATCGCCGCCATCGCGGTTGAGCGCCCACGACATGCGATCCGGGGCGGATAGGGACTTTCGCTCGAATTGGTCGATCCAGTCGGACCTGGCCGAATCAATGAAATCACCGAGGCCCGGCGTCTCGCGATGACTGAGCACACGCACAGCGGTCACGATTCCCTGATCGGTAATTCCAATGAGCAGCCTTATCGGGCCCGAGAAGCCGTCGAGGGCCGTGACGACAAACAGTGCGGCGACCGGCTTGTTCGCCAGTAGCGCACGATAGACGAGGACCGGCTCGTTGCCCGGCAATTCGTGAGGTATCGGAATAGTCAGGTGAGACTCGGTCAGGTTGTTGTCGTAAACGATGCCGGCTAGTGCAGGTTTCAGGCTTTGTTCCAGCCAGGCCTGTTCATTTGCGGCAATGCGCGCCTTTGTGACAGCGAATGTCAGGGCCACCAGGGAGGTACACACGGCGGCAATCACAGCGAGGATTAATCCAGCGCTCCAGACCGGTTTTTCGCCATCCGTCATGTTCGGGATTTGTGATGCCACTTTTCGAATTTCCTGTGCCCGACGATGCGTGGTTTAGTCAGATAGTCTATCGCCGGCACCGCCATGTTCATGAGCAAGACGGCGAACGCGACCCCGTCCGCATAGCTGCCCCAGCGGCGGATTGCGAAAATCAAGATTCCTATGCCGGCACCATAAATGAGTCGTCCTCTCGGACTGGTTGCTGCCGACACCGGGTCTGTCGCGACGAAAAACGCACACAACATAGTGGCACCGCTAAACAAGTAAAATCCCGGGCTCGCATGCACACCGGGATCAGCCCAATACATGAAACCGGTAGGAATTATCAACCCGGCGAGCACACCAAGCGGTATCTGCCAGCGAATAATCTTCTTCAACATCAGCCAGATGCCGCCGAGGGCGACGAAATTCGATACCCACTCCCAACCTCGCCCGCCAAATGACCCCATCATCGGATTATTGTGGATTTCATCGAAGGTCTGCATGTTACTCAATCCCGTCTTCATCTGATCGAGCGGCGTTGCGCGGCTGACTGCATCGAATCCCAGATCGGCAGGTAACACGGCAGTCAACGTATATCGTATGGTTTCGATGATGGTCGGATATTGGTAGTCGATGTCCCCCATGCGTGGTGCCGTCCAGAGATTTAAATGCATCGGAAACGCGACCAGCACGACGACGTAGCCGGCCATTGCGGGATTGAAGATGTTGAAGCCGAGCCCGCCATAAAGATGCTTTGCGACGACGATGCCGAACATCGATGCGGTAGCCGTCACCCACCATGGCGTTAACGACGGCAGGGCGAACGAGATAATCGCAGCGGTCACCAGGGCGCTGTAGTCACTGAGAGCCGGTTGCACCGGGCGCCTGCGTACTTTCAACATTGCCGCTTCTGCGCCTGAGCAAAACACGCAAGCGATGATGAGATTGAAGAGGATACCAGGCCCAAAAAACCAGACGTGAGCCACCAGGGCGGGAATCAGTGCATACAGCACTTGGCGCATGATTGAGGCTACGTCTACCTTCGGCGTCAGGAACGGCGCATCGTGACGTTCGAATTCCACTACTCGTCCTTATCCGATTCGGATGGTTTCCCGGAGCGCTCGAGAATTTCCTGGATGGCTTGCGGCCCGGCGTTTTTGATCCGCTCCTTCTGCTTCATTAGTTCCACCGCACGCTGCAGTTGTTCGCGCTCCAATCGCACCGTGCGCGATTCGAATCGTTGTTTCGCACGCTCGGCTCTGGCTTGCTCGTCTTCCAGTTCGCGCATGCGCAATTTGGCACTTCGAAAGTCGGCGGTCAAAGGAATATGGCTTGGGCATACCAGGTCGCAACAGCCGCACTCGATACAGTCCGTCAAGCCGTATGATCTTAATTTGGCCTCATTGTCTGCGCAGGCATACCAGTACAACTGTTGTGGCAGCAAGAGCACTGGACAAACCTGTGCACACTCACCGCAGCGGATGCAGGGGTTTTCAGTGCCGAGCGGTGGCGTCTCGGACAATACAAGAATGCAGTTTGTGGCCTTGACGAGCGGCACCCGATCGGTCGTCACGGATTTGCCCGTCATCGGTCCGCCAATGATCAGCTGTTTTGCTCGCTCGGTATAGCCGCCAATGAAATTGACCACGTCGGCGACCGTCGTACCGATTCTCGATTTGACATTCATCGGGGCAGCAACGCCGTCCCCTGTCACAGTCGTGATCCGGGATATAAGGGGCTCGCCCTGACAGATCCAATCGTAAACGGCGGCAGCGGTCCCAACGTTTTGTACAAGGCAGCCGACGTCAGTCGGCAGTCCGCCTGTCGGGACTTCCTTGCGCGTTACGAGTTGTACGACCTGGTCCTCGGCACCCGAGGGATAGATGGTTGGTATCTGTTTCACCGCTATCCGCCCGTCCTGAACTTCGGTCAGTGCGTCTGCCAAAGCGTGAATCGCCTCGGGCTTGTCACTTTCGACAGCAACGAAACACCTGTCCAGCCGTAGCGCATGCAGAAGTATTTGCGCGCCGACGACCACCGCCATGGCGTGCTCGCGCATCAGCATGTCGTCACAACTAATATATGACTCGCATTCGACGCCGTTCAGTATCAGGTATTCGAGCGACTCCGTTGTCGCTTCCATCAATTTGTGTGCGGTGGGAAAAACGGCGCCGCCGAGACCGACGATCCCGCCGTAGAGTATTTTCTGAAACAGGGTATCCGGGCTCTGCTTTTCGAATGGCACAATCGGTTCAGAGAGATACACCGCCTGGTCGAGGCCATCGCACTCGATGACGATGCAAGGTGCGTTTTCGCCGAGGCGTCGCGAAACCGGCCATTGCTCGATCGCAACGACCTTGCCGGACGACGAGGCATGCACGGGCGCACTGATAATGCCGTCCGCGTCTGCAATGAGCTGCCCTTTCAGGACCCGCTCGCCGATACCGACGATCGGGTGTGCCGGCTCCCCGGCATGCTGCGCCAGCGGCAGGACAAGTTGAGTCGGTACCGGCACGTGTTGTATGACACGCGCCGTCGATTCGTCCTTCAATATGGGCAGACGCAATCCGCCATGCAGTGTGCCAAGATCAAAAGTAGGGGCGCTCATGCCGCAGGCTTCATTTGTATGCAGTCAACAGGGCAGGGCGCGAGGCACAATTCGCAGCCGGTGCATTCTGCAGCGAGGATCGTATGCATGAACTGGTGTGCACCGACGATAGCATCCACAGGACAGACGTCTCTGCAACGCGTGCAGCCAATGCAAAGGGTCTCGTGGATAAACGCAACCGACTCTTTCATATTTGTCTGAGCGGGTTCGGCGAGCGGCATAGCATCGCGGCCGAGCAGGTCGGCCAACCGCTGGACCGTATCTTCGCCACCCGGCGGGCACAGGTTTATTGAGACAGCTTCGTGCACGATTGCCGCCGCATAGGGCCGGCATCCCGGATATCCGCACTGGGCGCATTGCGTCTGCGGCAACAGTGCGTTGACTTTCGATACGAGGTCATCGTCGTTCGCTGGCAATCGCCTTGAAGCAAAACTCAAGCCAACGCCGGCGACGAGCGCAATTCCAGTTATCGTTATGACTGCAATCCACATGACGAATTGACTCTAGCTCGGATTATTCATGAATCACTGCGATGATTCATGAATAATCCGGGCTAGAACCTGTCTCATTAATCCTCATGAGCCACTCATGGTTGCGCCATTCCCGTAAATCCCATGAACGCCAGGGACATCACTCCTGCGGTCGTCAACGCGATCGCCATGCCGCGAAACGGCAACGGGATATCGGCAGCGTCGAGGCGTTCACGAATGGCGGCGAACATAACGATGACCAAAGCGAATCCTGTCGCCGCGCCGAAACCGAAGAAAACGGATTCGACGAAGCCTTTTGCTTGTTGAACATTCAGAAGGGCGACGCCCAGGACGGCGCAATTCGTGGCAATCAGAGGAATGAAGATCCCCAGCACCTGATCGAGCAAGGGGCTTAGTCGCCTGACCATTATTTCTGTGAATTGCACGCTCACCGCAATGACAAGGATGAAACTGACGGTACGCAGGTAATCGAGATCTAATGGCACGAGGACGTATTGGTGCAGCAGGTAGCTGACGGCCGAAGACAGGGTTAGCACAAACGCCGTTGCCAGCGACATGCCGAATGCTGCTTCGAGGTTCCTCGATACGCCCATGAACGGGCAAAGGCCCAAAAACCGAACCAGCACAAAATTATTGACGAGGACGGTGCCGACCAGAATGAGGATCAGATCCGACATTTCAGTCTTTTTACTTCACCTTCATGCCGGGTTCTGCTCCGGCGTCCGGGGAAAGCAGGAAAATATTTTTGCCGCCCGGCCCGGCCGCAAGAACCATGCCTTCCGATATGCCGAAACGCATTTTTCTCGCCTGCAGGTTTGCAACCGTTATGACGAGCCGGCCCTCCAGCGCCTTCGGCTCGTACGCTGACTTAATACCTGCGAAAACGCTGCGTGTGTCGCCGCCAAGATCGAGTGTGAGCTTCAATAGCTTGTCGGCACCGTCCACAGGTTCCGCCTTGTCGATTCGGGCGATACGCATATCGACTTTTGCGAACTCGTCGATCGTTATTGACGCCGATTCGGCGCTTTTGCTGCCAGCGGCCTCGGTCTCTTTCGATTGTTCAACCATGCGTTTAACCTGCCTGTTCTCTATTCGTGTCAAGAGGGGCTTATATTTCGAGATCGTTTGATCCAGTAACGGTTCGCTGGCCGCATGCCAGTCCCACGGTCCTTCATTGAAAAGTTCCTGTACTTGCTCTGCTACCGCAGGGATCACCGGCGTGAGATAGACCATCAGGGTCCGAAACATGTTGAGTCCCTGAGTGCAGACAGCCTGGACGTCCGGCAACTGGCTTTTGTCTTTCACCATGGCCCAGGGTTTTCTCTGTTCAATGTATCGATTTGCCTTGTCGGCCAGCGCCATCACTTCGCGCATTGCCTTGGAATACTCGCGGGACTCGAAGTGATCCGCGATCTTGTCGGATGCAGCAGTAAACTCAGCAAATAGAACAGGATCATCGAGTGCGTCGGCCAGTCGGCCGTCGAATGACTTCGTAATGAACCCGCCGCAGCGGCTGGCGATATTGACGAGTTTGCCAACCAGATCGGAATTCACTCTCGCCACAAAATCGTCGAGGTTCATGTCGATATCATCCATGCCCGGCCCGAGCTTGGCGGCGTAGTAGTATCGAAGATAATTCGGATTCAAATTATCGAGATAGGTTCTCGCTTTGATGAACGTGCCACGAGATTTGGACATTTTCCTGCCGTTGATCGTCAGGAAGCCGTGAGCAAAAACGCTGGTTGGCTGGCGAAATCCCGAGCCCTCGAGCACGGCCGGCCAGAAAAGCGTATGAAAGTAGACGATGTCCTTGCCGATGAAGTGATAGGCCTCCTTGTCACTGCCGGCCTTCCAATAGTCATCGAAGTCGAGATCGTCGCGTCGATTACAGAGTTGCAAAAAGCTTGCAAGATAGCCGATCGGTGCGTCCAGCCAGACATAAAAGTACTTGTCGTCAGTGTCGGGAATCCTGAAACCGAAATAGGGCGCGTCGCGGGAAATATCCCAGTCCTGCAGGCCGGCATCGAACCATTCCTCGAGCTTGCTGGTAATATTCTGGTGCAGATCTGCAGATTTTATCCATTCGCGGAGCCTGGCCTCGAAATCGCTGAGCTTGAAAAAATAATGTTCCGATTCTTTCCATACTGGCTTGGTGTCCGATAACACAGACACCGGATCGATAAGATCTCGAGGCGAATAGGTTGCGCCGCAGACCTCGCAGGCGTCGCCGTATTGATCTTCGCTTCTACACTTAGGATTTGGGCAGGTGCCGCGGATGAAACGGTCGGGCAGAAACATCTTTTCCACATCGTCGTAGGCCTGCTCGATGATTTTCGTATAGATGTACCCGGCTTTGCGCAGTGCTTCGTACATCTGATGAACTATTAACTCATTCTCATCGGAATGTGTCGTATGAAAATTATCGAAGGCAACGCCAAACGCTTTCAGGTCTTCGTGCTGTTCGGCCGACACCCGCTCGATGAGTTCCTCAGGCGTGATACCTTCCTGTCTCGCCTTGATCATGATCGGCGTGCCGTGGGCGTCTGCGGCGCAGACATAAGTGCAATTATGGCCTCGCTGCTTCTGGAATCGGGCCCAGATGTCGGACTGCAGGTACTCGAGCAGATGGCCCATATGAATGGAGCCATTGGCATAAGGAAGTGCGCTGCTGACAAAGATATTTCGTGTGGTCATACCGAGCGAAAACAGACAAGTCTGAAGGCGGCGATTATGCCACGACCTGATCTAAATGGTTGGATTTAAAAGGTTTGGAGCGCTTACAGATTTTTTTAATTTTCGTCCCGAATCTTCTGAAACATCTGCTTGTTGTTTGCCTGTTGATAGGCTTCCTTGCCAGATACCCACCTTCTATCGACCAGATCCATCAGCGCGTTATCCATCGTTTGCATGCCGATTTTTCCACCGGCCTGCATTGCGGTCTCGAGCTGATCGAGCTTGCCCTGACGAATCAGATTGGAAACCGCGGAGGTATTGATGAGAATTTCCAAAGCGGCGACACGGCCCGGCTTGTGTTTCGTGGGCAGCAGTTGCTGGGATATGACGCCGCGCAGCGAAGTCGACAGCATTGTGCGGATGTGGCTTTGTTTGTCGGCCGGAAACGTATTGACCATCCTGTCCACAGTCTGGGCTGCACCGTTCGTGTGCAATGTTCCCATGACGAGGATGCCCATTTCGGCAGCGGTAATCGCCACGCTGATAGTCTCCAGGTCCCTGAGCTCGCCGACCAGGATGACGTCCGGATCCTCACGAAGGGCAGAGTGCAGAGCATCTGCAAACGATTCGCAATGCATGCCAACCTCACGTTGACTGACAAGGCAGCCTTGCCGCTGGTGTACGAATTCGATAGGGTCCTCGACGGTTAGAATGTGGCCCTTCAGGCGTTTGTTGATGGCATCGATCATCGCGGCGAGTGTTGTCGTCTTTCCGGAGCCGGTTTTGCCGGTTACCAGAATCATGCCTGATGTCTGCTTGCACAGGTCATGCACGGCCGCCGGCATGTCGAGATCGTCGAGCGTCAGTGCTTTGGAAGGAATTGCCCGAAAAACCGCACCGATGCCGTTGAGGTGTCGCATCACATTGACCCGGAACCGGGATACGTCGGGAATCTCGTAGGCGAAGTCGACGGCATCGTCACGTTCGAAATCATTTTGCGTCGTGCCGGTCATGATTTCGTACATACAATCCTTGACGAAATCGATCGCCAGGATCTCGTCACTCAGCGTGCCAAGCGATCCATGCACACGGACTCGTGGTGGGTCGCCGGATATGAAATGCAGGTCCGAGCTCTCCCTGGCCAACGCGTCGGTCAGGTATTTATCGATCTGATTCAACGGTTTATCGTCCCGTCGGTTTCAATGGCCTCAAAGCTTTCGCTGGCGTCGCCTTCGAGTACCGGTACCAGGCTGGTGTCAGTCACGAAACGCTGGAATTTTCTCTTGTCACTCGCGAAGCGGTATGCGTCATCCGGATCCACCTCTTTGGCCTCTATTGCTTCGAGCAGCGCCATGTCCATCAACTGCATGCCGACATCTTTTCCAGTCTGCAACTGCGCCGGAATCTGATGCGACTGGTCGTTCATGATGAGTTTGGAGATTGCGCGATTGTTGACGAGAATTTCAAATACTGCTTTGCGACCGCGTCCGTCCGGTGTTTTGAGGAGAACCTGGGTTACCACTGCTTTCAGGCTGTGTGACAAGAAACTCTTGGTCTGTTCGCGAAGCTCGCCGGGCAAAGCGTCGACGATACGGTCGATCGTCTTGACCGCACCGGTCGTGTGTAATGTTCCCAGAACCAGGTGACCGGTTTCTGCGGCCGTCATCGCCATCGAAATCGTCTCCGGATCTCTGAGCTCGCCAACAAGAATCACGTCAGGGTCCTCACGCATGGCGGAGCGTACGCCGTCGGCGAAGCTTCGCAGATGGGTGCCGAGTTCGCGTTGGATTACCTGGCAGTTCTTACTCGGGTGCACAAACTCGATGGGGTCCTCGAGGCTGATGATATTGAGATTACGTGTCTGGTTGAGATGATTGATCATCGCAGCGAGTGTCGTCGATTTGCCGGTCCCGGTTGAACCGGTGACAAGAACCATGCCCTGGTGGAAATCGCAAAAGTCGCGGATAACATCCGGTATGTCGAGGCCCTCGAGCGTCGGCACTTCGTTGGGTATGTACCGGAATACTGCGCCGACTCCAGTGTCTTTGCGGAACAGGTTGACGCGGAAACGTCCGCCTTCTTCGCTGACATAGGAAAAATCGAGGTCTTTGCCTGAGCCAAAGTGGTCTTTTTGCGAGTCGCTGAGGATCTCCATGACGTAGTTTTCGAGCTCCGTGTTCGAGAGTTCACGGAACTTGATCGGCATCAGGTCGCCGTTCATGCGGAGCATTGGCGGCACACCGACCGCCAGGTGCACGTCCGAACAGCCCTGGGCCAGGCCCAGCTTCAGAAAAGAGTCAATACGCGGCACAGGATTTCACCGATTACGCACCCAGGCTTCAGTCATATTATGACCAATTGCGCTTATCCTAGGATGAATCAGGGTCCGGCACCAGTGAGGTGCCGCACACTTCTGTGAACCTATCTCAGCAATTCTCATGAGCCACGTTTCGGGCGCACAGGTTCGGAGACGAGGTGCGCGCTGCATCCAATGCCGGCGATCATTGGCAAGGCTGCAACGATGTATTCCGGGCCGGTGCGGTGAAACCCAGTCGGGAAGCAACTCTGCGGGCGTGCCGCCTCGCTCCTCGGGCCTGGCAGTCCATCCCGCAGAGTCCGCTTTGTGGCCATGCGGATTGTTGCGATGGATTCTATAAAGAAACGCTGCTCAGTGCGTCAATCAGCTCGTCCATGGTGCGGTGACGCTTGGTCTTGTCCACCGACATCGCCGTGGCGATTACAGCAGCGTAGTCGTCCGGAATGTCTGAATTTATTTCCTGACAGCGCTTGGCCTTGCCCTGCACGTGCTGATACATGACTGACATGTGGTCGCCACGGCTATAGGGTGGGACACCAGTCACCATCTCGTACATGATGACGCCGATACTGTATATGTCGGCTGTTTCATCGACCTTCTTACCGAGAATCTGCTCAGGCGCCATGTACTTCGGCGAGCCGATGACATATCCGGTCTTGGTCAATTGCGTATCGCCGCTGCTCGCGGCCGCCGCAACGCCAAAGTCCACGATCTTGAGCAGGCCGTCATCATTCACGAGTATATTGGCCGGCTTGAGGTCGCGGTGAATGACGCCCGCCTGGTGGGCGACGGCCATACCCGTCGCTATGTCATGGGAAAATCCGAGGGCCTTCCGAAAGTCCATCGGATTGCTATTGGGGATCTCTCCATTAAGCGTATGCGATGGGAAATATTCCATCGAGATGGCATAAGCACCCTGCAAATGTAAGAAATCATAAATTCGAATGACGTTCTTATGTGTGATCATTCGTGAATAACGCAGTTCGTGGACGAATCGCTTCATCATCTCTTCATCCGACGAAACATTCGGATTCAAGAACTTCAGAATTAGCTGCTCGTCGACGACCTGGTCTTGCATCAACAGCACAGTGCCGAACGCGCCCTTGCCGATCTTTTCGATGTACTTGTAGCGACCATCGATAATCGCTCCGATTTCCAGTTTCGAGACATCGATAATCGGTACAGCGACTTCTTTCTTCTCCTCGGGCTGATCTTCCATGAGCTTGCTGAGATCTTTATCGTCGATGAGCAAGGTCTTGGTGTGCTCCTTAATCTTTTCTGCGCGAACATTTTCCTCCATCACGGTTCGCGAGAACTTGGCGTCGATTTCCTTAATCGCCATATCCGCGCTATTGATGATCGTCGAGTCGCTGGACTGTTTGATCTGCTGCAAAACGCTGCGAACTGTTTCCGCACGTTTCTCGTCAGCAAGATGCGATATCGCCTTGATCGCTTCGATCTGTAATTCGCGTTCCGGGCGCTTTAACAATGGCACGAGTTTGGATATTTCTCTCGGCCCGCCAAGCTTGCCCAGCGCGCGCACGATAATCGTGTCGGTTTTCGCGTTTTGACCGAGCATGCTGACCAATTTCGGTACTGCTCTCTTGTCACCAATCTGCGCCAGCGCATCGACAGCCCGTTCCCGTACCCACCAATCCTCGTCGTCTGTCGCTTTCATCAAATGATCGACAGCCATCTCGTCTTTGGTGGCATTGATGATCTCTATCGCGCTTCGCCGAATTTCCTCGTCTTCATCCTGAATAAGCTCAAGTACGGCACTGATGACCTTGGGACCGCCGATTTCAGCCAACGCGTCTCCGGCCCTCGCCCGTACCCACCAGTCATCGTCTTTGAGAGCACCCAGAAGATCCTTGACTGAGTTGGCATCGCCGATCTCATTGAGCACCTCAACAGCCGATCGCCTCGTGTATTCAGACTCGTCTTTAAGTGCCGGTATCAGGAACTTGATTGTCTCCGGGTGGTTGATCTTGATGATGACATCGACGGCCTTGTTTTGAACATCGAGATCGCGGTCTCGAAGCAGTTTGGCGACCTTATCGATGTTGATGTCGCCTTCGCGGGTGGCGAGCGCGGTGAGTGCTGCACTTCGCA
>Ga0209980_10001591_pt1 | contig 12429 bp, 7 predicted proteins | sample CR02metaG_FD_183611 | JGI IMG/M metagenome (GOLD analysis project Ga0209980, IMG submission 183611) | Deep subsurface microbial communities from Mariana Trench to uncover new lineages of life (NeLLi) - CR02 metaG (SPAdes) (version 2) | ecosystem: Environmental > Aquatic > Marine > Ocean trench >... | reverse complement strand
TATGTCGATTTCATAATGCCAGGGTTGGTGATGATGTCGATTATTACCAATTCCTACGCCAACGTCGTGTCATCTTTCTATGGCGCCAAATATTCGCATTATATTGAGGAAATGCTAATTGCGCCCATCCCCAACATCGTTATATTAATCGGTTATGTCACCGGTGGGATAGTCCGGGGTATGAGTGTCGGCATTGCGGTAACACTAGTGTCATTATTTTTCACCGATTTTTCGATACACGCGCCGCTGGTTGTGTTCGGTATTGCCTTCCTGACCGCGTTTTTATTTTCACTGGCTGGCTTGATCAATGGCGTATTTGCCAGGACCTTTGACGATGTCACGATCATCCCTACTTTCGTATTGACACCACTCACCTACCTGGGTGGAATATTTTATTCAATCAAGTTATTGCCCGAAACCTGGCAACAGGTATCGCTGATCAACCCGATACTTTATATGGTCAATAGCTTTCGATTTGGATTCCGGGGCGTGAGTGACATTGGACTGGGTACCGCGGTCATGGTCATTCTATTCTTTATTGTGCTCCTGTTTGCCTTCTGCATGATCCTGCTTAAGCGGGGCACCGGCATTCGACATTGACCCAATTTATCGACATCGGAGCCAATCTTACCAATAAAAGCCTGGTGCAAGACCTCGATGCGGTGATCAAACGCGCTGACCAGGCCGGTGTCAGGCAAATTATAGTCACCGGCAGCAGTATCGAGGATAGTAACGCGGCAATTCAACTGTGTAGCAAATACCCTGACCAACTGGTTTGCACAGCTGGTGTCCATCCTCACAATGCCGGCGACTGGATGCAGGATTCGGTCAATATTTTGCATCGGCTGGCTGATAATACCTGTGTTCGGGCGATCGGTGAGACGGGCCTCGATTTTTACCGCAACTTTTCACCGCAGGATGCCCAGGTCACAGCATATCGACAACAGCTCGAACTGGCGATAACGATGAAAAAACCGGTATTTAGCCACCAACGCGATGCACATCATGATTTTATCCAGATCTTGCGCGAATATCGCCACGACCTGGTCAATATCGTAGTGCATTGTTTTACCGACACCAGGGCAGCACTGTTTGAGTATCTTGACCTGGATTGCCACATTGGCATTACCGGCTGGATTTGCGATGAACGTCGTGGTACAGAATTGGCGCAGCTGGTGAAATATATTCCCGATAACCGTCTGATGGTCGAAACCGATTCGCCCTACCTGTTACCCCGGGATTTGCCGCAAAAGCCCAGAAATCGTGTCAACGAACCCGCCTACCTGCCCCATATAGTAAAGTCCATTGCCCATTTCCAAAACAGGCCAGTCGACCGAGTAGCGGCTGATTGTCTGAAAACCAGCCAGCAATTTTTCTCTATTTAATTAAACAACCTTGCAACCCGTTCTGGATCATCGATTCACCAGGCCATCGGTGGGGTAAAACTATTAGCAGATTTTTTAGCTATAAGTGCCAATTTCCCGTCTAAACTCTTTTTAGGTAAAATATATTTCAGCTATATTGATTATTGACAATGAACGATCATACCAGACTGAGTTTTTTCGCATCGGCAGCCGAACCCTGTAGCTACCTGGAAAACAAGAACGCGATCAGCGCTTTTGCAAATCCGAATGTCGATATGGATATGAAAACTTACAATGAATTGATCCAACATGGTTTCAGAAGATCAGGCGGTTACGTCTATCGCCCCCATTGTCCCAGTTGCAATGAATGTGTCTCAGTCAGAGTTCCTCTTAAAAAACAACAATTTACACGAAATGAACTGCGAACAATGCGGCGTAACTCTGATCTCACTATCACCATCGTAGAAGGCAAGTTTCGAACCGAGCATTTCAATCTCTATAAACGCTATATCAACTCCCGACATAACGACGGAAGTATGGCAAATCCGAGCAAGGCCGATTATCACCGATTTTTGATATGTGACTGGACCGAAACCATGTTTATCGAGTTTCGGCTAAACAAGCTGCTAATAGCTGTGGCAGTATCGGATATCTTGAGTACCGGGCTATCGGCGGTTTACACTTTTTTCGATCCGCAATATGCCGTTCGAAGTCCCGGACACTTCGCTATTTTAGTTCAAATCACCGAGGCTAAAGCACGCGACCTCGATTATTTGTTCCTCGGATACTGGATCAAGAATTGCGCCAAGATGAGCTATAAACGACGCTACAAACCGCTGGAAGGGTTTATCAACGATCAGTGGATATTATTCTAGCCCAGTCAAACGCGGGGCCAGGATCAGTTTTCCTGCCTGGCGCTATATCGTTATGACCGCAGATAGCATCGTTATTAATTGCGGGGTAGTGTGATATCAAGCTGCCAAGCAAGGCATTCAGTTGCTCATATTGCGGATCGGTATAGCTCAGCACGTCGGTGCCTTCCAGTTCAATGCCTATCGAAAAGTCATTACAGGCCTGCTCACCTTTCCAGCTAGAAATACCGGCATGCCATGCGCGCTTAAGAAAAGATACAAACTGGGTAATATTACCAGCCCGTTCGATCAGGCAATGGGCCGATACCTGCATGTCGCAAATGGTAGAGAAGTAATCGTTTGCGTTTGAATCAAGCTGGTTGCAAAAATATTGCTGAATATAGCCGCCACCAAACTCAGATGGTGGCAAGCTAATCCCATGAATTACAATTAGTTTTATCTCGGTATTGTCCGGCCTGGCATCACAATTTGGTGACTGAACCACATCCACGGCCTGTAACCAGCCCTTATCATCAATTATCATTTCAGTCATGCAATCGTCAATCGCAGCCGCGACGTTAATTGTGAGACGCACCTCCGTGTGCGTCTATTTTGTTGATTTACTCCGTGGTTGTCACTTCCTCGGCAACTGGTTTATCACCGGCTTCTAACGCTATTTCTTCGCTATCCGTGCTCGGCATAATCGGCATGATCGGTTTCATGCGATTACGCCGGCGTTCTTCGTGGTATGTCTGCCCGGTTCCAGCCGGGATCAGGCGACCCACTATGACATTTTCCTTGAGTCCTCGCAGGTCGTCTTTGGAGCCTCGCACAGCCGCTTCGGTGAGAACCCTTGTGGTTTCCTGGAAGGATGCCGCCGAAATAAACGATTCGGTTACCAGCGAAGCCTTGGTGATGCCGAGCAAATCCTGTTCATAGGTTGCCGGTTTTTTGTTGGTCGCGATCGCCTTGTCATTGATGTCCAGCACCCGTGCCTTGTCGACCTGGTCACCACGTAACAGACGGGTATCGCCACCATTGATAATAGTCACCTTACGCAACATCTGGCGTACGATGACTTCAATGTGCTTGTCGTTGATCGAAACACCTTGCAGTCGATAGACATCCTGGACTTCCTTCACCATGTAAGTGGTCAAGTCCTTTAGACCCTTGATACGCACGATATCGTGTGAGTCTAGCTCTCCGTCAACCAGCAACTCACCTTTTTCGACATGTTCGCCTTCGAACACGTTGATATGGCGGAATTTTGGGATCAGAGTTTCGATCGATTTACCATCGCTATCGGTAATAACCAGACGTTTCTTGCCCTTGGTTTCCTTACCAAAGGAAACTGTACCGGTCATTTCCGACATAATTGCCGGTTCCTTCGGCTTTCTTGCTTCAAAAAGATCGGCCACGCGTGGTAAACCACCGGTAATATCACGGTTCTTGGATGTCTCCTGCGGAATCTTGGCCAATATGTCGCCGACCTTGATCGATGTGCCATCCTCAACGTTTACGATCGCACCACCGGGTAGCATGTAGTGGGCAGGGATACTGGTTCCTGCATAACATAATGGCTTACCCTTGCCGTCGATCAGTTCGATTGTAGGACGAAGTTCCTTACCCGCATTGGAGCGAATCGAATCGTCCATGACTTCAATCGTCGTCAAACCAGTCATATCGTCAACCCGGTGCTGGACTGTTACCAATTCGACAAAATCTGAAAATTTGACCTTACCGGCAACTTCAGTAATGACCGGGTGCATATGGGGGTCCCAGGTCGCCAGGGTTTGGCCAGCCTTGGCTTCATCACCATCCTTGATGGTGAATTCGGAACCATAAGGAACCTTGTACCTTTCCTTCTCACGTCCATTTTCGTCTATTACACCGACTTCAGCAGAACGCGATACCGCGATCAATTTACCCGATGAATTCTGAACCACCTTGATGTTATGGAACTTGACAGTACCGCTATTTTTGATTTCGATACTGTTTACCGAGACCGAACTACTAGCCGCACCACCGATATGGAAGGTACGCATGGTTAACTGGGTACCGGGCTCGCCGATCGACTGTGCGGCGATAACACCAACCGCTTCGCCCTTACCGACCAGATGTCCACGTGCAAGTTCCCGACCATAACACATGACACACAAACCATGTCGGGCCTCGCAGGTCACGGCCGAACGTACATTCAGCTCGTCGATACCCAGCTCGTTGATAAGATCGGCCTCGCGTTCCCCAATCAGGGTTCCGCGGGGGATAAGAATTTTCTTTTTCGCACCCTTCAAATCCTGCTGCAATACCCGACCCAAAACACGTTCACCCAGTTCGACAACAATATCACCACCTTCAATGACAGGGCGCAAATCGATACCCTGCTCAGTACCGCAATCGTCCATGTTTACCACCAGATCCTGTGAGACATCGACCAGGCGGCGGGTCAAATAACCCGAGTTGGCCGTTTTCAACGCGGTATCGGCGAGACCCTTACGAGCCCCGTGGGTGGAGATGAAGTATTGAAGTACGTCGAGACCTTCGCGAAAGTTTGCGGTGATCGCATTTTCGATAATCGAGCCATCCGGCTTCGCCATCAGACCACGCATACCGGCCAACTGCCTGATTTGTGCGGTCGAACCCCGCGCACCGGAATCAGACATAACGAATATCGAGTTGAACGATTTTTGCTCCACTTCGTTGCCCTCGGCATCGATCACGGTTACCTTACCAATTTCATCCATCATCGCGCTCGCGACCTTATCGTTGGTGCGCGACCAGATATCGACAACCTTGTTATAGCGTTCACCGGAGGTAACCAGACCCGTGGTCCATTGCTTTTCAATGTCCTTGATCTCGGATTCCGCGCTGCTAATCAATTCGGCTTTCGAGTCGGGGATAATCATGTCATTAACGCCGATCGAAATTCCCGATTTAGTCGCGTAATGAAAACCTGTATACATCAACTGATCGGCAAGAATAACCGTTTCTTTCAACCCAACTTCGCGGTAACAGGCATCGATCAGTATCGATACGTTTTTCTTATCCAGGGTTTTATTGATCAGGTCGAAGGAGAGACCTTCAGGCAACAGGTCACTCAAAATTGCTCGACCGACAGTGGTATCGACAAGACGACTGGATTTAACCTTGTTTTCCTCCTCATCGATTTTATATTCGATCACGCGACATTTTATCTTCGCCTGCAACTCCACAGCCCTGGTATGGTAGGCACGCGCCGCTTCTTTCGAATCAGCAAACACCATGCCCTCTCCCTGCACATTAATTTTTTCCCGCGTCATGTAATAGAGACCGAGAATAATATCCTGGGTAGGTACGATGATCGGTTTGCCATTAGCGGGCGACAAGATGTTATTGGTCGACATCATCAGGGTGCGAACTTCGAGTTGCGCCTCGATCGATAACGGTACGTGTACCGCCATCTGATCGCCATCAAAGTCGGCATTGAACGCGGTACAAACCAGTGGGTGCAATTGAATTGCCTTACCTTCGATCAGAATCGGTTCGAATGCCTGAATCCCGAGCCGGTGCAAGGTCGGCGCACGATTGAGCATGATCGGATGTTCCCGAATCACATCTTCAAGAATGTCCCAGACTTCGGTAACCTCACGCTCTACCAGTTTCTTTGCCGCCTTTATCGTAGTAGCCAGGCCACGCAGCTGTAATTTGCCGAAGATGAAAGGTTTGAAAAGCTCCAGGGCCATTTTTTTCGGCAGACCACACTGGTGCAGCTTTAAGGTAGGTCCAACCACAATGACTGAACGGCCCGAATAATCGACCCGCTTTCCTAGTAGATTCTGGCGAAAACGACCCTGCTTACCCTTGATCATATCGGACAATGACTTCAGTGGGCGCTTGTTGGTACCAGTGATCGCACGACCACGACGACCGTTATCGAGCAGGGCATCAACCGATTCCTGTAACATGCGTTTTTCGTTACGTACAATTATATCGGGCGCACTGAGTTCGAGCAGACGCTTCAGGCGATTGTTACGGTTGATTACGCGGCGGTATAAATCGTTTAGATCAGAGGTTGCAAAACGGCCACCATCGAGTGGTACCAGTGGGCGCAGGTCGGGTGGCAATACCGGTAATACAGTCATTACCATCCATTGCGGCTTGTTACCGGAATCGGTAAAAGCCTCGACCAGTTTTAAACGCTTGGACAAACGCTTGAATTTGGTCTCGGATTTAGTGCTTTCAATTTCGTCACGCAACTTCTGGGCTTCGAGGTTCAGATCGACCCCCTGCAACAACTCGAAGATGGCTTCCGCACCCATCTTGGCGTTGAAATCATCGCCAAATTCCTCGATCGCCTCCAGATAAGTTTCATCAGAGAGTAACTGACCTTTTTCGAGAGTGGTCATACCGGGATCGATCACCACAAATCCCTCGAAATAAAGCACACGCTCGATATCACGCAGCGTCATATCCAGCAACAGACCAATGCGCGAGGGCAGTGATTTCAAAAACCAGATGTGCGCAATCGGGCAGGCGAGTTCGATATGACCCATGCGCTCACGGCGCACCTTGGTCTGTGTAACCTCGACACCGCATTTTTCGCAGACTACACCACGATGTTTGAGACGTTTGTATTTACCGCAAAGGCATTCGAAATCTTTAACAGGACCAAATACCTTGGCACAAAATAGCCCGTCGCGCTCGGGTTTGAAGGTACGATAGTTGATAGTTTCCGGCTTCTTGACCTCGCCGTAAGACCAGGACCTCACCATATCGGGTGAAGCCAAACTTACGCGGATGTGGTCAAAATTGTCATTTTGACCCTGTTTCTTTAATAGATTAAGTAAGTCTCTCATGTTTATTCCTGCTCAAGTTCTATGTTCAGGCACAAAGATCTGATTTCTTTAAGTAGCACGTTAAATGACTCGGGCATGCCTGCTTCCATACTAAAATCACCATCAACGATATTTTTATACATCTTGTTTCGCCCATTCACATCGTCTGATTTGACAGTCAACATTTCCTGCAAGGTATAAGCCGCACCGTACGATTCGAGAGCCCATACCTCCATCTCACCAAAGCGTTGACCACCGAACTGGGCTTTACCACCCAGTGGTTGTTGTGTAACCAGGCTGTAAGGACCCGTCGAGCGTGCATGCATCTTATCGTCGACCAGATGATTCAGCTTCAACATATACATGTAACCCACGGTGACCGGACGATCGAATGGTTCTCCAGTACGGCCATCGTATAATCGGGTCTGGCCCGTTTCCGGCAACTCCGCCAGCGCTAGCATGTTTTTGATCTCTTCTTCGTCGGCACCATCAAATACCGGGGTCGACATAGGCACACCATCGCGCAGATTATTACAAAGCTCCAGGATTTCCTTATCGTTGAATTCCTTGATCCTCAGCTTTTCACTACTGTTGTTGTATATCTTCTTGAGGAAGGTACGAAATTCCTCGACCTTTTTTTGTTCCTCGAACATTTCGCCGATCTTGAGACCGAGTCCACGTGCTGCCCAGCCCAGGTGGGCTTCGAGAATCTGACCGACATTCATTCGAGAAGGGACACCCAACGGATTCAATACGATATCAACCGGGGTGCCGTCCTCACGATAAGGCATATCTTCTTCAGGTACGATCATCGAAACAACGCCCTTGTTACCATGGCGTCCAGCCATCTTGTCACCTGGCTGCATACGGCGTTTGACCGCGACATATACCTTGACCATTTTGAGTACACCTGGTTTCAGGTCGTCGCCTGCGGTCACTTTCTTTCTCTTTTCTTCGAACAGGCTATCGAACCCGGAACGCTGGACTTCAAGCTGCGCGTTCATCGACTCCAGGGTTTTACTGATCTTGTCATTGCCAATGCGGATTTTGGCCCACTGGTCGCGACCAATCGACTCCAGGTAATCCTTGGTGATGATCGTATTTTTCTTCAAGCCATCCGGACCACCAGTCGCCTTCTTACCGGTAATCAGCCGCGCCACGCGCTGATAAATGTTTTCTTCGATAATGCGAAACTGGTCGTCAAGATCTTTCTTCAGTGACTCTATTTCAGCACGTTCATTTTCCAGTGCTCGTGAATCCTTCTCCACACCGTCCCTCGTAAACACACGCACATCGATAACAGTACCCACCACGCCCGACTTCATACGCAGAGAGGTATCCTTCACGTCAGAGGCTTTTTCACCGAAGATTGCACGCAACAATTTCTCTTCCGGTGTCAGCTGAGATTCACCTTTTGGTGTTACCTTGCCTACCAGAATATCGCCAGCCTTGACTTCGGCGCCGACATATACGACACCAGACTCATCTAGCTTCGATAACAACCCCTCGCTCACATTCGGGATATCCGCAGTAATTTCCTCGGTGCCAAGCTTGGTGTCTCGCGCGAGACAACTCAGCTCCTCGATGTGAATCGTTGTGAACCGGTCTTCTTTTACCACGCGCTCCGACAATAGAATCGAATCCTCGAAGTTGTATCCATTCCAGGGCATGAAAGCGACCTGCATGTTTTGCCCCAGTGCCAGCTCCCCTAAATCAGTGGACGCGCCATCGGCCAGAACATCGTCTTTTTCGATGATATCTCCAGGTTTTACCAGTGGTTTCTGATTGATACAGGTATTTTGATTAGAGCGCGTATATTTGGTGAAGTTATAAATATCGACACCAGGCTCGCTTTCACTGGTTTCTTTATCATTAACCCGAATTACCACACGACTTGCATCGACCGAGTCGACAACACCGCCGCGACTGGCCTTTACTGTAGTGCCCGAGTCAACCGCAACCACACGTTCCATACCGGTTCCGACCAATGGTTTCTCTGCACGCAAACAGGGAACGGCCTGGCGTTGCATGTTCGATCCCATCAGCGCCCGGTTGGCGTCATCGTGCTCCAGAAATGGAATCAGCGATGCGGCCACCGAAACGATCTGCTTGGGTGACACATCCATAAAATCGATCTTGTCCCGAGTGCTCAACGTGGCTTCATTATTTTTACGGCAGGCAATCAACTCATCGGTCATCGCACCTTTTTTGTCGAGCGTAACATTCGCCTGTGCAATCCAATATTGACTCTCCTCAATGGCCGAAAGATAAACAACTTCATTGGTAACCTTGCCTTTAATTACCTTGCGATAAGGGGTTTCAAGAAATCCATAATGATTGGTGCGAGCATACACCGACAGCGAGTTGATCAGGCCGATATTCGGTCCCTCGGGGGTCTCGATAGGACATACCCGGCCGTAATGGGTCGGGTGTACGTCTCGAACCTCAAACCCGGCTCGTTCACGGGTTAAACCACCCGGCCCAAGTGCCGAAACGCGGCGTTTGTGGGTGACTTCCGAGAGCGGATTATTTTGATCCATAAACTGGGAAAGCTGGCTGGAGCCAAAGAATTCCTTTACCGCCGCTGCCACCGGCTTGGCGTTAATAATATCCTGGGGCATCAGCCCTTCTGATTCAACCAGGCCGAGACGGTCGCGTACCGCGCGTTCTACTCGAACGATACCAGTTCTAAACGCATTTTCAGCCATCTCGCCGACACTACGAATCCGGCGATTTCCCAGGTGGTCAATATCATCAACCGTTCCGTTACCATTTCGAATATTGATCAGTTCTTTTACCGCGTCGACAATATCCTCGGTCGACAGGGTGCCGCTACCTTCAATTTCCTTGCGACCCAAACGGCGGTTGAATTTCATCCGTCCGACTTCGGACAGATCGTACCTTTCTTCATTAAAGAATAAATTTTTAAACAGGTTTTCAGCAGAATCCTTGGTCGGCGGCTCACCCGGACGCATCATGCGGTAGATTTCCACCTTGGCTTCGAGGTCATTAGTGGTAGGATCCAGCGCCAGGGAATTGGAGATATAGGCACCCCGATCAAATTCATTGGTGAAAATGGTCTTAATTTGCTTGATTCCTTTTTCTCTAATCAGGGCCAGCATTTCTTCGGTAATTTCGTCATTGGCACTGGCGATCACTTCGCCGGTTTCTTCATCGACCAGATTGTCAGCGAGAATCTTGCCCCAGAGGAAATCTTCCGGCACGACCAGCGACCTGACACTTGCCTTTTTCAGCTGCTTGATATGCATCGCCGTGATTCGACGCCCCTGCTGCACCAGTACCTTGCCCTTGACTTTAATATCGAAGGTTGCGGTTTCACCTTTTAACCAGTCGGCCTGCAACACCATGCTGATATCATTCTTTTTAATCTTGAACACGTTATGGTCAAAAAACATATCGAGCATCTGCACGGTATTGAATCCCAGCGCACGCAATAAGATGGTTGCGGGTAATTTACGGCGGCGATCGATGCGCACAAATAGCGCATCCTTGGGATCGAATTCGAAATCGAGCCAGGAACCCCGGTAAGGGATAACCCGCGCCGAGAATAACAATTTTCCAGACGAATGTGATTTGCCGCGATCGTGGTCGAAAAACACACCGGGAGAGCGATGCAATTGAGATACGATGACACGCTCTGTGCCATTGATGACGAAGGTTCCATTTTCGGTCATCAGCGGCATTTCGCCCATATAAACTTCCTGTTCCTTGATATCCTTGACCGAACGGTTTTTAGCGGAAGCTTCCTTGTCGTAGATGACAAGACGGACCAGCACGCGTAAAGCGGCGCCATAAGTGAGCCCACGAATCTGGCATTCTTTAACATCGAAACCCGGCTCGCCTACACGGTAACTGACATACTCCAGTTCGACACTGCCTGAGAAACTGACAATCGGAAAGATAGACTGGAAAGCACGTTCCAATCCTGTACCCTTCTGATCCCCTTCTGGATTAAGAAAACGCTTGTAGGAATCGGTTTGAATAGCCAGCAGATAAGGTTCATCGATCACTGCAGGTCGTTTACCAAAATCTCTGCGAACACGTTTTTTCTCAGTAAATGAGTAAGCCATTTTTGATCCTCTTAAAAACATACGTTTTCATTTCAATATCATCTCTATGCGAGTATAAAAAGCTTACAAGCACAGATGGGCCGATGACTTTTCAGCCATCAGCCCCCACTGTCAAGTTATGGGTATCAATACCCGGACAACCGCTAACTACTTGAGTTCGACAGTTGCGCCAGCTTCTTCAAGCTGCTTTTTAAGTTCTTCGGCTTCGCCTTTGGAGGCAGCTTCCTTGATCGTGGTCGGTGCGCTTTCAACCATGTCTTTCGCTTCTTTCAGACCCAGCCCGGTGATCGCCCGTACCGCTTTGATGACGGCTACTTTCTTTTCCCCAAAACTACCCAGTACCACGTCGAATTCGTCCTGCTCTTCTGCAGCACCACCCGCATCACTTGCTACGGCTACAGGCGCAGCGGCAACCGCTGCCGCGGCTGAAACGCCGAATTTTTCTTCCATTGCGGAAACCAGATCTACGACTTCCATCACACTCATGTTTGATATAGTTTCAAGAATATTTTCTTTAGAAACTGCCATTACTATTTCTCCTGATACAGAAAATTAAAAAGATTATTTAGCTTGTTTCTGGTCGCGAACAGCTGCGATTGTACGAGTTAACTTGCTCGGCACCTCATTCATAGTACGAACAAATTTTTCGACAGGCGCTTTCATCACGGCCATCAACAGGCTGATCGCCTGATCGTAAGTTGGTAGCGAAGCCAGTCGTTTAATCTCGGATGGATCCAGCAACTCACCGCCTAAGGCGATTAGTCTAACGACTAGATTTTTATTAGTGTCCGCATAATCCTTAAAGACACGAGCAGCTCCACCCGGATCTTCCATCGAAAATGCGTAAACCATCTGGCCCTGAAGTAGATCACACATACATCCGTAGTCAGTACCTTCAAACGCACGTCGGGCAAGGCTGTTTTTGACCACGCGCAAATATACGCTGGATTCACGAGCCTTGATACGCAACTGGGTCATCTCACCAACTGTCAAGCCCCGATACTCGGCTGCAATCACAGAGTGCGCTCGCTTGGCAACTTCAGTTACTTCGCTCACCACCCCCTGCTTTTGCTGGAGTGTTAAAGGCATAATAAGTTCTCCCGATTATTAAACCATACTGAACTAACGTTCAGCCCTTGATCCCTTTCCGATATTTCTACCGATTCCATCACGATCTCTTAACCAGGTATTCCTGTCTCAGAGGATCATCTGCGTAGGAAATTAAGGCCGAACTCACAAGTAAGCCGAACCACCCACGGTCTTTGACGAGATCAGCGCCCTTAGGCACTGCATTCTCAAAGATTCTAAC
>Ga0209980_10001589_pt1 | contig 12438 bp, 10 predicted proteins | sample CR02metaG_FD_183611 | JGI IMG/M metagenome (GOLD analysis project Ga0209980, IMG submission 183611) | Deep subsurface microbial communities from Mariana Trench to uncover new lineages of life (NeLLi) - CR02 metaG (SPAdes) (version 2) | ecosystem: Environmental > Aquatic > Marine > Ocean trench... | reverse complement strand
GTCAAGGTCGGTGATCGCGTGGATCGTGGTCAACTGCTCGCCACCGTCGGTACCTCCGGGCGCTCCACCGGCCCCCATCTTCACTTTGAGGTGTTGCGTCGCGGTAGGGCGGTAGACCCGAAAGGATACTTGAATCGCAGCGTACAGCTCGCAGCACACAAGAGTTAGTCACGCAACTATCGACAACTAAGCGGGGCCAGCGTATACAACGCCATGGCCCAGCTACCGACGACAAATCCCAGCACTTTCTCCCCTAATCATATCGAGCAAAACCTTGCGGCGGTTCGGCAAACCATCGCCAGTACAGCGCGTGCAGCGAACAGAGATTCAAGCGATATCAGGCTTATCGCCGTCTCCAAAACCATGTCGGTATCAGCGGTAGAGCCAGCGGTCCGCGCCGGCCAGATGGAGTTTGGCGAAAATACGATTCAAGACGCGCGCACCAAGATTCCCCGGTTCGAAGGCCACGGTCTCACGTGGCACTTTATTGGCCATCTGCAAACCAACAAAGTCAAATTCGTTCCGGGCCAGTTCGCCTGGGTACACTCTATTGATCGGTTTGACCTGGCGGCAAAACTGTCACGTCATGCACAACGGGCTGGAAAACAAATCAATGGCCTTATTCAAGTAAACGTGACAGGTGAATCTAGCAAGCACGGCACAACACCCAAAGATGTGTTTGCCTTGATCGAGCAAATCTTAGAGGCTGAACTTGCTGGCGTGGTGTTACGCGGACTGATGACGTTGGGGGCTTACACCGCCAACGAATCGGAGTTACACGATGGGTTCGCTCAGTTACGACAACTACGAGACAATTGCGCCGAGCGCTTTGGCCTAAAGGGATTTACGGAGCTCTCAATGGGGATGACCAACGACTATCCGATAGCCATCGCCGAAGGTGCAACGTTGGTGCGCGTCGGTACCGCGATATTCGGCGAGCGTAAAAAATAAACGTCACCTAATCCAAGTAGGTCAGGATGGGCTGCTGCCAACACCTGCTTCTTCCAGTATGCGAGGGACGAGCCGTTCGCGGCCGATCGGCATGATGTGAATTCCTTGACAAAGCCCCCTTAGCGCCTTGATTGTCCGAGCCGCGATAGTGGCACTCGTGATGTCCGGCTCGACAGCATCGTCGATCTCCCGGATGAGCGCGTCCGGAACATGAATGCCGGGGACCTTAGCGTTTAAATACGCCGCCATCTTTGCTGATTTCAAAGGAATAATCCCCGCGAGAACAGGTACGTTAAGAGATTTCGTCCGTTTAACAAATGTTTCAAATGCGCCAGGGTCAAAGATTGCTTGGGTCTGAAGAAAATCAGCCCCGGCCTCGATCTTCTCTTCCATTCGCTTGATCTCGTCGGTGATATTAGTTGCCCCGGGATTCACTACCGCGCCCACGCAAAATTTCGGCGTGCCGTTAAGGGCGTTACCTGTGAGATCAGTGCCATTTTCAAGCGCACGCGCGGCTTCGATAATCATCGCTGCATAAACGTCAAATACTGGCTTTGCTTCCGGGTGATCTCCGTAACTCGGTGGATCGCCGCCCATAACAACGATATTGTTGATGCCGAGCACGGCCGCGCCCAGTAGATCCGCTTGCAACGCAATGCGGTTACGGTCGCGCGAAGTCACCTGCACTATCGACTCGATTCCTCTATCATGCAACATATGCGCGACCGCCATCGGTGCGACTGACATTCTTGCGTTGTGTGAGTCCGTTAGATTAAATGCGTCAACGTAATCTTTTAGGCGATCTGCTACTTCATACAGTTTTGTTAAGTCGGTACCTTTCGGCGGATTGAGTTCACTGGTTACGACAAACGCCTTAGACTTCAAGGCTGTGCTAAACGTGGTCAATCGATGCTCCTGACTAATTGATGAGGAATGCCGATCCGATGATTCTTATAGATAAGGAGCGGCTTGTCTAGCGTCATCGTCTCCGTTAGCAAGCTCGATACGTCCCAACCCCCGTTTGGAGACCAAAACTCAGATGCCTTATAATTTGTCGCTTTCTACCAATATCAATCACAATAACGAATGTCCGTATTACCTCTATTCCGATCTCGATAGATCGAAACAAGGACTCAGCCTAAAAACGAGGTTGAGTACTGCTACCTGATGTTTCCAATTGAGTTGGTGCGGAACGTCAAGAGAACCTCGCGATAACGTTACTTGGAGAGCCATTCATGAATGAAATCCAACAGGTGATTGATCAAGCCTTCGAGCGTAGAGGCGAAATCACGCCAAGAACGGCTGAAATACACGTGAAGGATGCAGTCTTGGAAGCCATCGAGCTGCTTGACAGTGGTAAGGCTCATGTAGCGACAAAATCGAACGATACTTGGGTCGTTAATGAATGGTTAAAAAAAGCGGTACTGCTGTACTTTCGTATCGAAGACAATAGCCTTATCAAAGGCAGCTTTACCAATTACTACGACAAAATCCCCTCTAAGTTCGTGAACTACAGCTCGCGCAGCTTTCGTGAGCGCGGTTTCCGCGTTGTGCCACCGGCTACGGTTAGATATGGCGCATATGTTGCGCCCAGTGTGGTGCTAATGCCTAGCTACATCAATATCGGCGCCTATGTCGACGAAGGAACAATGGTCGACACCTGGACGACAGTAGGCTCATGTGCATTCATTGGCAAAAACGTACACCTATCGGGTGGGGTTGGCATAGGTGGGGTGCTTGAGCCGATTCAAGCTGCCCCGACCATTGTCGAGGACAACTGTTTTATCGGTGCACGCTCGGAGATCGTAGAGGGTGTGATCGTAGAAGCAGGGTCGGTAATTTCAATGGGTGTTTATATAGGTCAAAGCACGAAGATTCTCGATCGTGAGAGCGGTGAAATCATATATGGTCGGGTACCGGCCGGTTCCGTCGTGGTATCAGGAACATTACCGGCAGCGGACGGTAGTCACGGATTGTATTGTGCTGTCATCGTCAAACGTGTAGACGAAAAAACACGCGGCAAAATCAATATCAACGAACTTCTAAGGAACATTTAGCGTAGCTCGATCCATGGAGAAGACAGCTGAGTTAACAATGGCATTGATGGCACGTCCATCGGTGACACCGAATGACGAAGGGTGCCAGGATCTCATGATAGAGCGTCTTAGTCCTCTTGGCTTTGAAGTAGAGCGTCTGCGATTTGGTGAGGTCGATAACTTCTGGGCCCAGCGGGGACAAGATGCACCGCTGGTAGTCTTTGCTGGTCATACGGATGTGGTGCCAGCTGGGCCCGGCGATATGTGGGATAGCGATCCGTTTGTCCCGGAAATACGAGATGGCTACATCTATGGACGTGGTGCTGCCGATATGAAAGCCTCGCTGGCGGCCTTTGTTGTTGCAATCGAGAAATTCATTGAACGACATCCGCAACACAACGGGTCGATAGGCCTGCTTATCACTTCCGACGAAGAGGGCATCGCAACCGACGGCACCGTCAAGGTCGTTGATTGGCTCAACCGCCGGGGCAAGAAAATCGACTATTGCATTGTCGGCGAACCCTCCTCTGTGAGCGCGATCGGTGACACCATAAAAGTGGGTCGTCGGGGCTCGTTGAACGGCACCCTCACCGTCCATGGGGTACAGGGCCATGTCGCTTACCCAGATCTTGCCAACAACCCGATTCATGCCATCGCTCCTGTCCTGGCGGAGCTGGTGGCCGCCGAATGGGACCAAGGAACGGTGGACTTTCCGCCCACTAGCTTTCAGATTTCCAATATCCGCGGGGGCACGGGGGCTGATAACGTGATCCCATCAACGTTAGAGATCTTGTTCAACTTCCGTTATTCACCGGCCGTGACCACGGCCGAGCTTTGCCAGCGCGTAGAGGCCAGCCTGCGCCGACATGATATCGACTACAGCCTAGATTGGCGTCGCTCTGGTGACCCGTTTTTGACCAGCAACGGCCCCCTCGTTGAGGCGATCTCCAGTGCGGTGCAAACACAACTCGGCGTTGAGCCCAAGCGAGCCACGACCGGCGGCACCTCGGATGGGCGATTTATTGCACCGACGGGGGCCCAAGTGGTCGAGCTTGGGCCCATAAACGAGACCATCCACAAGGCCAATGAGCGGGTCCGCCTGCAGGATCTGCCACGGTTGGCCCAGGTCTACGCCAAGGCGTTAGAACTTTTGCTGGTCGAAAAAGACTAATTCGGCTTTAAATCAACATATTATAGGCTATAATTCAATCTCGTTCTTATCAGGCCGACGCCATCAACCCCTTACTGCCAATGGCTATAATAATGATCAACCTAGCCTACGGTGCATAAATGAGAAAAGCGGGATGTTGAAGCGGGACTGGTTTCTAGGCCTTATTCTCTCCTTAGCATTCGCCGCCGCCACCTTGTCCGGCGTTGCATTTCTACAGAATATGGAGCGCTTGGCCTACGACACTGGCGTCAAACTCACGCCCAGTGATGCGGCTGCGACCAAAGACATTGTCATCGTCGCCATTGACGACGATAGCATCGAGGAAATCGGTCGTTGGCCATGGCCGCGTAACATTTTGGCGGACATGATCACCCAACTCTCCGAGGCGGGCGCCAAAGTCATAGGGCTACAGATATTCTTGTCAGAACCGCAGACCGATCCAGGCCTAGCCTATTTCCGCGAACTGCGGGAGTTCATGGGCAAAACCGAATTTCCACCGGAAGCGGCACCCCAAGTATTTAAGATAAAGGAATTCATCAACCGCGTTGAACAAGAGCTCGATGCCGACCGCAGACTTGCCGAGGCCATACCAAACGCGGGCAACGTATTGATGCCCATGTTCTTCAATGTGCAGGTACCACTGGGTAACCCCGATGCCGATCCCCCTGAGTTCATTCAGCGAAACCGCTTGAGCAAGATTGTCATTCGCCCAGAGTTGCACGGCACTCCGAGGGAGACCGACAAGATCGAGCTTGCACCGTTAGCGGTCTTCGGTGACCAGACAGCGGGGATTGGGCATCTTAATCTGTTTCCTGATGTCGATGGCGGCATACGCAGAGAGACCCTTGTCCTCAAACACTACGAAAACTATTACCCGTCACTTACCTTGCTACTCGCGGCACGTAGCCTCAATCTCGAGGCAAAAGACATCACCGTTTACTTGGGCGAAAGTGTCAAACTCGGACGTTTACTAATAAATACCGACGCAGACATGGGCATGCTCACAGGCTTTTACTCCACCGAGGGCGACGAAGAAGCGTTTTCCATCTATTCCTTTCACCATGTTCGTGACGGCACGCTCGATGCCTCTGCTTTCAAAGACAAGATCGTGCTGATCGGTCCAACCGCCAAGGGCGTCGGCAGCACCCGTGTGACGCCTGTTTCGTCAACCATGTCCGATGCAGAGCTCATCGCCAATGTCATCGCCAGTATTCGTAACCAACATTTTTATATCGAACCCGAATGGACTAAAGCGGCCGTCGCCGGTATCTTTGTTGCCGTCGCGTTATATCTCATGTTCGTCTTACCTAATCTGGGCGCTGCCCTCGCTGCGATCGTGTCCCTGTTCCTATTCCTGGGCTTGCTGGGTGCCGAACAGTATATGCTGATCGACAAGAAGGTCTGGTTGCAAACCGTGCCACCGGCACTACTTTTGCTAGTCGGGCATATCGCGCTAACTACAAAACGTTTCTTTGCCACTGAGCGTCAAAAGAAATCCGTGGAAACGGATGCAGCGCAGACGAACCGCATGCTGGGCCTGTCCTTCCAGGGACAAGGCCAACTCGATATGGCCATGGACAAGTTTCGCCGGCTACCGGTCGACAAGTCAGTATTAGAGCTAATGTACAATCTTTCGCTCGATTTCGAGCGTAAACGTCAATTCAACAAAGCCGTGTCGGCTTACAACTATATTCTTGAACACGATCCGAAGTTCAGAGACACGAATGAACGCAAACAGCGTGCCGAAACGACGGAACGCACAATTACACTTGGCGATCGGCACATGACCTCCGGGGGCACGCTTATTTTGGACGGTGTCGATCAAAAACCCACGCTCGGCCGTTACGAAGTCGAAAAAGAGCTGGGCAAGGGGGCAATGGGTACTGTCTATCTTGGTCGCGATCCGAAAATCAATCGCGTAGTTGCCATAAAGACCATGGCATTGTCTGACGAATTCGAAGAGGAAGAATTAGCAAAGGCAAAAGATCGATTCTTTCGTGAGGCGGAAACCGCTGGTCGATTGAGCCATCCCAATATCGTGACCATATACGATGCCGGTGAAGAACATGACCTCGCCTATATCGCCATGGAGTTTCTGCACGGCAAGGATCTTACGCATTTGACTAAGTCTCAAGGGCGCCTGCCTGAAGCGTGGGTCTTAGATCTGATCGCAAAAGTGGCCGACGCGCTCGATTATGCGCACAAGCAGGACGTGGTCCACAGAGACATCAAACCAGCCAATATTATGTACGACGAGGAGAGCAAGAGCATCAAAGTGACTGACTTTGGGATCGCCCGCATTACGGCTTCCAGTCGAACACGGACTGGGGTTATCCTTGGCACTCCGTCTTATATGTCACCGGAGCAACTGGCGGGAAAAAAGGTCGATGGCCGATCAGATCTTTTCTCGCTCGGGGTAATGATGTACGAGTTACTTAGTGGTGAGCAGCCTTTCCGCGGTGAGACGATGGCAGCATTGATGTTTCAGATTGCCAATAACAAACATCCGGATATTACGCGACTGTGCCCTGACCTTTCGCTCGGTGTCCGGCCTATAATAGATAGGCTACTGGAGAAGGATGTAGAAAAACGATTTCAGACTGGTGGTGAGCTCAAACAGGCTATTATTAATTGTATGAACTCGACCGTACAAAGCGGGTAATGCATATGGCCGACCTAGCAATAGCCGGTAGCACCGATCCAGGCATGATACGGCCCAACAATGAGGACCGTATCTCGACGACGCCTGAGCTGGGGCTTGCTGTTGTTGCCGATGGTATGGGCGGTCACCAGGCGGGTGAAGTAGCGAGCGGTATGGCTGTAGATGTCGTTACACGACACTTGATTAATGTCTTTTCGCGTGACACCCCACCAGCCGACGAAGAAGTAGCTGATCAGTCATCTGTCGAACTCAGGGCAGTCGGTGAAGCTATCGCGCTGGCCAATACGGCGATATTCGAACTTGCCCAATCGAGCCCGAACTGTTCCGGCATGGGTACCACAGTTGTAGTTACTCTGTTTCACGAAGACAAGGTATGCATCGGGCACGTGGGTGATTCTCGACTGTACCGATATCGCAACGACACGCTAGAGCCGATAACCGAAGACCACTCGCTCGTGCAAGAACTGGTAGCCCGCGGATTGATCACCCCGGAAGAAGCACGCAATTCAGTAAATAAGAACCTGGTCACGCGAGCGCTGGGCATAGAACCTACGGTTGAGTCACAATTGACTGAACAAACCCTTCGGGACCAGGACATTTACTTGCTTTGTTCGGATGGGTTAAACGACGTGCTACCGGACGACGTCACCGCCCAGTTACTCAAGGATCATGGAAGCGATTTGCAGGCGGCAGCAGATCGATTGGTGGCTCAAGTCAACGCTAGGGGTGGCCCTGACAATGTATCTATCGTACTTGTGCGTACAGGAGATCAGTTCCTAAGAGATACTGAAGCGATAGCTAAGTTGTTTAGAGAAAGCAATGGCTAATAAACCTAGTTCCACGCGTCCTTGCGCTTTCTTTGCATAACGGGTAGGCGAAGAGATGGCAAAAGTTATTCTTACATATAACAAAGAAGTGTTAGATACATTCGAGTTGGCCCAAGGTGACATGAAAATCGGCCGACGTCCCGACGTAGATATTACTATCGATAGCATGGCGGTCAGCGGCGAGCACGCCAACATCTTTACCATCGGCGAGGACTCGTTTATTCAAGATCTAGGTAGCACCAATGGAACTTTCGTCAATAATAAGAAAATTGCCAAACATCACCTCAAGCATGGCGACACGATAATGATTGGCAAACATACCTTGAACTATGTTAATGAGACACAAGCCAAGGTCGCCTCGGTTCCCACTGAGGATTTTGCCAAGACGGTAATCATCGCCCCGCCCTCGGCCACCGAAGACACTGGCGTTCCGCAGAAGGCAGCGCTCTATGTGCTCAGTGGCCCTAGTAGCGGCAAGCGTATCGAGGTGAGCAAACGGATCACGAACCTCGGTAAGACTGGAAAACGCTCGGGTACCATCACACGAACCGATGATGCCTTTGTTCTCGTGGCCGGCGACACAACAGATCTTCCCAAACTAAACGGGCGTCTTATCGCCAGACGTGGCGCCAAGTTGAAAGATGGCGACGTTATTGAAGTAGCCGGAACGCGCTTGCAGTTTCAGCTCAGATAAACGTACTGCTTGGCTAGTCCGAGGTCTATTGCTTTAGTATTTCCAGTACTTCCGCCACTCGTTTGACCGCGATAACCTCGATCCCGACGTCAACATTTTTCGGCCGATTGGCGGCCGGAATCAAGACACGTTTAAAGCCGAGTTTGGCCGCTTCACGTATTCGCTCTTGACCACGCTGTACCGGTCGCACCTCACCGGCCAAACCAATCTCTCCAAATACCACAAGATCGCGACCGGCTGGTCGGTCAGTCAGGCTCGACATCGTGGCCGCGACAATCGCTAAGTCCGCCGCCGTTTCAGTGATGCGCACCCCACCGGCAACATTTATAAACACATCTTGGTCGTAGGTCGCAACCCCGGCGTGACGATGCAGAACCGCCAACAGCATCCCTAACCTATTCTGATCGAGCCCGACACTGACGCGCCGCGGATTGGCAACATGACTTTGGTCCACTAGCGCCTGGACTTCCACCAGCAATGGTCGTGTCCCCTCTTGCGTGGCTAACACGACAGTTCCGGGCACCGCATCTCCTTGCTTGCTAACAAGCATGGCCGAGGGATTATTCACGACCCGCAGACCAGTCTCCGTCATTGCGAAAACCCCGATTTCATTCACCGCACCAAATCGATTCTTGATGGCACGAATAATTCGAAACTGACTGCTCGAATCACCCTCAAAATACAATACCGTGTCTACCATATGCTCCAAGATGCGAGGTCCCGCCAAGGTGCCCTCTTTGGTAACGTGGCCAACAAGAAACAGGCCGGTATTACTACGCTTGGCAAACCGAACCAGCTGCGCCGCTGACTCTCTGACCTGCGCCACACTACCGGGGGCGGATTGCAACAACTCCGTAAACACCGCTTGGATCGAGTCGATGACCACTACCTGCGGTTGCTCGGCCGCAGCGCACGAAAGGATCGTTTCAATATGGTTCTCGGCCAACAATTGAACCCGAGCGCTCTTAACGCCCAGCCGCTGGGCACGCAGCGCAACCTGCTGAGCTGACTCTTCCCCCGTTACATACAATACTTTTGCATCCTGGCTGATGGCAGTCAGCGCCTGAATCAGCAGTGTCGACTTCCCTATGCCGGGATCACCGCCAATAAGAACGACAGACCCCATTACCATGCCACCACCCAAGACGCGGTCGAGTTCCACCAGGCCGGTGGAAAATCGACTTGCGCCATCCACCGCCACCGTGTCCAAAGACTGACTCGACGCCGTTGACGCCAGGCCTTGAAACCGGGTGCTACGATTTGAGTCGCTGACGGCCACGGTTTCTACCAGCGTGTTCCAGCTGCTGCACCCGGGACATTGGCCACTCCATTTAGATGCCTGCGCCCCGCACTCGGTGCAAACAAATACGGACTTCGTCTTAACGGTCATTTCTATAGATCAGCTCGAAGCGCGAAGTTACAAGTACCAAGGCAGCGTGCGTCGTCAATTCTGCACCAGGAATGATCAGTAATCGCACGCCTCATTCAACTATATCGACCACTCGCGTCAACCACCCATCACAACTGGCTAACTTAAGTCTCCCCAGATGCGAGGTTTATTGCTTTGTCACTTGCTACTTCAAACTTGCTACTTGCTACTGTCTCAGTTCCTTAGTTAATCTGCACCCGTGGCGCGCGCTTCGGCATGTGTGCGAGCAATTCGTAGGCTATCGTCCCAGCGTGGACTGCGATCTCCTCAACCGGCAGGCCTTTTCCCCACAAGACAACCGGATCACCAACCTGTGCATCGGGCCTACCGCGTAGATCCACCGTGATCATATCCATAGAAACACGCCCAATTAGCGGTACCCGTTCACCATTCACAAGCACCGGTGTTAAAGCCGAGGCCAGGCGCGGATAACCGTCCCCGTAACCGATCGCGACTACCCCGACCGGCATGTCCTCTGGGCAAACCCACTCACCACCATAACCAACACAATCACCTTCACTTCGATGATTCACGGCAATCAGCTCACTGGTAAGTGTCATCACCGGATGCAATCCTAGCTCGGCGGCGCTATAGCCTTCCACTGGAGATGCGCCATACAACATAATTCCGGGCCTAACCCACTCAAAATGACTTTGTGGCCACGCCACTACGCCGGCGGAATTCGCCAAACTGCATTCTAACTCCAGCCCCGCCGCCAGTTGCGTGAATAGCGCTATCTGGTCGTTCGTCACCTTGTGGGTGCGGTCATCAGCCCTTGCCAAATGTGACATTAGACGGACGCGACCCACCGCATTGCACTTCTGCAGTCTCGCCAAGACATCGGGCACCTCATCAGGCACAAATCCGATGCGATTCATACCCGTATCTGCCTTTAACCAAACATCAATGGGGCTCGAGCTTTGACAGCGCTCCAGCTGTTCCAACTGCACCAAGTTGTGCACCACAGACGAGAATCGATAGTGGGTAAGCCAATTCAGCTCTTGCGCATCGAAGAATCCTTCCAGTAGGCAAACAGGATGGGCAACGCCGGCATTACGCAGAACAACGCCTTCGTCGAAACTGGCCACCGCGAACGCATGCGCCTCTGTCAGGATATTGGCGATGGCAGCCAGTCCATGCCCATAAGCATCAGCCTTGACCACGGCCATAACCTTTGAGTTAGGAGCGGTCTCGCGAACTTGCTTGAGGTTGTGTCTTAGGGCTTGGGCATCAATCAGCGCGCGTACCGGCCTGGTCATCCAAAGGCCCCGTCGAAATCACCACCGACATAATTCTCGAACTTCGTATACTGTCCTAAAAACGTAAGCCTGACCGTGCCGGTCGGCCCGTTTCTTTGCTTGCCGATAATGATCTCCGCCGTCCCCTTTTCGACGCTGTCTTCGTTATAAACCTCGTCACGGTAAATGAAGAGAATTACATCTGCATCCTGCTCGATCGAACCAGACTCTCTTAAGTCTGACATCACCGGGCGCTTGTTTGGTCTCTGCTCCAAACTTCTATTGAGCTGTGAGATAGCTATCAATGGAACATCTAGCTCCTTGGCTAGATTCTTAAGCGCCCGCGTTATATAGGAGATCTCCGTTGCACGATTCTCATTTCCTTCCGTCGACTGCATTAACTGCAAGTAATCGACAATAATGAGCCCAAGCCCATGCTCTCGCTTTAGTCGACGCGCGCGGGCACGCAACTCCATTGGCGTTAATCCCGGTGAATCATCTGTAAATATAGGCGCCTCTGAAAGCAGACTGATAGCCGATGTCAATCTAGGCCAATCCTCGTCATTTAGCTTGCCTGTACGAACTTTGTGACTGTTGATGCGTCCCAAAGAAGCCATCATGCGCATCGCCAATTGCTGGCCCGGCGTCTCCATACTAAAGATTGCGACCGGCACCCCATGACCGACCGCGGCATTCTCGGCGATATTCAACGCCAACGCCGTCTTGCCCATAGACGGCCGCCCCGCAACAATAATCAGATCAGATGATTGCAGGCCCGAAGTTATCTCATCGAGATCAGCATAACCGGTTGGCACACCAATAATAGACTTATCGGAGCGATACAACGTATCAATGCGGTCAACCGCCGACGTCAAAAGATGCTTGATCGACTGAAGTCCACCACGCTGATGAGCCCCCTGCTCACTGATTGAGAGGATGCGACCCTCCGCGTAGTCTAAAATCTCAACTGCATTGCGTCCTTCAGGATCGTACACACGGTGACTGATATCACCGGTTACGCCGAGTAGGTTCCTCAATATTGAGCGCTCTCGTACGATATTTGCGTACGCACCGATATTTGCAGCACTCGGCGTGTTTTTCGCCAACGCACCCAAATAGGCGAGGCCGCCAACATCTTCGAGTTCCCCGTTTTTTTCCAATTGTTCAGATACGGTAACAACATCAGCCGGGCTGTTTTCCTCGCATAACCTACTAATCGCCCTATAAATAAGCCGGTGCTCCTTGCGATAGAAATCATCGGCAACCAACTTGTCCGCTATTTGATCTAGAGAACGATTGTCGAGCATAAGGCCGCCCAGGACAGACTGTTCAGCCTCAATCGATTGTGGTGGGACCTTGAGGATCTCGGCCGTCGCGCCGCTTTCGGCAAGGGAATAGCTTCGCTCTTCCATCGTTTCCGCCTTCTAATT
>Ga0209980_10001588_pt1 | contig 12456 bp, 10 predicted proteins | sample CR02metaG_FD_183611 | JGI IMG/M metagenome (GOLD analysis project Ga0209980, IMG submission 183611) | Deep subsurface microbial communities from Mariana Trench to uncover new lineages of life (NeLLi) - CR02 metaG (SPAdes) (version 2) | ecosystem: Environmental > Aquatic > Marine > Ocean trench... | reverse complement strand
GACGTCGTTCCGGATGATCGCGCGATCAGCGCGTTGAAGGGTCTCATCGCCGAGCATCCGGCGACGGTCATGATCTGGGAGTGCGTTCCCGATCCGCGGTCCGTCCAGCTGCTCGAGACGCTCGGTCTGCGAAGCGCCGTGTTCGACCCCTGCGGAAACGTGCCCGACGAGGGGGATTTCATCACCGTGATGACGCGGAACACGGAAGCGCTGCGCGAGGCTCTGGACATGACGAGCCGGGGAACCGAGCGGAAGCCCGAGGCCTCGGTATCGGACCAGCCGCCCGCGAGCGAATGGCATGCGGACCGAACCACCTTGGTGGCCGGCTAACGCATTCTGGACTACGATTGCGCCCGCGGAGAGGCCGCCGGCAGGTTCGAGGTCGACGTTCAGTTGCGGGGGCCGAGTTCTATCGGCGATCGGTGAGCCGTTACGGCTGCACGCATAACCACAAAGGAGAGAAGTACTTATGCAAGTTCTGAAGTCTCGAACTCGTTGGGTGGCCTTGGCCTCGGTGATGCTATGGGGGTCGCTGGCGGGATGCGCCCAGCACCAAGTAGCCCAGTCCGGGTTCCTCGACAACTATGCGCAGCTGACCCCGAGCCCCCTGGTCCAGGGTGCGCTGGCGTACACCAAGCCGGGCATGAGCCTTTCGCAATACGACAAGTTCATCGTCGAACCGATCTCCATTCACTTTGCGCCCAACGCAGAGGGGGTCACGATCGCGCCCGCGCAGCTCGCGCGGCTCGCGCAGTACCTCGAGGACGAGGCCGTCAAGGCGTTGTCCGAGCGGTACCAGGTCGTGCTGAGTCCCGGACCGGGCGTGCTGCGGCTCCGCGTAGCCATTACCGACATCAAGAAGGGCAACCCGCTGCTCAACCTCTACCCCGGCACCAAGCTCAGCGGGGTCGGGCTCGGCAGCGCGTCCATGGAAGGCGAGGCGATCGACTCGATGACCGGCGAGCGCATCCTGGCGGCCGTGGAGACCAGGCGGGGGGAGGCGCTCTCGCTCGAGGGGGTCGGCGTGTTCGACAACGCCAAGCAGGCCATGCGGTATTGGATCAAGCGGTTCGTCAAGCGGCTGGACGAAGCGCACGGCTACAGTCAATAGCCCGCCACGACGTCCCGCGCGGCGTCCGGGCCAATTCGCAGAGAGCGCTCGCCGGTGGCCCCGCAGCTAGCAGAGGGCGGCTCGTCCCAGATGAGGACAGGAGCACGACGAGATGGAAGATTCCCACGAGAATCCCGCCGACGGTCTCCGAGATGACGATCCGCAGCGCAGGCCGCAAGGCGCGCCCGACCCGTACGGAATCGACGCGTCCACGGCCAAGCTGTCCGCCGACAAACCGTCGAGCGATGTCCCGCCGCACGCCGGGGCGGCGAGCGCCCGCTTCACCTCCGAGCTGCGCAACGGAGTCCACCTGATCACCTTCTCGCGCGGCGACGACCTCACGGCGTTCGCCCGGACCGTCGAGACGCCTCGGCTCGTGATCGAGATGGACAAGGTGAATCACCTGTCGTCCGCCGCCCTGGGGATGCTTATCACGCTCAAATCCACGGTCGAAGGACGTGGCGGGAAGATCTGCCTCGCCAACCTGAAGGACGAGCTGTGGCAGATCTTCAAGCTCACCAAGCTCCACAAGGTGATCAAGATTCACGACAGCACCGAAGCCGCGGTGAACAGCCTCTCCCCGGGCTGAGCCCGGCCCGGCCGCGCGATCGGATCTGCGTGACTCGCCCCACGCCGACAACCGTCACTCGACCCAGTGCAGAACGTCGCGGATGATCGACCACCGCGGCCCCTGCTGCTCGGCCGTCCGCCCGAGAATCCAGTGGTCGTACGCCCGCCGGATCGTGCCGTCGCCCTTCTTCAGGACGATCCAGTCGTTCATGAATTCCGCCAGCACCTGGTCGTGCCCCGCGATGGGGTAGTGCACCGGCCACCGCGTGACCCCGCCGGGCATCAGCACTACCGTGAACTTCGGATGGATCAGGGTCCACGCGGAGCCGCTTTCCGCGGATGTGATCAGGGCGTCGAGGTTGTCGCGGCTCCCGTCGAAGAACTCCGCGGCCGAGCGCAGCTGCACGATTTCGGCGCGCGGCAGCGCCTCTCGGATCTTGCGCAGCATGTACGGATCGCCGAACGCCGCGATCCGGAGATCGTCGAGTTTGCGAATCTTCTTCGCGGTGTCGAACTCGTCCCGGCGATGATCGCGGACGACGAACGCGGGGGTCACCTCGGTGTAGGGGTCGGTAAAGAGCATCGCCTGGTACCGCGTGACGGACCCGGCCATCCCCCCCATGGCGAGGTCGAAGTGATCGCGCTCGAGCGCGCTCGCAAGGACGTCCGGTCGGAACGGGACGAACTCGATGCTCGCCCCGAGATCGCGGGCGAGCCGGTGGGCCAGCTCGATGTCGAAGCCCACGAGCTCGCCGGCCGCGTTGACGTAGCCGAAGGGCAGGTGGTCGAGCTCGACGCCGATGCGGATGACGCCGCGGCGGCTGATGCGGTCGAGACGCGACTCGCCCTTCCGCAGGGGCTCCGGGTTCGGACCGGCATCGTCCACCATGACCGCCGGAGCGGCGTGTTCCAGGAGCTGCATCTCGGCGAGAACCTGGTCCTTCCGATAGGCGTTCTTCATCGTCTGGCCGAGGTAGAGCCGCACGCCCACGACGACCACGGCGAGAATGGCCGCGGTGATCGCGAGGTCGCGGGCGATCCGCCGGCCCCGGATGGAGGCGAACCCCGCGACCAGGCTGGTGGTCAGCAGCGTGAACGCGAGCAGGTGCATGGCGCCGACCAGGGCTCCGAACCGCCCGCAGACGATCCCGGCGATCAGGAACAGGTTGAAAAGGTCGCTCGGCAGGTGCATCACGTCGAGCAGGAACGGCATCGCCAGGCTGATAGCGCCGAAGTAGCTCAGCAGGCCCGCCCCGATGAAGGCGGGGAACTGGCCGATCGTCAGCCCGCTGCCGCTGAACCACGCGGCGAAGGGAATGAAGAGGAGCGTCAGCAGCTTGCCGATGCCGGGAAACGTGAAGGCCACCGGCAGCACAACGTCGATGATGGCCTCCGCCCGCTCATCCCGGCCCCGATGCCGCTCGATCAGGGCCTTCGCGTTCCGGATGAGCAGCGGCAGCACGACGAACGTGCTTCCGGTCGTGAACGCGGTCAGGAGCGCCGCCCGCGAAGTCCTGCGGATCTCGCCGCGTCCGACGGGGGTGAGCGACGCGATCAGGGAGGGCAGGAGCCAGAACGTCAGGACGAGCGCGGAGGCCACGAAGACGATGAGGTACCCCTGGAGCCGCCCGATCTCCTCAATCGTCATCGTGCCCGCCGCCGCGGCCCCGATGGCGAAGACGCCCAGCGGCGTGAGCTTGATCACGAAGACGTTGACCCGGGAGAGCGCGTCGGCCAGCACCGCGCACAGGTTGATCAGAGGACCCTTGTTCGGCATGCCGATGAGCGCGACCCCGATGGCGATGCTGAAGAGCACCACGCCCGGGATGAGGCTGTTCGCCATCGCGAAGAACGGGTTCGCCGGGAGGTACATGCGGAGGTAGTCAACCCGGGCGGTTGGCTCGATGAGGCTCGTGCTGAAGAACGAGGCCGTCTCGAAATCGGGGAACGCCAGAGGCATGACGACGACGATAACCACCGCGATCGCCCAGAAGAACAGGAGCACGGCGCCCGCCCGGCCGGTGATCCGCCACGCCTGCTCGGCCGTGAGGCCGCCGATGTGCGTGATGAGCGAGACGATGATGTAGGGCAGCACCGTCATCTGCAGCAGCATGACGAAGCCGTCGCCGACGGGCTTGAGGTGGCGGCACGATTCGCCGAAGAAGACCCCGGCCGCGATGCCGGCGGTGAGCCCGATTAGGATGAGCGAGGAGAGGCTGGGCCGTTTCAAGCCGCCGCCCCCGAATCTCGGCCGGCGAGCCGCGCTGCGACCACCCGGTAGAGCATGAGCCCGACGACCACGACCAGCATAAGCGCCCGCCAGGTCAGCTCATCAACCTCTGCGGCGTCGGCACCGGTCGTACGGAAGAAAGCTATGGATACCAGTACGGCGAGGACGTAGCGCATGACGAGTTCCCTAATTGCATCTCCAAACCGGGCGTCTCGACACCGGCCGCCAGCCGCAGCGAGAACAGCGCCCCCGTCGTGATAAAGCCGCCGGAGAGCATCCCCAGCAGCAGGATCTGGAGAACGGAAAGCCCGAACAGCCGCCGCTCGCCCGGCCATCTCCTTGAGCACGTACTCCGGCGCGAGGAACTGCGGTGCCAGTCATGACTCCCGCCTCGGTCGAGTGAGAGGCATTCTGATCACCTCGCGGGCGATTGAACCTACCGCAGGGGCAAACGAGCGTCAAATTCGCTACTTTAGATTCAGAGGAACGTGCGTGTCATCGGCCCTCGTCGATCCTGGTGACCGCGGGCGGAACCCACTCCCCGGTGAGGACCTCCCGGCGCGGCCAGTATAGTCGCAGGACCATGTCGAACCTCCCCGGCGGCGCCGGGAGCCAGTTCGAGCGCCGCTCCCCCGCCGGCGGCTCGTGCTGGACGAGGATGTCCAGGGAGCCGTCCTCGTTGAAACGGAGTCGGTCCCGGTCGCCGATCGCGTAGCGCCCGATCGGGTTCTCGGCGAGGTACATCTCCTCGTCGTACATGGTCAGCGACCAGAATCCTCGGACGGGCGGGAGCGCCTCCGCCGCGAAATGGAGCCGGTACGAGCGGCTTCCGTCGTACGACTCGCCCCGGTCGTCCAGGAACGCTATCGGGTAGACCGCGTCTTCGACGAGGTTCGCGCCGATGCCGATTCGGGCGATGTTTGCCCGCTGCAGGTAGGCGGTGCCATAGGTTCCCATCGTGTCGATCTTGATCACCCATCCGTTGACGAGGGTCCCCTTCTGGGCCTGATCCTCGATCAGCTCGAGCCCCGCCTTCGCGCCCCGCTTCAGCGCGTACCGTACGCCGGCGTCGAGCGCGGAGAAGTCGAAGGTCTCCCCGGCGACGAAACCGATCCGGCGCAAGCGGGCGAGGAGCGGCCAATCCATCTCGTGCGGCGGATTCTCCACCAGGAGCTTCGCGAAGAGCTCGAAGTATTCCTCTGCAGACATCCGCTCGACCTGGGCGAGCGGCGGCGTGCCCATGTCGAAACTCGCGTCCACGCGGCCCACCGGGGGACCAGAGGCGGGTCGTCCGAAGCGGCTGAGGGGCACCAGGCCGTAGCCGTCCTGGATGGCGTGTACGGTCTCGTAGTCACTCGAGCCGTTCGTCTTCGTCCGGCCGATGATCCAGCCCATACTCGTGGGCGACCGGATTCCCTGGACTCCCGCGGGCAGCTCGCCGCTCCAACGAGGTCCCATGATCGCGAAGTGCCCACCGGCGGAGCCGGTCGTCCGGGTCCCCGGGGACGCGAAGATGTCCGTCCACATGTCGAGCATCGGCATCATGTGGTAGCGCTCGGTGCCCGCCGGGATCGACAGCACGAGCGGCTCCTCCGAGACGTCGAACCAGACGATGGAGTACAGCGTGTCCACGTTGGGGCGCACAACCGCGCGGAACTTGTGGTCCGGAAAGGCGCGCATGTGCGCGAACTGGTTCATCGGGGCGAGCACGCCCGGAGACTCGACGTTCGTCGACACCCGCCGCGTCATCTCCATCATCATCATCGGGAACGCGTAGACGTACGCCTCGGTGCCGACCTCGAATGCGAAGTCCTCCTCTTGGGCCACGGGCGCGCTCGCGCAGGGTTGCGCGACCGCGAAGGCGAGCAAGGGAAGGACGAAGGCGAGGCAAGGGAAACGACTCATGGGATCTGCTCCTGATTGCGGACCAAGTGGTGCACTCTGCGCGCGAATGCGAACTCGATCGGGGGGGCAGTATAGTCCAAGGCCGTCGAGACTACCACTCGCAGTCTCTTGCAATCAGCGTAGCTCCCATCCTTGACCGTGGCCGTCATCTATGCCTTCGACGGCGACTTCGTCGACATCGGCGGCAGCCGGCTTGTGGGACCGCCCGACGGCGGGGCGGTGGCTGCCGGCGAAGCCGCTCCCAGAGGTGAACGAAGGTCTTGCCGGGCGGCCGGGAAGCGTTGGTGGTCCTCCGGACCATGGTTCAATCCATCGTAGTGTAAGGGGCCTACGGCTGGCATCTTGACAGCGGCTTGACCGCTATGGCTGCCGTCTGCGGTGAAGGGTGCCAAGGTTCGACGCCAGTCTCAGGGCGTGTACCAGATCGGCGAGGTGTAGGCGCGCTCCTGATGGACGAGCAGCGCGTCCGCCGGGAGCTGAACCGCGTCGCCGTAGAAGGCCTTGTCGTAGGCGAGCCAGGTCGGCGTCGGGATCTCCAGCACACGGACGTAGTAGAAGGCACTTTCCGACGCGTCGAAGTCGGGGTCTCTCCAGAAGCCCATCAGCAGAGCGTCGCCGATGGAGTTGGTGTAGATCGCGCCCTCGACCGTGTCGCCGACAGGCGTGCGGCAGCGACCGTCCGGGCCGATGGCGCGGTCGTCGGACACGGCGATGTCGTAGATGCGCTCGTGCAACTCACCGCGCGCATCGAGCCAGCCCTTCACGATCTGGATCCGATCGAGGCCAGCGCCGTCGAGATCGCGCAGAGCGCGGACCATGATGGTCGGCGCCTCGCTTGCCGGGGCGTAGTGTAGGTCGCCGCCCATGGGCACGCCGCGCTCGTAGCCGGTCTTGGCGAAGTCAGGCCGCAGGACGTCCTCCTCCTCGAACTCCCACCCCGCAAAAACGCGGACGGTGATGCGCGTCCCGGTGGTGGCGTAGACCTCCTTGCGCCTGAGCGCATCCCAGATGGACTCACGAGTGTTCTTCCGCGCCCAGACGGCCGCGAGCCCGGAGGCCAGCGACTGGTAATGGCGGATCGTCGGGTCGGATCCGCCCGGGAAGCGAACGACGCCGGTGATCTTCTCCATGTAGCGCCCCTCGCCCATGCCAGGCTCGACCGGGGTCGCCTTGCCGAAGCTGTTCTCCTCGCGCGTGGTCGCGAGCGAGGTGTGGCTGTCGGTCGAGCCGATCATGCCGAACTTGAAGGGATTGGCTCCGAGCTCGGCCTCGTACTTCAGGCCGCGCATCAGGGCCTGTCGCGCGTACTCGCGGGGCAGCATGCCCGGTTTCTTCCCGACCGCGAAGTTGCCTTTGTCCCAGCGCCAGTAGTCCGCGAACTCGTCGTTCGGGGAGAGTGCCGGATGCGTCTCGCTGTCACCTTTGATCTGGGTCACCTCGTAGAGCGGCTCCCAGAAGGCGCGGCGCTCGGCGTAGTCCCGCGTGAACGGCTCGCCGCCGAGCGTCTTGTCATCGAACATCAGCCCGTTCGACAGGTTGCCGTTGTGCGGAATGGCGAGGACGTGGCCGCCCGTGTTGCGCTCGTAGTTCTGCAGCCATCTCCAGAGGTCCTCGGGATCGCTGCTGTCGTAGTTCGAGAATGGCACCAGATCCCGCACCTTGTCAGCGTCGTCGCGGAAGACGACGACGCGGTGAAGGTTGTTGGCCTCGTAGGACGAGGTCCACTCGAAGCCATGGAGTGCGGTAAAGACGCCCGGCTCGTTGAACTGCTCCGCCGAGTCGACGATCCGGTTCCAGACCGTCCGGGTCAGGTCATCATCGTCGAGCGGGTCTTCGCGCGCCGCCATCTTCATGCCCCATTCCACGTAGGCGCCGAACCCGTCACCCGCCTTGACGAGGTCGTGCACCTTCTTGCCCCACGGGATACGCAAGAGATCGGGGTTGGACTCGGCGATCAGGGGCGCGAGGCCCAGGTTCTCCGAGTGGTCGGCGACCACGAGGAAGTCGAGCGGCCGGATCAGCTTCGCGCGCTGTCCGCCGGACGCCCGCACCGTCTCGCCGCGGGCGAAGCGAAAGGCCTCATCCGGGCCGAGGAAGTTGCCGAGCATCCCGGCGTCCGTCGAATAGGACGTGTGCACATGCGTGTCGCCCCAAAGCACCCGATCGGGATAAGCGCGGTTCAGATAGGGCGAGTACTCGGGCTCGCCGATGCGCACATCGTCCTCCTCGATCCCGACGTCGCTGACGTAGTCCTGCCCCGACGCGGGTGCGGCCAGGGAGAGAAGGGCAAGGGCGGCTGCACTCACGACTCGTTTCATCTTCGTTGTCCTCCTGCTGGTGTGGAAGTCTGACCCATCGCTGGCGATCATGGTCAGAATCGAATGTTTAGGCGAACCCCCAGGATCGTCGCGGTCTCGACTCCGTCGAAGACCGGGTTGATCACCTGCCCGTCGAGGGTCAGCGCGACGCCGGGCGCCAGCGCGATGTTGTAGAACGCCTCGAATCCGTACGCTTCTTCGTCGAAGCCGAGGGCCGAGGCGAATGCGCCGCGATCGATGTCGGTGTAGGCGAAACCAAGTCCAAAGGTGTCATCGTCACGTCCAGGCAGAATCCCACGGCCGCCGAGGCCGGCGCTGAAGGACCATGCGATCGGGTTGGTGTCGTCGTCAGCGATCCCGAAGCGGGCGAACAGGCCGACGCCGCGCAGGTCCGCGCGCCCGTCGGTGACGTCGATCCGATCGGGCACCTCGTCCGGCGTGTGCAGGTACTGCCATCCGCTCCAGTAGGCGGCCCAGGTGTCGTCCTCGGCCGCAAGCAGCACGCCGTCCGGGAAGATGCCGGAACGGTTGAAGTTCAGGAATGTGTTGTCGGCGGCGTAGATGAAGGCCACGTTCTGGCCTCCCGGGAGACCACCGAAGCGGTACTGGAACTGCGCCTCGGTCGTCCAGGTCCAGCCATCGCCGATGTCGCTGAATCCTGTTGTCGTCGAGGAATCCGTCGTGTTGGACACCATGCTGACGATCGTGACGTTCGGAGCGGGCAGGACGACGACGCCACCGCCCAGGGTGCTGTAGGGGACCATGAGCGAGGTCACGGGATTGAACACGAGACTGGCGTTCAGAAACTGGCTGCGGCCCCGTCCGCTGGCGAACTCGTTCGGGTCCCCGTCCAGCGTCTGGAACTTGCCCAGCACGACGCCGAAGCTCGGGGAGAGAAACTGGACGAACGACAGCTCGGTGACCGTGAGGGCGACGTTGTCGTCGAGCACGTCGGTCAACGGGAAGGACAGGTCCGTGCTGGCCGGAAGCAGTCCGCCGGTATCGCCGTTGACGGATTCGCCGTAGCGCGATTCGGCGAGCACCTTGACGAACGCCCCAGGCTGGACGCCCATCGCGCCGAGGTCGAACTCGATCAGGTAGTCCAGCGTTCCGCCGTATCGGAAACTGGTATCCGTACCGCCGTCGACCACGCCCTGGGCGTGCTGGGTCCACTGAACGTCGAAGCTGATGCCCTGGGCCGCCCAAGCGCTGCGCCAGTCGCCCCAGTCGCCGAGGAGGAAGGTGCTCTCGTCCAGCACCGGTGCCTCACCCACCTCGGGGTTCGAGACGGGGCTCTCGACGCCCGACTCGACATCCTCCGCTGCTTGCACATCGGCGACATCGGACGTCGTGGCGTCCTGCGGCATGGCCGCCGCGGGCCCCAGGGCGGGGGCCAGGAGCAGCCCCACCAGAAACCCATCAAAGATCATCGATGCTTGCATTCTCATTTGACCTCCGCCCGGCTCCACCGCCTAGCTTTCGGGGCACGAGTATAACGCCCCCCGCCGGAAACCAAACGCAAAGTCGGCGAGGCCGAGCGGTTCGATATGAACGCGTGAACGGCCTCGCGGAGATCATCGCGAACCAGCTCTGATTGCCTCGTAGGCGAGCTGCCAGGCACACGTCGGGAAGCGTGGCGCCCACCACAGTGACTGTCCCGTTGGGCTCGTCGGATCGGAAGGCTAGCCGCTGCTGAACGCTCGCCTGAGGCGGGCGCGGCTGCGATTGAACGGCTCCAGGCTGATCACCGCGATCAGGCGTCCTTCGTCGTCAACGTCGAACGCGATCATGCGCTCAACGTAGTCCCGGCGTCCGGCCACCTTCCTCCAATCGCCGTCGATCCAGCCGCACGCGCGGGCGAGATGCGTCAGGGGCTCGCGGGGCCCGACGATCCGGTGGACCTGCTCGTCGGCCGTTCGGATATGAATGAGGATGTCGTCGCTGCCCGTCCGTCGCTCGATCCGCTGGACGCGCCCGAATCGCCATTCATCGACGGCTTCGAGATTGCCGACGGCGGGCAGCTTGAGCGGCAGGGTCGCCAGCGTGACCGGGCTCGAATCGAGTCGCGGCGCGGTCTGACCGACCGCGAACCCCGCGGCGGCGGTGAGGAGGGCGAAGCCCAAGACCCTGGTGATCCTCATGGGTGTCTCCTTTCGTTCCGTATCCTTCCACGGGATCCCCCCGCTCCCCTGGACGCGACCATTATAAGAGTTCAGGGGTTTCTTCGTCGTAGGGGGACCAAAGGAGATTCTATGCCGCAGACACTGCTGCCCAAACCGCTCGCTACAGGGCACGGGACCCTCGCAGCCGGCGCGCTATTCTTGAACAAAACCTCGGGAGGAGACGAGGCGGGGCGTTACACTCGTGCTCAGAGAGCTCGGGGTGGAGCCGGGCAGCGAAGGTCAAATGGGAAATGTTGGAGAAGTGTGGACCCGGTCGCCGGCAACGACGAGGAGCTCGCGGACTTTCTGAGCCACTGGATCGACCTGAAGCAGCGCGATGGCACCATCGACAGGATCGCCGACCACTGGCTCTACGGCAAGACGAGCACCAGGCAGGGGCCGCGCTGGTCGATCATCCGTGACGTTCTGCACTGGGTGGAGTGACGGCCGCCGCCTCCAGCACGCCCGACCGTCGCCCGCAGCTTCAACCATGGGACATACGACCCAACGACACCACCCGGCGGCGAACTGTTCCCACGGGACCCGGCTGTCCGACGATGGATGTCCGGTACAATCGGACACGCGGCCGCGGATCGTTGTGAGGTACGGGCGAATGAAGCTGACCCTGCGAACACTCCCCCTGATGGTGCTGGCCGCGATTCTCTTGGCCGGCTGCGGCAATCGGACCCTCGTCCAGGCGCCGTTCGTGCTCATGCACGAGGGCGCCGCCGCGTTCGATAGAACGCCCGAGCCCTTCCGTGCGCCCTGCATGACCATCTTCTACGTGACCGATCGCGCGGTGGACAAGGAGACGGAGAACGGACCGCGATACGGGTACCAGCGGTCCCACCAGATCACCTGGGGAACGGCCGACGTGCGCGTCTGGCCGAACACGACATGGGCGAACTTCGTCACGGACTCCACCACCGTCCCCCGCCGGCACGCATACCGGCTCGATGTCAGCCGCGTCACGCCGGGCAAGACGGTCAAGTCGGTTGGCTCGCGGCTGGAGGTGGAGGACGGCCGCCTGGTCATCCCGGGCGAGGCATACGAGATCTACGAGCAGGAGAAGGCCGCCCTCCACGCGGCGCTCGCACCGTGGATCGACGTCGGCGCGACCGACGCCATCGTCTACGTGCACGGGTTCAAGACTACGTTCGACCAGGCGGTGATCCGTGCGGGCGAGATCTGGCACTACACCGGCCGCACGATGATCCCCATCGCCTACACCTGGCCCGCGGGGAGCGGCAGCGGCCTCTTCGGCTATACGCGCGATCGCGAGTCCAGCGAGTTCACCGTCTCGCACCTGAAGATGTTCCTCGACATGCTCCGGTCGCATCCGTCGATCGAGCGCATCCACATCGTCTCGCACAGCCGCGGTACGGACGTGGCGTCCACGGCGATCCGCGAAATGCACATGGTCGCCCGCAGGGGCGACTACACCGTCGCCGACGACTTGAAGATCGCCACGCTCGTGCTCGCGGCCCCCGATCTCGACACCGACGTCTTCAACCAGCGGTTCTTCGGTGAGCTGGCCGCGATGGCCCCAGGACGGCTGACGATCTACTTTTCGCCCCGCGACTCGGCGATCGGCCTGGCGTCGATGCTCTTCGGGAGCGAATTGCGCGTGGGCGAGCTGAGCGTCGAGGATTTCCCGCCCCAGGCGCGCGAGGTGCTCTCACAGCTACCGACCGTCGAGTGCATCGTCTGCGAGGTCAGTGGCTTCGGCAGCAGGCACAGCTACGTGTTCGACAACCCGTCGGTGCTCTCCGACCTGGTGCTGCTGCTTCGCGACGGCGCGACGCCCGGGCACGGCCGCCCCCTCGAGCAGCCGGCCCCCGGCATCTGGCGCATCACCAACGACTATGGTCGCGCCGGCTGGGAGAATTGACAGTTAATGTAATCCGGCCGGTCTGGAGGCGTCGGTCTACAGCCGGCCGATATGACAGGTGCGAACCGCTCACCAACCCAACCGGTGAACGTCGAGCTGGCTCATGGGGTGGCTTCCACGTCCACCTTGCCCGCTGCCCTCAACGTCAGGAACCCCACCACCCCCGCGATCAGCGACGCGCACAGAATCCCGGCCTTCGCCAGCAGCAGGAGGCCGGCCTCATCCTCACCCCGAAACGCGAGGTTGGCGATGAAGAGGCTCATCGTGAA
>Ga0209980_10001587_pt1 | contig 12457 bp, 11 predicted proteins | sample CR02metaG_FD_183611 | JGI IMG/M metagenome (GOLD analysis project Ga0209980, IMG submission 183611) | Deep subsurface microbial communities from Mariana Trench to uncover new lineages of life (NeLLi) - CR02 metaG (SPAdes) (version 2) | ecosystem: Environmental > Aquatic > Marine > Ocean trench... | reverse complement strand
CATGCCTTTTATGACGCATCCGCTGGTGCCCCAGCCCCTGACGACGGCCGTCCCGTCTACGAAGGTCTGCGCCCCGACTTCGTTTGGCCAGCTTCCGCCTAAAGTGCGCAGTCGATAGCACACAGGCTCTCGGATTCCCCCGCACCAATGAATTGGTGTGGGGGCCAAAAAAATTGCCATTTCTATGGTCGCTTTGTGGACTTGCCCCAGTGTAGTGGACACCTCCGAGGGACGTTAGGGTTTGGGTCAGTCTGCAGGGTCGAGTTCGAAATGTTGTGCGCAGAGGCTCGAATTGGGAATTCCTGGATTATCGGTTACCGCTCGAGCATCTCCAGCAGCTTCTCGCCGATCACCTCCCGTCGCCAACCGGTAAATACGCGCGAATCCCGATCACCGTTTAACGAGGCAGACAGCTCTTTCTTGGGCGCGATGATTTCTGCTGCGATTTTCAATTCTTCGGCGCAGGCGACAATCGCCGCCTGCATACTTTTCAAAATTATTTTTTGTTTTTCGTTCGGCTTTTGCGGCGGTTCGTAGTCGCTGCTATTGACTCGGGCGTCGTTGAGGATTTTAAGCAAGTCTTTGCCGGCACGTCGCAGCGTTCGCGGGGCAAGCCCCGAGATTTCCGCAAGCGACTCTTGATCTCTGGGGCCGGCAGCAGCAATCTCGAGCAAGACAGCATCCTTCATGATCCACTGACGCGGTCGGTCGGCACGCACGGCTTCGTGTTCACGCCAGCTTGCAAGCCTGACGGCCGCGGTGCGAGCCCGGCCGCGCAGATTCCTGGCGCCTTTGAGCCGCTCAACTGCCTGTCCAAAATCTCCTTTGTACAGTGACGGCTGCAACAAAAACGCTGAGTCCTCTTCTGCCCAGCGTAGTCTGTCGAGTTTGCTCAGCCGCTCGGTGAGGATTTCATATGCCGGCAACAGGTATTCGACATCCTCGGCAGCATAGTCGAGCGCCGCAGCGGGCAGTGGGCGTCTTGTCCAGTCCGTGCGCGTGTGGGATTTGGCAAGCTCGACGCCGAATAGCTCCTTGACGAGCCCGGCGTATCCGAGTTGTGGTGCATAGCCTAAGAGGGCGGCCGCGATCTGCGTGTCGAAGAGAGTGTCCGGCATGCGGCTCGAGCTGTGATAAAGCACCTCGATGTCCTGCCGGGCGGAGTGAACCACCCATGGGCAATCCATGAGTCTTTGCCAGAACAGCTCCAGGTCTGCGTTGCTCATCGGGTCTGCACAATAGATGCCGTCATCCGTCGCAATCTGCATAAGGCAGAGTTGCGGATAGAAAGTCTTCTCACGCATGAATTCAGTATCCAGCCCTATGCGCCTGTCTCTGGCGAGCAGGGCGCTGACGGCGTCATTCGAGTCGAGATCGACGAACTGAAACTTCGGCATTTGGTTAAAGCCTGGGGATTTCAGCATGGAAGGTTAACATGCGATCATTACGTCCACGTAGAAGTTCGAAACGGGCAAAGTGTGCAACTGATCTTTAAGGCGTTTATCGATATTTTCCTGCTTCGCAGGGGACCGGAAGATATTCCGAAATCATCTTTATTGCTCGCAATGGCCATCGGAGCGTCTATCCTCGTGAGCTTCTTGTTCTACGTGATAGTTGAGTCAGACTATGAAACAGATCTGTTCCTTGAGTTTGCGAGCGAGCTCGTCAAAATCGTGTCTTTCGTCGGCGTATTGCTGTTGTTCGGACTGGTCAGGCGAATCATGCAAACGATCACGGCAATTATCGCTTGCAATGTGATTCTGGGATTAATTTTGATCGCGATGTTGACGGTTTCTCAGCCGTTCATGAATAAGGAGCTTGATGCATCACTCGCGTGGCTCGCTACATTCTGGCTGATTCTTGTCGAAGGGCACATAATTTCAAGAGCAGTACAGCTGCATTGGATTACAGGCATCGCTATTGCCATTGTAATATCTATTCTTCAACTTGGATTTTATTTCACCTTCGCTGATTTTCCGGAGACTGCTGTCGGCTGATGCATATTCACATACTTGGAATCTGTGGAACTTTCATGGGAGGCGTCGCTGCCCTGGCAAAAGCGGCCGGCCATCAAGTCTCGGGATCCGACGCGCAAGCCTACCCACCGATGAGCACCCAGCTCTCACGTCTCGGCATCATCATTCACGAGGGCTATGACGCCGATCAGCTGGACCCGCTACCCGATTGCGTCGTGATCGGCAATGCCCTGAGCCGCGGCAATGCGGCGGTGGAAGCAGTTCTTGATCGCGGCATTCCGTATACCTCCGGGCCGCAGTGGTTGTCAGAGCATGTGCTGAGGGATCGCCACGTCCTGGCCGTTGCCGGAACTCACGGAAAAACAACCACAGCCTGCATGCTCGCATGGATCCTGGAGCAAGCGGGGCATTCTCCGGGGTTCCTGATCGGCGGCGTGCCAGCAGATTTCGATGAGACCGCCCGATATGGCGCATCGAAATACTTTGTGGTGGAAGCTGACGAGTACGACACGGCGTTCTTCGATAAACGCGCGAAGTTCGTTCACTATCGGCCTCAGACGCTCGTACTCGGAAATCTGGAATTCGATCACGCCGACATTTACAAAGACCTCGACGCGATTCTCTGGCAGTTTCATCAACTATTGCGAACAATTCCAAAGAGTGGCCGCATCATCTCGAACAGTTCGGACGACAACCTCAAAACGCTTTTAGAGTTGGGTTGTTGGTCATCAACAGAATCATTCGGGATCGGAGACGGCGATGAGGACTGGACGGCACAGTTTCTGGACGCAGGCGGGCGCCGCATTGCCGCATCCGAACGCGGCGGTGCCAGCGCCGAGGGCAGCTGGCAGCTCAGCGGCAGCCACAATCTCGAAAATGCGCTGGCCGCGATTGCAGCAGCAAAGTCTGCCGGCGTCTCCCTGCAGCAGGCTATGGAGGCCGTGTCCCGGTTCAAAGGTGTGAAAAGACGCCTGGAGCGAACGGCGACAGTCTCGGATGTCGCCATTTACGACGACTTTGCCCATCACCCCACGGCAATTCGCCGGACGATCGCCGGCTTGAAAAAGCGGTTCCCGGGGCAACGCATCGTCATTGCATTGGAGCCGAGATCGAACACGATGAAACTTGGTGTACATAACGACACACTCGCCGCATCACTCAAAGATGCGAACCTCATTTGCATGTACAGGCCCAGCGATTTAGCTAAAAATTTCGACGACTGTCTTGCTCCGCTCGGTGATCGACTGCATCTGCATTCCGACTACGACGAACTCGTGGCGGATCTCGCTGCAGAAGTACAGCCGGGTGATCAGGTCGTATTCATGAGCAACGGGGAGTTCGGGTCGGCGAGGCAAAACCTGACGGATGCCTTGCAAAACAGAAAATAGGCGAGGCACCTGGGTCGATTTGTCTGTATGCCGTCCTATACTTAATCAGATAAGATGACGGGTGCTGTAGTGAAAGTTCCTCTATTTCCGTTGAATACGGTTCTTTACCCGGGCGGGCCGCTGCCATTACGTGTATTCGAGCCTCGTTACCTCGACATGATTAGTGACTGTCTCAAGTCAGACGCGCCCTTCGGCGTCCTGTTGATCAGAAGCGGCAGCGAAACTGGTCCGGCAACGACATACGACGTCGGCACGCTTGCGAAAATTATCGACTGGTATCAGGGCAGTGACGGTCTGCTGGGTGTTACGGCAATCGGAGGGCAGCGGTTTCGTGTGATCTCAGCGGATCGGCGACCGAATGGCCTCAACATCGGAGAAATCGAATTGTTGGAATCCGAGGACCACATTTCGCTGCCTGAGGAGTACAAACCGCTTGCACATATTCTCACCGGTGTGCTCGACGATCTTGGTCGCCTGTACGAACCACTGGACCGACAGTACGACGATGCCGGATGGGTGGGTTATCGGTTCGCCGAGATATTGCCGATCAGTCCCGAGCAAAAGCAATCCTGTCTGGAATCGAACGACGCGATGCAACGCCTGCATCTCGTGGAAGAGGTGTTGAACTCGATTCGCGGTCCTGAAGAGGCGAGTTAGTTACGAATTCAGCGTAACGAATACCTGTTCGGCCTTATTGAGCGTTTCGGATATCTCGTCGTCGCCGTGTGCGTCGGAAACGAAGCCGGCTTCAAAAGCCGACGGTGCGAAATAAACATTCGCTTCGAGCATTCCGTGGAAGAATCGCCGAAACATATCCGTGTCGGCCGCAGCTACCTGTGAAAATCGTCTGATCGGGCCGTCGCCGCTAAATACGAAGCCGAACATGCCGCCCGTCGCTTCGACAGCCAGCGGCACGCCGGCGTCGTGCGCACGTTCGGCAAGGCCATTGGCCAGTTGCAGTGTTCGTTCGGCCAGCGACGCATAAAAGCCCGGTCGTTCGAGCACTTGTAGTGTCGCCAGGCCCGCAGCCATCGCAAGTGGGTTACCTGACAGCGTGCCTGCCTGATAGACCGGGCCGTCCGGTGCGATACTCGCCATGATGTCTGCGCGCCCGCCGAACGCCGCCGCCGGCATCCCGCCGCCGACGATCTTACCCAGTGTTGTCAGGTCCGGCCGTAAGTCGAACAGCTCCTGCGCCCCGCCTTTTGCGACCCGGAATCCTGTCATTACCTCATCGAATATAAGAATGGATTCGTATTGGTCACAGGCAGATCGTAGTGCCTCAAGGAATCCCGGCTCCGGTGGCACCATATTCATGTTACCGGCGATCGGCTCAACAATGATGCAGGCAATTTGATCGCCGTACTCGGTGAATGCCTGTTCTACCGCCACCGTGTCATTAAAGCCAAGCGTTATGGTGTGCTCAGCGAGCCCCGCAGGAACGCCGGGCGAGCTAGGTACACCGAGAGTTAGTGCGCCGGATCCTGCTTTGATCAACAGGGAGTCGGAATGGCCGTGATAACACCCTTCGAACTTGATGATCTTGTCACGGCCGGTAAATCCACGGGCCAGCCGAATGACGCTCATTGTCGCTTCCGTGCCTGAACTCACCATGCGAAGCCGTTCGATCGATGGCATGAACTCACAGATTTTTTTTGCGAGATCGGTCTCGCCGACAGTTGGTGCGCCAAAACTGAGCCCTGATTTCGCCGCGTCGGTTACAGCTTTGATGACGTCGGCGTGCGCATGGCCGAGGATCATCGGTCCCCAGGAACCGACATAGTCGATCATCCGACGGCCGTCTTCAGTCTCGAGCCAGGCGCCTTTGCCCCTCTTGAAGAACACCGGGTCTCCGCCTACCGCGGCGAACGCGCGGACCGGCGAGTTGACACCGCCCGCAATATATTTTTTCGCCTCCCCGAATAGGCTCACGCGAATACTCCTTTGTAGAGGCGCATGCTACCGAAGCGGCATTCGCTCATAAACCCCCGAGTCTCTGCTGGTAAACTTCATGGGCATATCATGAAAACCTACATGTGTCTTATTTGTGGCTACGTCTATGACGAGGCGGAGGGCGACGTCGAATCAGGGATTCCTGCGGGAACGAGATGGGACGATATACCACTATCCTGGCGATGCCCCGACTGCGGTGCCGGAAAAGAAGATTTCGAGATGGTCGAAATCTAAGACCCGGGCTCTCTTAACTGGTATGCGTTAATTCCCGCTGCTGAAAGAAGTGCCGGCACTCCGTCCTCGCCGATAAGGTGTAGCGCGCCGACCACGACCAGATAGTCATCTTCTTTTGTGGTCAGGTTTATGATCTTTTCTACCCAGACCTGGTTTCTATCGACGACGAGTGTCTGATACAGCTCCGGGAACTCTTGCATTTCCGCGAGCAGGGTTTCTTCGAGAAAGCCGATATCGCCGTGGCGCCATGCGCTTATCAGCAGATCAAGATCTTCCTCAATGTTCAGGCTTTCCTTCAATGTTTGGATTAGCAGCAATCGCTGCGTTGGCGGAGAAAGTCCGTCGAGGGACTCGAGCTGTTCGCGTACGGTCTCGAAACCGAGAATCTCCTTCTCGTCTTCAATCGCCTTTGCTGACAAATGAACCTCGATTCCGTATTGGGGATCGAAACCGAGTCGAAACAAAATCATTTGCTCGACGGTGATAGCCGCCAACCATGGTTCCGTTTGTCCGAGCATTGCAATCGGGATATCCAGCTGCGATGCATACTCTCGTGCCTCTGCATAGAGCTCTTGCCCCATGTACTCCTGCAGGCTGCCACCGTCACTGATGACACCCATCTCGCTGACTAGGGCCGCCATCTCGATGTGATCGATATCGTCCATGTCCACTTCCATGATCAGGATCTCGGCGTCTTTGTAGGCTTCCTCGATCGCAGTCGGTATGGGATGGTCCTGCTCCCTGAGCACATGCACCGATCCAAGCAGGTAGATCCGGTTGCTGTTGCCTTCGATTTGCCACATCGAGACTGGGTGGCCGGCATCCTCCGGCGCCGCCTGGCCGGCGATCACTATCAGGCACGCGAATAGCAGGCTCGGAATGAGCGTTCCTCGCGCAGTCACTCTTCACTCAGCCAAATCAGTTCGGCGTGCACGCTGCCGTCCGGGTGCAGACTGATTCTGCGATAGGCCGGACGACGATCATCCAGAGCAAACTCATCGCTCGCTACTTTGAACTGCCGACAAGTGGATGGCGTGCCGATGATCTGTATCGACTCATGCGAACCTTCGAACGCCTGGTGAACGTGGCCGAATATTGCAGCCCTGACTTTTCCGGTTCGCGCAATGAGGCGTAGAAACTCTTCGCCATTTCGAAGACCAACCTGGTCAAGCCATTTGCTACCAACGGGTAGAGGCGGGTGATGCAGACAAATCAATACGTGGTCGACTGCCGTATCGTCGAGCACTTTCTCGAGCCGTTCCATTTCATGGTCTTCAATGCACCCGGCAGCGCTATCGTTGGTGCAACTATCAATGCCGGTGATCAACCAGGCTCCGTGTATGATGGACTCACAGTAATGAAACTCGGGCCGGGCAAGCGCGTCTTTCATCATCGAACGCACATCATGATTACCAGGCACGCAGTACACGGGGAGACCCAGAGGCAGCATTAATTCGCAAAAGTGCTCGTAGGCCTCACGACTGTCGTCCTGAATCAGGTCGCCTGTCATTGCCACCATGTCGGCGACCCAGCCAGAAGCCTGAAAATGGTCGAGCACTCTCTGAAGTGAGGAATAAGTAACGGTGCCTCGCAGATTCGAATCCGAATCTGCGAACAGATGCGGGTCCGTAACATGCAGGACCCGGATAGGATCAGCCGACGTTTGGATAGCGCTAGGACCCTCTGCTGGCGCGGCTTTCCGCAATTTCTCAGGCAGAGATAATAGCTGTTTGCGAGGAATCAGGCTATGGAAAAGAACGGAGACGATCGCTCGTCAGGACGGGCTCCCACGATACGCTTATGGTGCCTGTTGGAGCCCGTCCTGACGGGCGATCCTCAATACCGGTAATAGTCAGGCTTGTACGGTCCGTCTTTAGATACGCCAATGTACTCCGCCTGCTTGTCGGTCAGCTCGGTGATTTTTGCGCCGACGCGCTCGAGGTGCAACCGTGCCACTTTCTCGTCGAGGTGTTTCGGCAGAACATAGACTTCATTCTTGTAGTCACCGGCGTTTTGCCAAAGCTCTATCTGCGCCAGTACCTGATTCGTGAAGGAGTTCGACATCACGAAGCTCGGATGACCTGTCGCGCATCCGAGGTTCACGAGGCGGCCCTCAGCCAGCAGAATGATGCGCTTACCGTCCGGGAAGATGATGTGGTCAACCTGGGGTTTAATGTTCTCCCACTCGTATTGGCGCAAGTAGCCGACATCAATTTCATTGTCGAAATGCCCGATGTTGCAGACGATCACTTGGTTTTTCATACGTTCCATCTGCGCGCCGCTGACGACATGGTAATTGCCGGTCGCCGTTACGACGATGTCGGCTTGGTCACAAACCTCGTCGAATTCGACAACACGATAGCCTTCCATTGCCGCCTGTAATGCACAGATCGGATCGATCTCCGTTACCCATACGGTGGCGCCCAGGCCGCGCAGTGATTGCGCGCACCCTTTGCCGACATCACCGTACCCGCAGATGATGATCGTCTTGCCGGCAATCATGACGTCCGTTGCTCGCTTGATGCCATCGACCAGCGACTCTCGGCAACCGTAAAGATTGTCGAACTTCGACTTGGTGACCGAATCGTTGACGTTGAAAGCCGGACACAACAGGCTGCCGTCTTTCTGCATGTCATAAAGTCGTTTCACGCCCGTCGTTGTCTCTTCGGAAAGGCCACGAACCTGTTTCATCAGGTCCGGATACTTATCGTGCAGAATCAACGTCAGATCACCGCCGTCATCCAGAACCATATTTGGATGCCAGCCGTCCGGCCCGTTGATCGTTTGCTCGACGCACCACCAATACTCTTCTTCGGATTCGCCCTTCCAGGCAAATACCGGGACACCCGAGGCTGCTATTGCTGCGGCCGCATGATCCTGAGTAGAAAAAATGTTGCAGGAAGACCAGCGGATGTCGGCACCCAGGGACTTCAGTGTTTCGATCAGTACGGCTGTTTGTATGGTCATGTGCAAACAGCCTGTAAGCCTGACATCGGCCAATGGCTGCTGATCTTCAAATTCGATGCGTAATGCCATTAGTCCCGGCATTTCAGTTTCGGCGATCGCAATTTCCTTACGGCCCCAATCGACCAGAGAAATGTCAGCAACTTTGTAGTCGGGCTGTTGAATGGCAACGGGTTCGCCGCTCATAAAAATCTCCTGTTAATCTGTTCGTCGTTAGGCCGCAGCGGCACCGCGCAGCGCATCTGCTTTATCTGTGCGTTCCCAGCTCAAATCAAGGTCTTCGCGACCAAAATGCCCATAAGCTGCCGTTTGCCGGTATATCGGCTGGATCAGGTCCAGCATCCTTATGATTCCGTAGGGTCGCAGATCGAAATTCTCGCGAATCACGGCCGTCAGGCGATCCTCGCTGATCTTGCCGGTGCCGAATGTGTGCACACTGATCGATGTGGGTTCGGCGACGCCGATCGCATAAGAGACCTGGATTTCGCATCGATCTGCAAGACCTGCTGCAACGATGTTCTTCGCGACATATCTGCTGGCGTAGGCCGCCGAGCGATCCACCTTCGATGGGTCCTTGCCGGAGAATGCCCCGCCGCCATGACGGGCCGAGCCGCCATAGGTATCTACGATAATCTTCCGGCCGGTAAGGCCGCAGTCACCCATCGGTCCGCCAATTTCGAAGCGGCCGGTCGGGTTAACGTGGTATTGCGTTTTCTTGCTGAGCCATTCTTTCGGCAGAACCGGTTTGATGATTTCTTCCATGATGCCTTCGCGCAGATCGGAAAGTTTGACGTCCGGGCCGTGTTGTGATGACAGGACAACGGTATCAATGGCGACTGGTTTGTCGTCTGTATAGACGAAGGTAACCTGGCTCTTCGCGTCGGGCCGCAACCAGGGCAATGACCCGTTTTTTCTGATTTCAGCCTGCCGTCGGACGAGGCGGTGGGCGAACGTAATGGGTGCAGGCATCAGGACATCAGTCTCGTTGCATGCATAGCCGAACATCATGCCCTGATCGCCGGCTCCCTGCTCCTCCTCGGAATCGCGGTCTATGCCCTGAGCGATATCGGGAGACTGTTTACCCAGCGCATTCAGCACGGAACAGGAAGCGCCATCGAATCCCATCGCAGAATCGTTGTAACCGATCTCCAGTATGGTATTTCTAGTCAGCTCTTCGAGGTCGATCCAGGCGGACGTGGTTACCTCGCCAGCGACAATGACCATGCCGGTCTTAACAAGAGTTTCGCAGGCGACGCGGGCGGACTTGTCCTGGTCGATAATTGCATCGAGCACGGCGTCGGAAATCTGATCGGATATCTTGTCCGGATGACCTTCGGAGACAGACTCCGAGGTAAATAAATAGGTATTACTCATGAAATTGTACGCTGGTTATTTTTCGACGGCCCAGCATTGTACCCTAAGATTATTCGCAGCATCATAAGCGCAACATATTTCGACGTAATGCAAGGCAGGTGTCGCCTGGTGGGCAAACTCTGCCAACGGTGGGACCAAGCGTGGGCAGGCTTGCGATCTCTCTTGCGGCTGCCCGGTTAAACAGGGAAAATGCGCGAGCTTGATTCCGCCTTTTCTCAGCAATTAACCATAACGTTCGGACAGCGAGTCCGATGATAGGGCCTCATGTCACAACCAATTAGCCGTTCGACTGTTGCCGGCAAGCCAGCCCGGCGAGACCTGGCCAACGCAATTAGAGCCCTGAGCATGGACGCCGTCCAGGCGGCAAATTCCGGTCACCCCGGCATGCCGATGGGTATGGCGGATATTGCCGAAGTGCTCTGGAACGATTACCTGCGTCACAACCCGGGCAACCGGCAATGGTTTGATCGAGACCGCTTCGTCCTTTCGAACGGCCACGGTTCTATGCTGCAGTACAGCCTGCTGCACCTGACGGGCTATGATCTGCCGATCGACGAGATCAGGAATTTCCGGCAATTGGGGTACAGAACAGCAGGGCACCCCGAACGCGACCCGGATATATACATCGAGACGACCACTGGCCCGCTCGGCCAGGGCATCAGTAATGCCGTCGGCATGGCGATCGCCGAGAAAATGCTGGCAACGACTTTCAATCGTGGCGATTTAGACATCGTCAATCACAGAACCTATGTCTTCTGCGGTGACGGTTGCCTGATGGAAGGCATCTCACACGAGGGCTGCTCGCTGGCCGGGACGTTGAAACTCGGCAAGCTGATTTGCTTCTACGACGACAACGGCATCTCGATTGACGGCGAGGTCGATGCCTGGTTTACCGATGACACGGCCAAGCGTTTTGAGGCCTACGGCTGGCAGGTACTTGCGGATGTTGACGGGCATGACAGCGAGGCGATCGCCAAAGCGCTCGATCAGGCGCTTGCGGATGAAGGGCGCCCGACGATAATCTGTTGCAAGACAGTCATCGGCTTTGGCGCACCGAACAAACAGGGAACTGCCGAAACACACGGCGCCCCACTCGGTTCCGACGAGATCGAGGCCAGCCGGAAAGAACTTGGCTGGAACTATCCACCTTTCGAAATTCCCGATGAGATCAAGGCTGCCTGGGATGCAAGTGACCGCGGTACGCAGCTGGAGAGCCAGTGGTCGGAAATGTTTTCAAAATACCAGGGAGCACATCCGGATCTCGCCGTAGAATACTTGAGGCGCATGAAGAGCGAGCTGCCTGAAAACTGGGCAGAGTTTACAGCGGATGCGATTAAAGAAATCGACAGTGCTGGCGCTGACATGGCAACCCGCAAAGCGTCTCTCGTCACGTTGAACGCGATTGCGCCGATCCTACCCGAAATGGTCGGAGGCTCCGCCGACCTGACCGGCTCGAATTTGACCAAGCACGCCAGTTCGGTTCCGATCACCGGTGACGATGCTTCCGGCAATTACATTTATTTCGGTGTTCGTGAGTTCGGCATGTCGGCCATCTGTAATGGCATGGGACTTCACGGCGGTGTGATTCCGTATTCAGGCACGTTCCTGACGTTCTCTGATTACGCGCGAAACGCGTTGCGCATGGCCGCACTGATGAAACTGAGGAATATATTCGTCTATACGCACGACTCGATCGGACTTGGCGAAGACGGGCCGACGCACCAGCCGATCGAACACGTCGCAAGCCTTCGGCTTATGCCGAACATGCGAGTCTGGCGGCCATGCGATAGCGTCGAGACTGCGGTCGCATGGATAAACGCCATTGAGAACAAAGACGGCCCGACGAGCCTCGTTCTTACCCGCCAGGGGCTGCCGCACCAGCCTCGCACAGGTGAACAGATCGGGCTGATCGAACGTGGTGGTTATATATTGAAAGAGCCGGACGGGGAAGTGAATATCATATTGATTGCAACCGGCTCCGAAGTCGCGCTGGCGATGTCGGCAGCCGAGCTGCTTGCGGCCGATGCAATTTCTGCCCGGGTCGTGTCGATGCCTTGCACCGATGTTTTCGATGCGCAGCCTGATGAATATCGGCGTGAGGTATTGCCGCCAGAGATCACTGCCAGGGTTGTCGTCGAAGCGGGTGTAACTGAGATCTGGTGGCGATTTGCAGGCGACCGCGGCCGGGTTATCGGCATAGATCGTTTCGGCGAGTCGGCGCCGGCGCCGGAACTTTTCGAGCACTTCGGTTTTTCGACCGACAATGTCGTTGCCATAGCAAAAGAAGTGCTCGCCGAAAAATAATCAATCATCTGGAGACGTGAATGACAATCAGAATCGGCATCAACGGTTATGGCCGTATCGGCCGCAATATACTGCGTGCGCTGTATGAGGGCGACAAGCGCTCGGAGCTGGAAATCGTTGCTGTCAACGATCTGGCGGATGTAAACACTAACGCGCACCTGACCCGTCGTGACACCGCGCACGGTCCTTTCCCAGGCACTGTCGAGGTCGACGGCGATGCCATGCTTGTCAATGGCGACCGCATCAAAGTACTGGCGGAACGTG
>Ga0209980_10001586_pt1 | contig 12457 bp, 11 predicted proteins | sample CR02metaG_FD_183611 | JGI IMG/M metagenome (GOLD analysis project Ga0209980, IMG submission 183611) | Deep subsurface microbial communities from Mariana Trench to uncover new lineages of life (NeLLi) - CR02 metaG (SPAdes) (version 2) | ecosystem: Environmental > Aquatic > Marine > Ocean trench... | reverse complement strand
TGAGATGGAAATTGCGGGCGGTATGAAGGGGGCACCCATTGAAATGGTCCCCTGCAAAAGCATTCCTGTTTCTGCCCCGGCTGATGCGGAAATGGTCATCGAAGGAGTCACCCTCCCTGGAGAGCGCGTCCCAGATGGTCCTTTTGCCGAATACACCGGTTGTTACAGTGCGGCAAAAGATGCGGCAGTCCTGGAAGTGACCGCCATCACCATGCGAAAAAATCCCATCTACCACACCTGTTTGACCGGTTTACCCGTAACCGAGAACCACGTCTTGATTGAGTTACCCAACCTCGTCCGAGTCCGCCAGGAGGTCCAGAAAACCATTCCTGAAGTCTACGATATTTGCGTCACTCCAGGGGGTACTTTCCGCCATCACGTCGTGGTATCCATCAGGAAAAGGCATGAGGAAGAAGCCCGCAATGTCATCCTGGCGCTCTTAGCAACCGGCATTGGGATCAAATTGGTGACCGTCGTCGATGACGATATCGATGTCACTGATCCCCTGGAGGTCGAATGGGCTTTAAGTACCCGCATGCAGCCGGACCGAGACATCATAATCATCCCTCGCCTGACTTGCTCGACTTTGGACCCCTCGGTTCCAGTCGCTCGAACCACTGCTGGATGGGGCATCGATGCCACCAAGCCTATGGGCGATCAGAAGAGGTTTGAGAAGGTTCGGGTGCCGGGTGTGGACCAAATCGATTATCTGTAATAGACCAGAGACAGCTGCATCTCAGGTGGTGGTTCGAGCAGTTGAACGAAGGAAAGGAGACCCCATGCTCCATCCTGAACTGGCTAAAATATGGAGTGTTGAACAGTAACCCCTAACTGGAGAAAGCAACATGAGAGGAATAGTCAAAGATTATTTGGACGGAAAGCTTTCCAGGCGCGGTTTTATGAGCCGCATGTCGCATGCGGGCTTTGGCGCTCTGGGCATCTCCTCAGCTCTCCAGTCGCTTGACCCGTTCCTTCACGCCTCCCCGCAGGCCGGCGAGTCGTCCGACAGCTCCATTGTTCCTTTTCAAGGAACGGGCGGGTAGCTTCTGGCCGAGCAGATCAAAGCCGCTGGAGTCAAATACCTTTTTCTGACGAACGGTTCAGGCCTGGGTCCGCTGTGTGATGCCCTGTGGACCGCCCGGAAATGCAGGTTATCCTTGGAGTTCATGAAGGTCATTGCATCTCAATGGCCGACGGATATGCGACAGCCTCGGGTAAAACGGCATTTGCCATGTTCAGTCGGGTGGGCACACCCAATGCTTCCTCGAGTATGTACAACGCCATGAAGGACCGCAGCCCGCTGGTCATCACCTGCGATCATACCGAAACAAATCGCACCGGGCGCGATGGCCATGAGGACGTGGAGGATTGGCTGGAGACAGTTGAGCAATTCACGAAATTCCGGTGGCTGGTTCACACCGCTGAACGGATACCCGAGTGGACGATGAAAGCCTTCAAGCTGGCCTCGACCATGCCTGGAAGCCCTTCCTATTTACGCTTTCCGCGCGATGTCTTGTATGCAAAGAAGGTAAAGACGGGGATCTTTGGACCGGGAACTTTCGATATTCCCATGCAGGTTGGGCCAGATCCCGGAGAAGTGGAACGGGCTGCCAGAGTTCTGCTAGAAGCAAAAAGCCCTCTTCTCTATCTGGGGATGGAGGTCACTGCCTCGGGAGCTGTCTCTTCGGTGGTCAAGCTGGCAGAGTTGATCGGTTGTCCGGTAACCCAGGCACGAAGCTGGGCGGACGACTTTCCAACCAAGCACCCCCTTTTCCTGGGGGATTATATTCCCTCCATGCGCTACCCGAAAAACGTCGATGTGTTTGTAAACCTGGGAGCCCATATGCCTCACCCGCTGGAGTGGGACAGTGAGCCCCTACGAGGAGTGAAGATCATCCATGCCCGTGCCGAGACATCCTATCTCGGAACCGCCTTTCCTGTGGACATTGCTCTCGCCGGCAGCGTTAAGGAGACAGCGGATGCACTGATCGAGAGTATCAAAAGCCTGGCCACACCTCAGCGTCTGGCTCAGATTGCCGAGCCCCGGCTGGCCGCGTCAGGGGAATTTGTCCAGGCCATGGCTCAGTCCCGACTGACCGCGGCAAAAGCAAGGTGGGATCAGGTGCCGCTGACCTGGGAGCGCCTTTCTTTTGAAATCAACGCGGCGCTGGATAAGGATGCCTATATTGTGCCGGAATTTGGATCTCAGGGCCCAAAGTCACTGCCTTGGTTCAGCTTTGGAGAGGGAGAAAAAAGACGCATCGGAAGGGCCACAGGATACGCTTTAGGCTGGGGTGTGGGTGCCTCTATCGGAGTGAAGCTGGCCCGTCCCAACAATCAGGTGGTCAGCCTGCAGGAGATGGAGGGTTCTTGTTTGGTCAGATAGAGGCCCTCTGGAGTGCTTCCCGGTACGATGTTCCTGTCATCATCGTCATTTTTAATAATCGATGTTACAACGAAACTCGCGTGAGGATGTTTGCCCAGGGAGGACGTCAGGCCCAAGAACAAAAAGACATGCTCTGCTACCTTGGTGATCCGAATGTGGAGTACGTTCAGGTGGCCAGCGCTTTTGGAATCCAAGGCGAGCAGGTCAGTACGCCAGACCAAATCGGACCAGCCATGCGGCGGGCTGTTCGAACGACCCGGGACGGGCGGCCCTACCTGATCGACGCGCTCATAGAGCGTTCCGGGTCGGGAGCTGAGCTGAGCTGGTACCCCGATTATTCCTTGGCTGAGAGCAGACAGAGACGGGTATGAAGCGGCTCGGTAGGCCCGGCCCGGAGACGGTTTCCGAAGTGGGACCATCCACCGTTAGCCCTCAGCCAATTTGAATGAAGCGGGGAAGGGCTCTCAAAAGGCTGGCCAGCACCAGAAGAAGGAGGGCCCCTGCGGCGAAAGGATAGTAGTAGGGAGCATCGCGAACGTAACGCTCGGTGACAAGCTGCTGTCGCTCCAAGGTGTCGATCGTTTGGTAAGCTTCCTGCAGCTGCTCACCTACTTGGACATCGAAGAAACGCCCCCCGGTAGAAGCCAAAGCTTGCTGGAGCTTCTCGCTGTCACTGAGATACCAGACTTGCAAACCAATCATGTAGACACGGACCTTTTCCTGATGCGCCCTTTCCAACGCCTCGTAGATGCTTCGACCTGCGTTATTTTCCCCGTCCGTAAGGATCATGATCACTGCCGGGGACTGTCTTTCCGGATCCTTCCAACGCAGCAGCCGAAAACCCGAAAAAATAGCTTCCCCGATGGCCGTCCGACCTTCTCCTGCCAGTGTTCGATAGTCCACCACGTCTAGATAATCCACAATATATTGATAGTCCAGCGTAAGGGGGTTGACCACATATGCCCTTTCCGAGAAAACCAGTGTGCCGACGCGATCTCCTTGACGGCTTTGAACAAATTCACTGACGGCCTCCTTGACGGCCTCCAGCTTTGTCTGAGGGATCTTCCCTGACTGTCCGGGAACCTCGTAACTGCTGGAAGTCATGTACTCAAACATGCTGGAGGAAAGATCCACTAGCAGGATCACATCGAGACCTCGAGTGATCACCCGCACTCGAGACAAAGAGAGCACAGGGTCAAGCAAGGTCAGCCAAACCAGGATCAAGGCTACGATGGTGATGGTTTTGGGAAGACGCACCCACCATGGGGTACGGACAGGCAACGATTTGAACCGGTGGGCCAGCGAATGACCCACAAAGGCGTGAGTCCGCCAGCGTAGAAAGCCTAACAGCAAGAAAGGCACAACAAAAAACAGATATTCAAGCCTGTGGAACTCTAAGTTCATCTTTCCAACAAGGTCAGGGCCTCTGCACAAGTGTCTTCTAGCTTTTCTCCGCCCCACTCTATCCCCGCTGCCGAGTAACGGACTCGATCGGCGAGGGCCACCAGGTCACAGAGCCGATCGGCTTCGTTCGGATCTGCCCCTGCCTCGATGAGGGTCCCTTTCAGTTCTGGGACAGTGAGGGCTCTTCCATGGTCCCCAGAGAGTTCCCCTACGTATATTCGCAAAATTTCCGCCAAGCTCTCATAGAAACGAAAGATGCTCGATGCGTCGTCGAAATTGGCCCTTCCAAGTTGGCGAATGGCGTCTGCTGCGTTCTCGCGAATTTGCGAGCGGTCCGACACTCCCTCGGTCTTCTCCCGGCGAAATTCACGATAAACCCAGCGACCTAGAGGGATGGACGTTGAGATCACGCCCAGTAATCCTAATGTGAGTGCAAGCCCGAAAGGCCCTGTCAGCGGCTCAAGAGCGATCCCATCTCGAATCCCGAAGGAATTTTCAGGCAGAACGCTGCGGAAAGCAATCGGGGTAGGGGGTACTCTCAGGACTTCTACACCGGATTGTCCGGCTATGTCTACCGGAACATTCCCGCGTGTGTAGTACAGGTCAAAGGAGGGAACACGCCACTCGTCTTGCTCGATTTCATAAGAAACGAGCTCCATCATGATCGTCAGAATACGAAAATCGTCTTCCTCTGCGTGAGTCACCCGAAGCTCTTTGACACGAAAAGGATCCATTTGAAAATTCTGCTCATCGAACCGCTCCAAAACGAACTCAATCGACGGTGCATAACGAACCCGAACCTTGTAGAAAACGGGTTCACCTACAAAGAAGGCTGTTCGATCAAGATAAGTTTGTAACTGTATTTCTTCGGCAGGCGCTGAAAGCGCCGCCACCGAATGAGAAAGTAAGAATAATAGTAACGTGGGCAGCTTCATCTGTTGCTCTTCTTTCGTTGCAGGAAAAACTCCATCAACGGAACCAGTGGGGATTGCCCGGTGCCGAGAATCATCGGAATAGCACCCAGTCGCAAAAATGCTTGTCGAATGGCTCGCCGCCGCCTTTGCATGTCTCCAGCCAAGGCCTGACAATTGCGAGGGGAAAGACTCACAAGGACCTCTTCGCCAACCTCCAAATCCCTAAACCGCACGTAGCTGTGGACCTCAGGCAGTTCCCGCTCCAGCCGATCCTCGATGAGTACGGGCACGAGATCGTGGTGAGCGGCGATATAGGATAACAGGGGCTGCTCCAAGAGGGATTCTATGACGATAAAATCGGACAAAACAAAAAAGATGCAGGGACGTCTCAGGCTGTCCAGGGCATACCTGAGCAGCTGTTCCAAGTTGGTTCTTCGCGAGCGACTGCGGTACTGAAGCAGACCTTCCAGAATATGCCAAGCCTGACGTCGCCCCTTGCGGGGTCGAAGATATAAATCCACCGATTCCGCCCCCCCCACCAAACCCACCGACATGTTCGCGGCCGCTGCAGAGAAGGCTATGGTAGCCACCGCCTCAACCAGGACGTCTTTCTTGCTAAACTCCTCACTCCCCAGGTCCATAGAGGGCGAAAGATCGGCCACGATTAAGGCCAACATCTCTTTTTCCTCATAGCAAATTCTGACGTAGGGTTGACCGGTACGAGCGAACACATTCCAATCGATCCGACGCCAATTATCTCCAGCAACGTACTTCTTGTGCTCGATAAAATCTACTCCTTCCCCCCGCAAACTACTTCGATAATCACCCACCAGCGCTTGGTTTGCTACGCGCCGGGTGTAGATTTCAATATGGCCGAGTTCCCGCAGCAGTTTTTCGCGGCGCTCACTGCTTTCCTGTTCAGGGGATGGGAACATAAGCGAGGACCTCCTGGACGATATCCGCCCCACTAATTCTTTCCGCTTCGGCGTGCACGGTCCGCACAATCCGGTGCTGCAGGGCTTCAACAGCCAATGCTTTCACATCCTCCGGAAGCATATGATCGCGTCCTTCCAGGAATGCCACCACTCTGGCCAGGGCCATCAAATGCTGTCCCGCCCGGGGCGAGACCCCGCTGAGAATGAGATCTCGCAGGTGAGGCGGACAGAGTCCGTCCTCGCACCGCGTGCCACGACACAGGTTCACAATGTAATCGTGGATTCTGGGGGAAACGTGGACCCCACTAATCGTCTCGCGCACTCGCAAGATATCCTGAGGATCGATCATGGGCTCAAGGGCAATCTCACTGAGAGACATGGCCAGTATTGCCCTTTCCTGGTCGGGGGGGGGATATTCCACCACCACCTTCATTGCAAAGCGATCAATCTGAGCCTCTGGCAGCACATAAACACCCTCTTGTTCCAGTGGATTCTGGGTGGCTAAGACCCAAAAAGGATTTTCCAGCGGATACGTATCTTCCCCAATCGTCACCTGTCTCTCCTGCATGGCTTCCAGCAGTGCACTTTGGGTCTTGGGTGTGGCTCGGTTAATTTCGTCCGCCAAAATAATATGGGCGAAAATGGGCCCCTTCTCTGTACGAAAGGTGTTGGTGGCAGCATCGAAGATGCGAGTCCCCAGGATATCGGAGGGAAGTAAGTCGGGGGTGAACTGGATCCGTTGGAAACGGGCGTTGAGCGACTTTGCCAGGGCCATCACCGAAAGCGTCTTGGCAAGGCCCGGAACTCCTTCCAACAGAATATGTCCACAACCTGCCTTTTCGCTCTTTCCCTGTCGGAAAGAGTAGGGGATTTTGGAGAAAAGTCCGATGAGCAGACATCGAATGAGATGCTCCTGTCCCAGGATGACGCGCCGAAGCTGTTCCTCGATTTTGTGGATTATCTGGATGGTAGGTTCTTTCTCCTGGTCCACCTGTAATCTCCTAGTCCCTCTCCATGCCCCAAGCACCTAAGAAGAGAACGGCCGTTCCCACCAATAAGGGGAAATACAATTCAAACCACTCCCGCTGCTTGCGATAACCTATGAGCTCCCGTTCCAGGGAAACAATCTCCCGAAGAGCACGGCCGATTTCGGATCCTTCATAAGCCCGGTAGAAGCGACCTCCAGTGGTCTGGGCGATTCGCCGCAGTGTTCGCTCGTTGAGCCGGCTCACAATCCGCACTCCGTGTATGTCTTTTAGATATTCGACACTCCCATCTTGCTGTTTCACGGGAATAAATCCTCCCGCCTCGGAACCAATACCGATGGTGTAAATCCTCAACTTCTGTCGCACCACTTGCCGAAGGGCCTCGGTCAGTTCCTCCCCATGATCCTCCCCATCGGAGAGCATGACCAGGATCTGGCGGTTTTCTTCTAGCTTTTCGTCCCCTTGACGGCCCTGGTCCATCACCTGGATTCCGCTGACAATCGCCGAGCCAATGTCGGTTCCTAAACTGGAATCCGGTTGTTCTGCTAAATAGTCTAGATAGAAGAGGACATTCTCGCTGTCGGAAGTGAGGTAGGAAAGAATAATGCTGGATCCGGAAAAACTCAGGAGACCCACTCGACCAATGAGAGACTCCCCAGTAATAATCTCCTTGACAAATTGTCGTGCCCGATCCAGCCGAGAAGGAAGAAAATCCTCCGCGTGCATGGAGGGAGACGTGTCCAGCAGGAAAACGATATCCAGCTTTCGAATCACTTCTAAGGTCCGCACTTGCAAGATCTGCGGCCTGGCGAGAGCAAGGATTAGGCCAAAAACCACCAGGGTAGAAAGCACTGCCACGGTCCAAGAACGAGGAAGCGAACTCGTTCGGGAGACTTTGGAGAGTTGAGATCCCATACCCAATTGCTCTCGAATGCCGGTCAGATACCACAAACGGCGCCAGTGCAAAAGACCTATCAGAGGGACCAGAAGCAGGAGGTAAAGGACTTCAGGGTGAAGAAACCGAATCGAGTTTAGCATTGGCTCACCGGTTAACCTCGCTTGTCCGGAGGAAGCTGTTGCTCATCCCGGCGCCTTTTTTCCCGCATCTCCTTGATCAGGAGCTCTAGCTTCTGCTGTCCGTCTCGTTCTTCGTCGGTGAGAATCCGCTTTACAAACTCATAGTTATACCGAGCATCCCAATTAGAGGGATCCAACTCCAGGGCCTTCTGGTATTCCCTGAGGGTGGCATAAAACCCATCCAGAAGAGCGTCCGGCTCTTCCTGTAAAAGCGTATGCTGAAACAGAACATTTGCATACCATTGGTGGTATTGTGGATCAGCTTCCAGAAAGGCGTAGTGATCAGTCAAACCCTGGAGTAATTCCAGCCCTCTGTCAAAATTACGCTGCAAGTAAAAAATCTGAACCTGCTTCAGTAAGGTCTCCCGAAGAGGCAAACGAAAACCGGGCAGTGCGGCTATCGCCGAAGGAATGCGTTGCTGGGCAACTCGATAATCGGCCAAGGCAACCTCATATTGACCGCTTTGGAAGTTGTTGTTAGCTCGACGAACCCTGTGCAGCCAGTTGGCATAAAACAGAAGTGAGAAGCAAGTCAGCAGTCCTAAAGTCGCCAAAACATAGCGAGTTGAAGGTTTTATAAGACCGGCAAAAGGTTTGGAGAAATGAAAAAGCTTCATCTTTTGTCAACAGACTGCGTGTGCGACCAAACTACAATGCCGGATTTTCCGCAAAGAAAGAAGTCAGTCTCGAATCCGCTTTGGAAATCAAACGCCTTTTTTCCGAAAAAGACTTCTCATGTGGCTCTAACCCGATCGAATGAGTTCATGGCTTTGTATCGAAGAAGTTTGTTTCATCTTTGACGAAAGACCCCTATAATAGCAAACAGGAGGTTACATATACAGAAATGTATTCTAAAAAAGCCCGCTGTACAGTCTTGATCTTTTCCTTTGCGCTGCTTTTGGTGACTGCTCTGTGGGGTCAGGGAGATGGGGCAGCCTCTCTTGCTCGCGAAGACGATTATCCCTTTCGCCCCGATCACGAACGCCTGAGTCTGCATGAAAAGAGCAGCTACACAAAATTCCAAGAGCGAGAGGGAATTCCCGTCTATACAGGTTTTACTGCTGATGTCTACAAAGTGGAGTTAAAACCCTGGAAACGTCAAGGACCGGGAATCCTGGGGGCCTATATCGACCTGGACGGAGCGGGTTCGCTGGTTAATGCCTTCTGTCTGGAGATTCCTCCCGGAGGTGAAACCAAGGCCACACGCCATCTTTTTGAGGAGCAAGTGCTGATCTTGAGGGGAACGGGTGAAACCCACATCTGGCAAAGCGACCCGGCGAAAAAGATCGTGGTCCCCTGGAGGGAAGGCACACTTTTTTCTCCTCCACTGAACACCTGGTACCAGCATTTCAACAAGGGCCCAGACAGCGTCCGTATGGTAGCGGTGACGGATCTGCCCCTGAAAATTGACCTTTTTCGAAATGTTGACTTTATCTTCGACACCAATTTTGATTTTACTGACCGCTACTCTGGTCAAGCCAACTATTTTGATCCTGAGAACAGCAGGGATTATGCACCCATGGCACGAAGTCACTCCCTTTCTATCGTCAATCTGGTGCGCGATGCCTGGACATGGCGGCTGTTCCACGCCGGTCAGGGGTATGGGGACATCGATCGTCACTTTGTCCTCTCTGACAATACCATGACGGGTCACATCGAACAGTTCCCGGTCGGAACTTACGAAAGAGCGCACCGGCACGGTCCATCCTCGACCATCGTTCTGTTAAGTGGAACTGGGTACAGTCTCATGTGGCCTACCAGCCTAGGACTCACCCCGTGGGAGGATGGAAACGACGATCAGATCAAACGGGTGGACTGGAAGAAAGGCATCATGGTGATTCCTCCCATCCAGTGGTTTCACCAGCATTTCAATAATGGAAGCGAACCCGCCCGCTTTATCAAGCTGGGAGGGAGTCCAGGCAACGAGTTGTATCCGATGACCACTCAAGTACTAGAGGGAGGAGTGCGGTTAACGATTCTGTTTCGGAACGAAGATTTCTACGTGCGTGATCTTTTTGAAAAGGAGCTGGCCAAACACGGCGACAAAATCCAGATGCCTCCCAGGGAGGAGCTCATCGATATGGAAAGAAAGTCCGGTGATGGACCGCTGACAGTCCCTTGACCCTAGCCGGCATTATGCATAATACGGGCTAGAACGGCGGTCAAACTGAGAGCAGCCAGGAACTCTCTGATCCAAAAGGCCCCTTTTCCCCCATCTGGAGTCCACACCCTGCTGTCTGATTGCAGACACTACCGGTCTCATGACTGCGAAGGGAGTGATCGCATGAGGGGCTGGCGCAAATAGACCTGGATTCCCATCGGCTTGTTTATCCTCAATGGGAATACTATCGCTAAACTTCCGGCTTTCCTGGCCACGGATTATCAAAAGACGGTCATTATGGTGAGCCACGATCCCAAAGCAGTGGAGCTGTTTCCGAAGGTATATTCGATGCGGGACGGGCGCTTTGTGTAAAAGAGCCCTTTCAGTCCCTGTCTATATGACAAACCTCAAACAAGGAAGGAGGAACCCGTCGTGAAGTCGGAAAGATTCTTAAAAGTAGCTGTATTGGCAATGGCCTTGTCCGGGACGGGTTTGCTGCTGTTTTCGCAGCGCCCGTCGGAGGTTCGTACCCTGCTCACGCAACTTGAAGCAGAGGACGGCGGACGCTCGAAGGGGGCTTACTATTACCTGGAGGGAAGCCGGCCCAAGACCGCCGTATTGATTATGCATCCTCGCGGCGACAGCACCATGCACTTCATTCTCCAGCCTCTGGCAAAAGAGGGCTTTGCAACCATGGGGATGATGTCGCGCAGTGCCGGTTATTCTGGGATCCACGAGGAGTTGTTGCTGGACGTAGCTGCCGGCATCAAGTTTCTCAAGAGCCGGGGGGCGGAGCACGTTGTCCTGGCGGGCCATAGCGGTGGCGGATCGTTAATGACCTTCTATCAGGCTCAGGCCGAGACGAAACCGCCCAACCGGGTGAAGGAAACACCGGCAGGTGATCCTCCTAACCTGAACGAATTTGACCTCCCCATGGCGGATGGCTTGCTTCTTATGAATGCGGCCGAGGGGGAGGGGCTGCACATTGCCCATCATCTGGATCCTTCCGTCATCGATGAGAACGATCCATTTTCCTATGATCCCTCGATGGACCCCTACAATCCGGACAATGGATGGCGTGTTCCCCCCGAGGAATCAAAATACACACCTGAATTTGTGGAACGATTTCGGAAGGCTCAGCAGGAGCGAGCCCAACGATTGGTGGAGATCGCGCGTTCACGCATTCGTAAACAGAACTTCTATCGGGATCTGATGAAGTCCCCTGACTTCGAAAAAATGGATCTCAGAGAACGGTTGATGGTCCAGCGTCGTGCTCGGTTTGAAGGGCCAATGTACATCTGGAGAACTCGGGCCGACGTGCGATATTTTGATCTGTCACTGGACCCAAGCGACCGGACATTGGGTCATTATGCTGCTGGTTTCGGGAGAAGAAGCGATTTGCAGAACTGGTCTCACGAGCGCCGCCTCCGTTACCTCACTCCTCGTGCCTTCCTAAGCACCGAGTCGATCGTGTCGAATGCCCGAATGTGGGACAATCTGGGCAAGATCAGCATTCCGGTCCTGGTGGTCAATTCCTCGGCAGATCCCGGTGTCCATGCCAGTGAGGCCAGGCAGGCCTTTCTAGCGGCGGCCAGTGAGGACAAAGAAGGAGTTTGGATCGTCGGCGGCAATCACTCCTTTAGGCCGGAAGGACCAAAGAGGGGAGAAAGAAACCAACGAGAGAAGACCACTGAAGCCCTGGCGACGTGGATCAAGAAACGATGGCCCCTTTGAGCTGGAGGCCGAGCTTTCATTTGCGCAAGGAGATCAAGACGGTGCTCGTGAACAATCGGATCGTTATTTACGCCACGGTTGCAGTGCTCATCTTCCTCCCGGGTGTGATCGTTTGCCTGGAGGCACAGACAGCTGGTTTGCCCCTGGTCAAGATAATCGCTACCGGAGGAACCATAGCGAATACCACCGGAGGGCGAATTACGGGAAACGCGCTTATTTCAGCCATTCCTCAACTGAAGGATCACGCCCAGTTGGAGGTGGAAGAGTTTAGCAGGGTCAGGAGTGACGAGATTACGCCGAAAATGATGGTGGATCTTGCCAAAAGGATTAATCAAGTCTTCTCCACTGAGGATCAGGTGGCTGGAATCGTGGTAACGGTGGGGTCCAATGGCATGGAGGAGTTGGCTTACTTTCTCCACCTCACGGTGAAAAGTGTCAAACCCGTCGTGCTGACGGCCGCCCAGCGTCGACACGGTACCTTGGGAGCAGATGGCGATCGGAATTTACTCGATGCCATCACAGTGGCAGGCTCACCACAGGCTCGAGGACATGGAGTCCTGGCGGTTGTGAACGAAGAGATACACTCGGCTCGGGATGTGACAAAGACCATCGCCCATCGTGTCAATGCCTGGACTTCGCGTGATTTGGGGGACCTGGGTCTCGTGGACGCAGGAGGGCAGGTCAGTTTCTATCGAAGTCCACTCAAGAAACACACCACCCAAACGGAATTTAACATCAGCGCAGTCAACGAGCTGCCCAATGTGTACATTGTCTATTCCTATCTGGGAGCGGACGACGTGCTGGTGAGAGCGGGTGTGGAGCAGGGGAAGGCTCAGGGGATTGTGGTTGCTGCTTTCCCAACAGGAGGTGTCCCTCCCAAACTTCTCGAGGGGATGAAAAAAGTTGCGAAGGAAGGAATT
>Ga0209980_10001583_pt1 | contig 12477 bp, 7 predicted proteins | sample CR02metaG_FD_183611 | JGI IMG/M metagenome (GOLD analysis project Ga0209980, IMG submission 183611) | Deep subsurface microbial communities from Mariana Trench to uncover new lineages of life (NeLLi) - CR02 metaG (SPAdes) (version 2) | ecosystem: Environmental > Aquatic > Marine > Ocean trench >... | reverse complement strand
AGTGCTGACGGGTGATGTGTTACAGGACGCGCGGGTTTCGATTGGGGATTTTAGCGAACCACTGGTCTCGATCACCTTTGATAGCAAAGGCGCCAAGGAGTTTGACCGGATTACGGCTGCCAACGTTGGTCGGCGCATGGCCATTGTTTTGGATGGCAACGTGTATTCCGCACCGAATATTACTGAACGCATTCGAGGAGGCCGGGCTGTCATTACCGGCGCGTTTACGACCGATGAAGCCAATGATTTAGCGATTGTGTTGCGAGCCGGTGCGCTACCAGCGCCGATGAAAACACTCCAGGACCTCACGATCGGTCCGTCTTTGGGGCGAGACTCCATTGAAAAAGGTTTGAAAACAACGTTTATTGCTGGGCTGGTCGTGTTGTTATTTATGATTGTGTATTACCGCCTGTCGGGGATTGTCGCAAATGCCGCCGTAGCGTTGAATCTGATTTGCTTATTTGGCGCGTTGTCCGGATTGAATGCCACGTTGACGCTTCCGGGGATTGCCGGGATCATCTTGACCATTGGAATGGGAGTCGATTCCAATGTTCTCATTTTTGAACGGATTCGTGAAGAGCTTCGACAGGGGCGCCCGGTTCGATTAGCCGTGGATGCGGGGTACGACAAAGCGTTCCTCACAATTGTGGACTCGCACGTCACGACATTAATCACTGGGCTCGCGCTGTTTGTCTTTGGCAGTGGTCCCATTAAAGGCTTTGCAGTTACTTTGTGTTTGGGGATTGGGATCAATCTGTTCACGGCCTTGATTGGAACAAAAGTCGTGTTTGACTTGGTAAATCGCCGAAAGATTGAAAGTCTGAGTATTTAAAACTGTCGAGGGAAATAATGCTGGAAATCGTAGGCAAAACAAACATTGATTTTATGGGGAAACGGAAGATTGCCCTTGTCATTTCAGGATTTTTGATGGTCCTTGGGCTCTTCACCATCGTTCAGATTGGGCGAGGCGCGGCGAATTTAGGAATTGATTTTTCCGGTGGGACGGCGGTGCAATTAAAATTTGAGAATCCCATTGCCATTGATGCGGCCCGCCAGGCACTGATCAAACATGGCCTCAACGATGCGGAACTTCAGGAATTCACCCAGGACAATAAACTGTTGATCCGGGTCAAAACCGAAGGCACGATTGAGGAGAAAATTGCCGAACGGATTATTCAAATTTTTGAACAAGAATTTTCCACAAATAAATTTGTCGTGGATTCCAGTACCGAGATTGGTCCCACCATTGGCCATCGGCTGCAACAGGATGCTTTATTGGCCATTACGATTTCTTTAATCGGCATTATTCTCTATGTCGCCACACGCTTTGAATTACGATTTGGCGTGGCTGCAGCTATTGCCACGTTTCATGATGTCTTGGCCGTTCTCGGGATTTTTTATCTATTGGATATCGAAATCACCTTGTTGGTGGTGACGGCCCTCCTGACCCTGGCCGGGTATTCCCTCACGGATACGGTCGTGGTGTTTGATCGGATTCGGGAAAACCTGCGGTCGCGTCGGCGCGATTCCATTCTGACCATTATCAATAACGGCATTAATCAGGTGTTGAGCCGGACGCTCATCACCACGCTGACGGTGGTCCTGGTCTTGCTGCCGTTGACGCTGTTTGGGGGCGAAGTCTTGCACGATTTCGCCTTGGCCCTTCTTCTCGGCGTGTTAATTGGGACCTATTCCTCAATTTTTGTGGCCAGCCCCCTTCTCCTGGTTTGGCCGGGTACCCAAGGCCGGCTTCTGAGCCGGGGCCGGTAGCAGGATGTTGAAAAAGTCCGCCAGCTGCGTTCTCGGTCATTTGCCGTGCTCACGTACTGCCGTACGCTCCGCGCGCCAAATGCCCTGCGGCCTTGCTGGGCAAACCTTTTCAACATCCTGCATTGCAACTGGTGTTTTGATTTCTTCCTGGAGCAGGAACTGCTTCTGATAGTTTTTGAATTTTTCAACACCTACTGTAGGAATGTGAGAACTGACCCGGATCTGACCTTGGGCTGATTCTTTCCAATGAATTAGTTGATGCCGTTGCCGTCTGCGTCTGACAGCGGGTTTAGGGAGCGCCGTGTTGTCAAGAAAGTCATCGTTGTTGGTTCTCATCATCATTTCGCTATTGTCCGGCTGCGTTACGGCGGGATCAATTGAAGAAGCGTCTACTTTGTCACCTGACAAGCCTGCCGTATTCGGCAAGGTGCAGGTATTCATCCAGAACGTGCCCCATCAATGGAACCGGAATTTTACCGGGCCAACGAATTTCTGGCTGCTGGTCAAGCCCGCCGGATCGCAAGAGGCAAGCAGTTATCGCCTTGATGACACGCCCGAGTTTCATTGGTCGCTAGCGCCCGGTAAATATAATTTGGTCGGTTATGTGTTGCGTCATTTTGCCAACGCTACTATTCGCCGGACATGGGCAGAGTTTACGGTTCCGGCCAACGTGTCTGCGGCCTACGTCGGTGACATTTCGATCTCTCTGGTTGAGGACACCTCTGCCATAAACGTTTCCGACAATTTTAACCCCGCCGCTGCCGCATTTCGTACCAGATTTCCTGATTTAAAGGCGCCGCCCGTCAAGGCTCTCATGCGGTTTCCCGAGGGCGGAGGATCGAACACCAGAGCCGAACCTCCTTGCGGCTCCGTTTGGGGCGTCCAATGCCAAAATGATTTCATCGGCGTCGGGCCGGTCAATGCCGCCATTGCAGGTGTTTCGTGGATGCCATCCACGAATTCTGGTGTCACCTATGATTTGGTCGTCTACGAAATGGTCCGGTTCATGTATTGCGGGTTGTTTGGTCCGGTCAAAATGCCAGGCCATAGGGTGGTGTATCGAGAGAACATTAGCGGCAATAGTTTTGTTTTCGATCAAGCGCTAAATCCCAACGCAACCTACTATTGGTCGGTCCGCCTGCGAAAGGGGGACCGGGTCACAAACTGGTCGCGTCACAAGATTTCCAGCAGTCTGGTCATTGCTAAATGGACGCGAACCAATCCTTGGTTCAGCTTTGGTGCCCAGGCTGGTCGATTTCGATAGTACCGGAGAGGGCGAACGGAGCGAACCGTAGCGTGGTGATTCGGGAATTGAGCAGGAAGCCAGTGTTGGGGTTAGGCGGTCTGCAAGAACTCGTCGAAACGGGCCTGGGGCCGGTAAAGAATCGTCGTTTTGGTTCATCGCTCGTGACAGAATGAAATGAGAATTTCGATTTCTCTTCTCTCCGTTACCAATTCTTGACAGGGATCGGGCAATCCTGAAAAAATTCATTGGAAAATTAGGAAGTTATACTTTCCTCTTTGGACACGTGTTACCAAAAGGTATCGTTGAGTAACTAAGAAATGTCTGAGCGCCAAATCCCATTTGACCAATTCCCTGCACCATCAAAATCAAGGGGACTGTTCAAAAAGGCCCGTCCAGCAAGGCCGCAGGGGATTTGGCGCGCGGAGCGTACGGCAGTACGTGAGCACGGCAAATGACCGAGAACGCCGCTCGCGGACTTTTTCAACAGGCCCCAAAATGAAACGGTGGAAGTGGTCACAGAGCATTCAACGGAAAACTATCCTTGGGATGGTGCTGGTGGGTCTTCTCCCGCTCCTCCTTTCTTTGGTCATCACCTATGTTGAAGAGCGTCGTGCTCTACGCGAGACGAGCGGTTCAAATTTCAAAGGCATTGCCGTTGAAGTCGCCAGAAAAATTGAGACTCAGATTACTCGTGGGATCAATGAAGCGCAGCAATTGGCCACTATTCCATTTATCCGGACCGCGGTGACGGAGGCGAATCGCAGTTATGAAGGCCGCGAGCCAGAAAAGATCAAGGCGATTATCGAGGAATGGCGGCAGCGGTGGCGGCAACGTCAGGACCCTGATGAATTCCCCGTGTTTGTCAATCAGATTGCGACGAATTATTTGATGGATTGGCATGCGGTGCGGAAGTCCGACTATCTCGGAATCTTGGTGACGGATAATCAAGGCGCCATTGTCTTGAGTTCGTTGCCTCAGGTTCAGTTTTTCCATGGCGAAAGTGAATGGTGGAAGGCAGCGTTCCACAAGGGGGTCGGCCAACTCTATGTGAGTGATCTGTCCTTTGACCCCTCATTTGGAACGCATATCCTCAATGTCGCGATCCCAATCCTTGATGAACAGCGGGCTCGTGCGGTTGGCACCGTGAGTATTTTGTTGCGACGCGATTCATTATACCGATCCATTTCCGAAGTCACGGCTGGTTCGACCGGGCATGCGATGCTCATGTCCAGCGATGGGACTCCGCTGATTTGTCCGGTTCTTTCGCTTGAACGGCATGCGATTCAACCGTCACTCGTTGCGGCCGTTGAGGAAATGTCCGTTGGCTGGGTGCAAGCCGAACGAGATTCGCATGGGGCCCAGGATTCGATTGTGGGCTTTGCGCGGTTGCGCATGGCTGACCCGTTAGCGCCCGAGAGTTTTGGCGGTCGCCATTGGGTGATCTATGTTCGGCAGGATCCTCGTGAGACCTACGCCCCATTGAATCAAATGCTCATCAAAGTGGCGACATACGGGATTATCGTGTTCGGCATTTTATGGCTGGCGGGTATTTTCGTGGCACGGCGAATCGTGAGTCCGATCCAAACGTTGCGGGATGGTGTGCAGCGAATCGGAAGCGGTAACTTGGATCACCATCTCATTCTTCCGACGGGTGATGAGATTGAAGATTTGGCCAATGCCTTTAATAAAATGGCGACGAATTTGAAACAGTCATTTACGCAGCTCAACGACCAGATGGGTGAGATTCGTCAGTTAGAGGAACGGTATCGGGACTTAATCGAAAACTCGCCGGAAATGATTCATCAGATCGACAAAACCGGTCGATTCGTTCATGTCAATGAGACCGAGCTCGAGAAACTTGGCTATTCGCTGGAAGACATGTTGGATAAGTATTTGTGGGATATCACGCCGCCTGACAAGCGACCGGAAATATTGGAGTATTTTCAACGTTTATCCCATCAACGGGAAGGAACGCTGGAAACAGTGTTTGTGACACGGAACGGCGCATTCATTGATGTGGAGATTCACTCCACCGCTCTAGTAGACACTGATTCTGGCGAACTCGTGTATACGAGAGCCTTTGTGCGCGATGTGACGGAACGCAAGGCGCTGCAATATCAGATCGAACAATATACGACAAAATTGGAAGAAGAAGTGGCTGTCCAAACGCAGCAATTATCACAGTCCGAGAAGCGATATCGGGTGTTATTCAATCGTTCAGCGGATTCGATTTTGATGGTCGATTCCGAGGGGATCATCGTTGCGGTGAATGAGCGAGAGCAGGAAGTCTTGGGCTATCCGGAATCTAAGCTGATTCATCACCCGTTGACTGATGTGGTGTCTGAATCGTTTCACCAGCTAACGATTGGGCTATTACGTACCGTTGTCTCGGGTGAAGAAAAAGTTTCGACCACGGAGATCGAGGTCTATGATGCGGAGCACCGGTTACTGTCTGTCGAAATGGATCTCATTCGAGTGGAACAGGAAACGACCATCGTCGTGATGGTCCAACTCCGGGATATTACGGAGCGGAAACAATTAGAGGCCCGGCTTCAACGTTACAGTGAAGAATTAGAGGAAAAAGTTCAGGAACGGACCTTGGAAATTCAACGCACGAAGTTATATTTGGAAAGTCTCTTGGAAAATGCCAACGATGTGATTTATACGTTAGATCATGATCAGTGTTTTACCTACGTCAATAGCAAAGTCGAAATTTGGGGGTATCAGAAAGAGGACTTGCTCGGGCGGCCCTTTCTGAGCCTGCTGTCCAAGCGATATCGTGGGCGACGTCTGAAAGAAATATTAAACATGCCGGTCAAACAGGAATATGAAATTGAAGTGATGAGCCGAACAGGGGAAACTCGATCGGTGATGGTGAGTGTGTCTCCGCTTCACAATGACCAGGAGGAAGTGGTGGGTGTCCTGGGGATTGCTCGGGATATCACGGATCGGAAAAGCATGGAACAACACATTCGCAATACTGAACGGCTTGCGTCAGTGGGGAAATTGGCGGCTGGGGTTGCCCATGAAATTAATAATCCGTTGGGGGGAATTCTGAACTGTCTGTATAACATTCGAAAAGGCACCTTGGCGCCGGAGCGACAAGAGGAATATCTCATGTATATGGAGGATGGTCTTCGGAGGGCGCAGAAGATCGTTCGGCAATTGCTCGATTTTTCGCAGCAACGTGAACCGGAATTTACGATGAGTGAAATCAATGTGCTCATTGATCGGGTTCTGGTGCTCACCAATCATGCGATTATTGAGAAAGGGTTGCAGCTCGAAAAAGATTTGGCCACGGACTTACCCTCGTTGTTTGTTGACCCGCATATGATTGAACAAGTGATTACCAATCTGCTGCTCAATGCCATTCAGGCCACGAAACAAGGGGGGATGATTACGTTACGCACACATGTCGTGGGAAAGATGTGCGAGATCGAGGTTGCCGATACAGGTTCGGGCATTGCCGCGGATGTTCGCCCACATATCTTCGATCCATTTTTTACGACGAAACGCACGGGTGAAGGCACGGGGTTGGGTTTGTCCGTGAGCCTGGGGATTGTGGAGCGGCATGGCGGACAATTGTCGGTTGAAAGCGAAGAAGGCCATGGGACTGTCTTTACGGTCAAGCTGCCGTGTAGTGCCACGCGTGTGTCGACGGTGAGGGTCTCATGAGCGACCGCTCGGTGTTGATCATTGATGACGAACCGCTCATGCGCCTGTCCATGGCGGATGCGCTCAAGGCGGTGGGTTATGACGTTCAGGCCGCTTCGACGGGCGACGAAGGCATCAAGCAGTCACGGGCGAGGCGATACGACCTCGTCATCACGGATTTGCGAATGCCTGGAAGCGATGGCCTGCAGGTGGTCCAAGCTTGCAAGGAGAGTTCTCCCGACACAGAAGTGATTGTGATCACTGCGCACGGTTCGGTGGAAACGGCAGTCCAAGCCATGAAGCTGGGCGCCTATGATTATATTACCAAGCCTTTTTCCATGGATGAAATGTTATTGACGGTGGATCGTGCCACCAAAGTCGTGGCGCTACGTCAGGAAAATGCCGCGTTACGTCAGGAGCTTGAGGGAAAGTTTAGTTTTGAGGGCATTGTGGGCAAAAATGAACAGATGCGGCAGGTGATCGAAAAAGTGAAACTCATGTCGACAACTGATGCGACGGTCCTGATCATGGGAGAAAGTGGAACCGGCAAGGAAGTGTTTGCGAATGCGATTCATCGCAACAGTCCCCGTCGGGAACATGCGTTGATCAAAGTCAGTTGCGCGGCGTTGCCGGAAACTCTTCTTGAAGCGGAATTATTTGGCCATGAAAAAGGCGCGTTTACTGGTGCGGTCAAACAGCGTCGGGGGCGGTTTGAATTGGCGCATAAAGGCACGCTGTTTTTAGATGAAATCGGAGAAATTTCCTCCCTGGTGCAGGTGAAGCTCTTGCGGGTGATTCAGGAACGACAATTTGAACGAGTCGGGGGGATGGAAACGATTGTAAGCGATGTTCGGCTGGTGTGTGCGACGCAAAAAGATTTGAAAAAAGAAGTCGAAGCAGGACGGTTTCGGGAGGATCTGTATTATCGGCTTCATGTTTTGGAAGTGCGGTTGCCTCCCTTGCGGGAACGAAAAGAAGATATTTTGGTGTTGGGGGATCATTTATTAAAGGGCTGCCTTGCCCGGAACAACTGTGCGGCCAAAGGGTTTTCGCCTCAATCGAAGGGAGTCTTGTTGCGGTATTCTTTTCCGGGCAATGTTCGGGAATTAGAAAACACCATCGAGCGGGCTGTGGCCCTGTCCCAGGACCGGAAAGAAATTGAGGTGTGGGATCTTTGCGGGCATCAAGGGTGTCCGTTTTTAGGTGGACCCGTTCAGGAGGGGTGTGGATTCTGTCAGGAAGGGCTGTGTGGAGGCCAGACACGATCCACTCTGTCTTTGACGGTGTCAACGGGTGGAACACTTGCGGAAGCCCGAGAGAAATTCGAACGTGAATATATCCTGGAAATGCTCAATCGTGGAGATTGGAGCCGAACCGGTACAGCGAAAGCCCTTGGCTTGTCTCGCAAAGCCCTCTGGGAGAAGTGTAAGCGCTACGGAATATCTGATCATCCGAAGGAATCAGAGGCCCAGGAAGAATAAAGAATTGGTAACTACTCAGGTAGTTAGGCTGAAGGCTGAAGGCGAAAGACGAAGGCTGAAGGCTAATACTGATAATGTCCGAGGTTTTGCACGCGTGATTGCTTCCTAACAAAGCCTTCGGCCTATCCACCTGAGTAGTACAATTCTAAACCCTAATCGTCAAATGTCTCGCCACCTTTCCATAGCCGAACCGTTCGATCGTTCGATGCGCTGGCTAAATATCGTCCGTCCGCAGAAAATGAAATGCCCCGAACGCCTCCGGTGTGGCCCTTTATCGTTTGAACCTGCCGGCCTGTTTCTATATTCCACATTTTGATGGTGTGGTCCTCACTGGCGCTCACGAGCATCTTTCCGTCCGGGGAGAGGATCAGGCATCGAATCCATTCCGTATGCCCCTTCACCGTTCGGATTTCTTTCATGTCCGGCACGTCCCAATATTTAAGCATGGCGTCCCGTCCTCCTGTGATAATCTGCTTTCCGTCCTGCGAAAAGATAATGGCTCCGATCCAAAATTCCATGGGCTTTTGGAACCCACCATGATCGTCAACAAAAAATCCGCGTTGTTCGGTTTCTTCATCATCAGCTTCGTCTAGCCAATGCCCAAGACATACAGATATTTCTTCACCACTGGGCAGGACTTCGTATAGCTTCAACTTTCCTATATCGCTTCCCCCAACAAGATGAATCCCATCAGGAGAGAATGCGGTACACACGGTCCAATTGTGGTCATATTGATCTTTTCCGAGGAGGGACATGAGTTCTGTCCCCGTAGTCACCTCCCAAATTTTAATATCCTTATTTTGTCCGGCACGAGCTAACATGAGTCCATCGGGGGAAAACGAGATGCTGCACACCGCATGATCATAACGTGTAAAAAGAAGCCTGGTGGTTTCGCCTGTCTGGGGATTCCATAGGCGAATCGTGCGATCTTCACTGGCCGTTGCGAGAATTTGTCCATCCGGGCTGAAGGCGACTTGCCGGATATCATGTGTATGTCCTCGAAGGGATCGAATCAGCCGTCCCGTCTCTATCTCCCAGAGCCGGAGATATCGATCGCTGCCGCCACTGGCTAAGGTTTGACCATCCGGGGAATACCCCACACTCCACACTCCTTGAGAATGTCCACGGAATGTTTTGACCTCATGCGTGCCGGCCTTCCAATAGCTCAGGGCATCAATAGGTGGTGGGAGGGGTGATGGTTGTTCCATGGGCTGCATGGGCTTATGGGTCGGTTCAGTGCCGACAGAAGATAGGTTCATGTGATCCATATGAGGGTAGTCCTTTCGCTGCTTGAGTATGCCTGTAAGGTCCTTGCGAATGAAAAGTGGGGGCGACTATAATGGCTTCAACTGGCCTCGAAGAGATACTAGCTAGCGACGAAACGTGACGTCAAGGTTAAGTATCTCAAGGCTTTATACGCAAAATGACGACTGGTTTCTTGGTCTTGAATTTGTTAAGTGGATGGGCCAAATTTTTCGTTTGTTGTCGAGTACTAAGGAGTTGATTTATGGAAACACGCTTTCAACCAGCCCTTCTTCAAGAAGTCATTGACTCGTTCGCTGAAAAAACCGAACGGGAAGGGGACCCTACCTATTTTAATGAGTTTCATGAAATGGCTGACCCCATTTATGAAAAGTTTTCTCTTGATGATCGCGAACCGGAATTTAAAACGTTGTATCAAATTTTGTTTGCCAAATGGGGGTTTGCCGATATTCTCCGTGATGGGTTTAAAGAATTTCCAGATTTGGAAGAGAAAATTGGGATTGTCTTGGTGCGTGGCGTGCTCAAGGAGGACCAGGAAGGGGTGGACATCCTTCGAAAATGGGGCATTGTCGAAGCGAAGCTTGCGCGGAAGTTTGAGGAAAAAGGGCTCAGGGGGGTAGGTATTAAATTGGTTCCACGTCGGTTCTATGATCCAGCGATTAATCGATACCTTCGCCATGAACTCACGCACATTTCCGATATGCTGGACCCAAAGTATGGCTATGACCCTGACACGAAAGTTGGATTGAACCCAGGGGAAGAGCATCTTATTCTTAATCGATATCGTGTCTTGTGGAGTCTGCACATCGATAGTCGGATTGCGCAATCGGGCAAAGAACCTATGTTCACTCGTGAATATCGGTTGCGAGAATTTCGGTCGTGGTATCGAAAAATACCTGCGACTCAAGTGGAATCCGTGTTCGAAGGACTGTGGGGAACCGATTACTTCACCCATGCTGATCTCGTTGAAATGGCTCAAGATACTGGTCGAGTCATCGAGCGTGCTGTTGAGGTTGACGACAGCGAGGTTCCTGATGTACCCACAAAACCCATACTCACGCCGGGCTTTCCTTGCCCGCTTTGTCGCTTTCCCACCTATTCCTGGGTGGAGGATTTAGATGAAAATCTCGAACCGTACGTCCTCGATTTTATTCGAGAAAATCATCCAGGTTGGGATACAGTGTATGGAGCCTGTGATCGTTGCGTCGAAGTGTACAAGCTTCGGGCTGCTGGGGTGGTCTAGGGAGCTGAATAAATTTGGTCGGTCGCTTGGCCTGGTTTTATTTTGTTGTGGTGCAGGGTTGAATGGCGGGAGTGTCAGGTAAATGTCATTTATGAGCCGATTTTCTGGCCGAAAATCAACGGATACTGAACCAGTCTACGGACGGCGCAATTTTTTAAAGCAGTCGGCCGTCTCTTTGGGAATGACGGTTCACGAGTTTATCAAACATCGTGATGCTAAACCTCCTCAAGAAGAACAGACTGATCCAGTTCGGACCGATTGGTTGCGACCTCCGGGTGCTGTGAACGAGTCGCTATTTCTTGAACGGTGCACCGCGTGCGGGGACTGTGTTGATGTGTGCCCTCATGACAGCATTCAGGTCTCTAAGCAAGATGAACGGCCTGAAATTTTTCCCGATCACACTCCCTGTTATGTCTGTGAGGATCTTCCATGCATCGCGGCGTGTGAAACAGAGGCGCTGCTACCCATCAATGGCCCAATTACTGATGTCAATATGGGAATAGCCAGGGTTAACCATCGACTGTGCACTGCCCCAGCGGGGTGTAATGCCTGTGTGTCCAAGTGCCCAACGGAGGCGATTCAAATGGATTTTTCATCATTTACCATCACCGTTGATGAAGCACGATGCGTGGGGTGTGGTATTTGTGAATATGTCTGTAGAAGTGTGAATGATCGTCTTGCCATTAAGGTTGCGCCCATGCGATCGTTTAACCAAATCGAGGACTTGTAGGTCTATGATCATGACGATAATAAGGAAAAAGGAAGGAGTTGTGTTTTAACGTTGGGTTCCTGTCTGAAAATTCATCAAAAACAAGACGAAATTCTACATTTTTGGTCCGATATGCCGGAATTAGATCTTGACTTCGCCATAGAGTTCACCTATGATCTGGCCTCCCTTTCGCGAGGGTAGATAGTGTTGTGAACTCTGATGTTGGTCGGAGAAGCTAAGACTATTCCGGATGAGGAATTTGAGAGGTAGTCTATGGCGACAAAATTAAAAGAAGATCAAAATGAAGTAAATGGCACGGCAAGCCATCCAAATACTGCCACCTCTGCGGTCTCACCTTTAAAAGATTCCCCTGCTGTTGAACGCGCTCTTTCCAGAAGCAAAATATATCTGTTGTTATCATGGAGTTACCTCTATCCCGAAGACGATGAGTTTTTGGAATACCTCCAAAGCGGCGAATTTGTCGAAGATGGAAAGGCTGCTCTTGAAAGCCTGCGGTCCGTCTTAGAGGGTCATGGGGGAGAGGAAGCACAAGAGAGCTTGAATGCGATTGCGGTGCACTTTGATGAGGTTGAAAATTGGACTTCATCTGAAGGCGTAAACTGGAGTGTCCAGAACCTGCGAGACGAACATCGTCGGGTGTTTAGTAATGTCATTGCGTTAGATTGCCCCCCTTACGAAACCTTGTTTGGAAATGACCATGTGTTTGGGCAATCGTATGTCATGGGTGACATTTCCGGCTTCTATACAGCGTTTGGACTTCAGTTATCACAAGACATTCATGAACGCCTTGATCATTTAGCCGTAGAACTGGAGTTTTTACATTACCTGGCCTATAAAGAATCCTACGCATTGTGTCATGACGGACCTGAAAAAGTTCAAACCGTTGTTGACGCAGAAAAGAAATTTGTGAAGGAACATATAGGACGATGGGTTCCACTCTTTTCTGAAATGCTCAAGAATAAAGCCGATTATGGGTTATATAAATGTATTGCTGACTTGACGACTGCCTGGGTAGATTTTGAAATACATTTTCTTTCAGTGAGTCCGCAGAAGTATTCGGAAACGGACTATCGTCCTGCTATCCATATCA
>Ga0209980_10001582_pt1 | contig 12482 bp, 13 predicted proteins | sample CR02metaG_FD_183611 | JGI IMG/M metagenome (GOLD analysis project Ga0209980, IMG submission 183611) | Deep subsurface microbial communities from Mariana Trench to uncover new lineages of life (NeLLi) - CR02 metaG (SPAdes) (version 2) | ecosystem: Environmental > Aquatic > Marine > Ocean trench... | reverse complement strand
CCCACAGGAATGCCAAAACTACATCGCAAATTCTGGCTATGCTTCAAACTAAATGGATCGTGCTCTAGTTGGCCGCGGCGGTGCCGCCGGCGGGTTGGAGGGGTGGTGTCGCCATCTCCTGGGTCTGGTCGAACTGCAGCGCCGCGAGGCGGGCGTAGAGGCCGCCGGCCCGGGTCAACTCGCCGTGGCTGCCGCTGGCGACGATCTGGCCCTGATCCACGACCACGATGCGGTCGGCCTTGAGCACGGTCGCCAGGCGGTGGGCGATCACCAGCGTGGTGCGTCCGGCCATGAGCCGGTCGAGCGCCTGCTGTACGGCGCGCTCGCTTTCGGCGTCGAGCGCGCTGGTCGCCTCGTCGAGCAGCAACAGCGCCGGGTCGCGCAGGATCGCGCGCGCGATCGCGATGCGCTGGCGCTGGCCGCCGGACAGGCGCACGCCGCGCTCGCCCAGGAACGTGTCGAGCCCCTCGGGCAGGCGCTCCAGGAAGTCGAGCGCCGCGGCCGCGTCGGCGGCGCGCCGTACCTCCTCGTCGCTGGCCTCGGGTTTGCCGTAGCGGATGTTGTCCGCGGCCGAGCCCGAGAAGATCACCGGCTCCTGGGGCACCAGGCCGATGCGCGCGCGCAAGGCCGCCGGATCGACCGCGCGCAGCTCGACCCCATCGAAGGTGATGCGCCCGGCGCTCGGGTCGTAGAAGCGCAGCAGCATCTGGAACACCGTGGTCTTGCCGGCGCCCGAAGGACCGACGATGGCCAGCTTCTCGCCGGGCCGGACATCGAGGTCGAAGCCGGTCAGCGCAGCGCGATCGGGCCGCGAGGGATAGTGGAACTCGACGCCCTCGAAACGAACCGCCCCGCGCGCGGGAACCGGCAGCGGCTCGGGCGTGGGCGGCGCGGCGATGTCGGGCTCGATCTCGAGCAGCTCCATGAGCCGCTCGGTGGCGCCGGCGGCGCGCTGTAGGTCGCCGATCACCTCGCTCAAGGCGCCGGCCGACCCGGCCACCACGATCGCGTAGAACACGAAGGCCGAGAGCTCGCCGCCACTGATCCGGCCGGCGAGGACGTCGTGGCCGCCGATCCACAGGATCACACTGACCGCGCCGAACACCAGCGCGATCACCACCGCGGTCAGCAGCGCCCGGGCCCGGATGCGGCCGACCGCGGTCACGAAGGCGTCTTCGACGCGGGTCGCGAAGCGCTTCCGGTCGACCGGTTCGTGACCGAAGGCCTGGACCGTGCGGATCGCGCCGAGCGTCTCGTCGCCGTAGCTGCCGACCTCGGCGATCCGGTCCTGGCTGGCGCGGCTCAGCCGGCGCACCCGCCGGCCGTAGACCAGGATCGGCACCAGCACCAGCGGCACCACCAGAAACACCAGGCCGGTCAGGCGCGCGCTGGTCACCACGAGCAGCGCCGTGCCGCCGACCAGCATGAGCAGGTTCCGGAGCGCGATCGAGACCGAGGTGCCGACCACCATCTGAAGCACGCTGGTGTCGGTGGTCAGGCGTGACAGAATCTCCCCGGTGCTGGTCACCTCGTAGTAGGCCGGCGACAGCCGGATCACCCGGTCGAAGACCGCGCGCCGCAGGTCGGCGACCACCCGCTCACCGATCCAGGACACCAGGAAAAAGCGCATGTAGCTGGCCGCGGCCAACAGCAGCACCACGCCGACCAGCACCAGCATCGCCTGGTCCAAGAGCGCCGCATTGCCGCTGGCGAAGCCCTCGTCGACCAGCTTGCGGAGGCCGAAGCCCAGGCCCAGTACGGTGCCCGCGGCCACCGCCACGGCCCCGGTCGCCCCCAGGACCTGGAGCCGGTAGGGCCGCACGAACGCCCACAGTCGGCGCAGCTGCAGCAGGTTGCGGCTCGTCGGCCGCTCGCCGGCGCCGATATCTTGGGGCCCGGAGCCCGGTGGCAGGTCCCGTTTCGGTCTCATCGGCTATCCCTATCCCAAAGCCAATGGGCTCACAACCGCGCTGCGAAAGACCCTGGAACGTCCGATTCCCAGGGCTTGCCTTGTCCGGACGGCTCGGCTATATAGCCCGCCTTCCAGGAGACCGCTGCCATGAAAAAAGACATCCATCCCGAATACCACGACATCACGGTGGTGCTGACCGACGGGACCGAGTACCAGATGCGCTCGACCTATGGCGAGCCTGGAACCACGCTGCGCCTGGACATCGACCCCAAGTCCCATCCGGCCTGGACCGGCGAGCACCGGCTGGTGGACACCGGCGGTCAGGTCGCCAAGTTCAACAGGCGCTTCAAGGGCCTGGGCCTCAAGTCCTGAGGCCGCGCCGGACGGCGCGCGCCAGGCGACGCGCCTAGCCTCGCCGGCCAGGGTTCCCCATTCCTATCCCGTAAAGGCCTGGTGGCTGTCGAACATGGCATCGAGCCGTGCGACCCGCCGGTACATCTTGTGGCTGCGCGCCAGGAGCTCGGCCAGGCGTTCGGGCAGCGGCTCGGCGGCCAAGGGCTCGACATCGTCGCAGATCTCCTGGCCGGCCAGCCGGTACTTGGGCAGGGCCGCCTCCTCGCGGGTCAGGTCGCCGGCGTGGACCGCTTTCTGGACCAACAGCCAGGCGACCACCTGGGTCATGCGCGCGGTCATGCGCATGGACTCGCAGCTCGCCGCCATGCGGCCCACCGGGCTCAGCTCGGACAAATCGGCCTTCTCCTGGTAGGCGAGATAGTCCCGCGCCTCGCGCGTGAGCGCCAACGCCTCGTCGAAGGTGCTGTCGAAGTAGGTGACGGTCTGGATGGCGGCGGTCACGATCCTGCTCGGCCCGCGTTCGGCTGGTCCCCATCCGGCGCGCCGGTGCACGGCCGGGGCACAGCCCTCGAAACAGCCGAGTCTAGCCGTTTTGCGGTTAATATTCGGTTTGGCTTACCACCCGGCTTAGACCACGCCAATCCGAATGCCTCTGTATTTTTATTATTGTATATCAATAGATTACGATTTCCACCAAGCCGGGAGGGTGCGCCGACGGTCTTGAAATCGCTGCCCCGACACCCCATATCAGAATAGCCGCCGGGGATGCCTCCCAGTAGGGTCCCCCCCAGAGCGCGGCACACCATAGTCGGGTTCGACCATGAGGTGAACCCTGAGACTTGGACCATGTTGCTCAATGGAGGATATGGAAATGCGTAACTACGATCTCACCCCGCTTCTGCGCGCCACCGTCGGCTTCGACCGCATGTTCAACCTGCTCGACACCGCGACCCGCCTGCACGAAAGCGCGCCCAGCTACCCGCCCTACAACATCGAGAAGACCAGCGAGGACAGCTACCGCATCGTCATGGCGGTGGCCGGCTTCGGCGAGGCCGATCTCGAGGTGACCGCCAAGGAGAACAGCCTGGTGGTGACCGGCAAGAAGGACAAGGCGCCAGAGACCCAGGCCCAGGCCCGGGAGCGTTACCTGCACCGCGGCATCGCGACCCGCGCCTTCGAGCGGCGCTTCGACCTCGCGGACCACATCCGCGTGGCCGGCGCGGGCATCGAGAACGGCCTGCTCCACATCGAGCTGGTGCGCGAACTGCCCGAGGCCATGAAGCCGCGCAGCATCGCGATCGAGACCGTCGCGCCCAAGACCGCGAAGGTCATCGAGGACCAGGCCGCCTGAGGCCAGCGCCTCGACACGCGCTGAACCCTGACCGCGACGGCCGGGTGGGAACCTTCCACCCGGCCGTTTCGTTTCTGTTGGCGCGCGCTCAGGCCGCGGTGTGGATGCGCTCGAGCGCCGCGCGGATGCGCTCCGGGATCGGCACCGGGGCCCGGCCCTCACGATCGACAAAGACGTGGACGAAGTGTCCCTGGGCGGCGGCTTGCTCCTGGCCGGCCTTGAACAGGCCGATCTCGTAGCGCACGCTGGAGCGGCCCAGGTGGCCGACCCGCAGGCCCGCCTCGACCGGCTCGGGAAAGGCGAAGGCGGCGCGGTAGCGGCAGGCCGACTCGGCGCAGACCCCGACCACCGCCCCGCCGTGGATATCGAGGCCGCCAGGGCCGGTCAGGTAGGCGTTGATCACCGTGTCGAAGTACGAGTAGTAGACCACGTTGTTGACGTGGCCGTAGATGTCGTTGTCCATCCAGCGCGTCGGAATGGTCAGGAAGTGCGGATAACGCGCGCGGGTCTCGATCGCGGTTTGACTCACAGCACGGCCTTGAGCGCGTCGAGGCTTTCGTCGGGCTTTTCCAGCATCATCATGTGGCCGCTCTCGGGGATCACCGTGAGCGTGGCGCCGGGGATTGCGGCGGCCAATTCGCGGCCCGCCTTGGCCGGGGTCATGCGGTCCTGGGCACCGAGCAGGACCAGGCTCGGACAGGTGACCTTGGCCGCCACCTCCAGCCCGCGCGCCGCCTGGTAGGCGTTGCAGGCGGCCAGATCGCACGACAGCACACCGGACCGCGAGCGCTGGAGCAGGCGTTGGCCGGCGCCCAGGAGCCACAACCCCGGCGCCCGGTTGCCGCCGCGGTGCCCGGTGCGGCCGTGGCCCCAAGAGGTGATCAGCTCGAAGGCCAGGGGGTCGTTCGCCGCGGCGGCGGCGAGCAGGTCCGGATGCACCGGCATGGCGGGCGCGACCCCGAGCAGCGCCAACGCACGCAGCCGGTTGCCCAGGCCGGCCGCGCATTCGAGCGCAGCGAGCGCGCCCATGGAGTGGCCGGCCAGCGAGACATCGCCCAGGCCCGCCGCCGCGATGAAGCGGCCGAGCCAGGCGGCGAGTTCGGCGATCGAGCCGAGCGCCGACCCCTCCGAGCGGCCATGGCCCGGCAGGTCGAGCGCCACGACCGCGCGGTCGCGGTGGGCGAAGTAGCGGGTCTGTAGTGCCCAGATGGTGTGATCCATGCCGGCGCCGTGAACGAAGATCACGCCCGGCAGGCCGGCGTCGAAGGGCCGGCCCCCGGTGGCGGCGAAAACCGCCTTGCCGTCGACGGTGAATTCTTGCATGCGCCCCCTAGTCCCGTTGGGAGGCGCGCAGGGCCTGGCGCAGGTCGGCGATGATGTCGTCCGGATCCTCGAGGCCGACCGAGAGTCGGATCAAATCCTCGCCGACGCCCGCGATGGCGAGCTGTTCGGCGTTCATCTGCTGGTGGGTGGTGCTCGCCGGATGCAGCACTAGGGTCTTGGCGTCGCCGACGTTGGCGAGGTGCGAAGCCAGTTGGCAGGCCTCGATGAAACAGGTGCCGGCGGCGCGCCCGCCCTTGAGCCCGAAGCTGACGATCGAGCCGGCACCCTTGGGCAGCAGCCGCTTGGCAAGCTCGAAGTCCTCGTGGTCCGGCAGGCTCGGGTGGATGACCCAGGCGACCGCCGCGTTGGCTTGCAGGAACTCCAGCACCTTGGCGGTGTTGGAGACGTGGCGCGCCATCCTCAGCGGCAGGGTCTCGATGCCCTGCAGGATGTAGAAGGCGTTCTGCGGGCTCATGGCCGCGCCGAAGTCGCGCAGGCCCTCGGCGCGGGCGCGCATGGACAACGCCTGGGGACCGAACTCCTCGGCGAAGTTGATGCCGTGGTAACCGGCGTAGGGCTCGGTCAGGGTCGGGAACTTGCCGCTCTTCTCCCAGTCGAAGCGGCCGCCGTCGACCAGCACGCCGCCCAGCGCCAAGCCGTGGCCGCCCAGCCACTTGGTCGCCGAATGCATGATGATATCGGCGCCGAGCTCGATCGGGTTGCACAGGTAGGGCGTGGCGAAGGTGTTGTCGATCATCAGCGGCAGCCCGGCCGCGTGCGCGATCTCGGCGACCGCCGGAATATCGAGCACCTCGAGACCCGGATTGCCCAGGGTCTCGGCGTAGACCAGGCGGGTCTCGGGCCGGATCGCGGCGCGGATGCCGTCCAGGTCGCGCGGCTTGACGAAGGTCGTCTCGATGCCGAAGCGCGGCATGGTGTGATCGAAGACGTTGATGCTGCCGCCGTAGAGCGAGGACGAGGCGACCACGTGGGCGCCCTGGCTCATCAGCGTGACGATGCCCAGATGGAGCGCCGCCTGGCCCGAGGCGGTGCCGACCGCGCCGACGCCGTATTCGAGCGCCGCGACCCGCTCCTCGAGCACCGCCACCGTGGGGTTGGAGATGCGGCTGTAGATGTGTCCCGCGCGCTCCAGGTTGAACAGGGCGGCGGCGTGGTCGGTATCGCGGAACACATAGGAGGTGGTCTGGTAGATCGGCACGGCGCGCGCGCCGAACACCGGATCGGGCTGCTGGCCGGCGTGGAGCGCCTGGGTGTCGAACTTGAGGAACTTGGGATCTGCCATGGGGCACCGGAAACTGGAAGGGGCTGGAAGGGGCTGGCCGCCGCGCCCCTTACGGCCGGCCGCGGCCGGAACCAGACTACATCGCTACGGTCGCCGCCTCAACGGCGGCCACACCGCCCAAAACGGCCCGGATCATGGGCACGGCCGGGGTCATGGGGGTTTCGGAGGCCCAAATTGTTGAGGGGCCGGTAGTCCATTACCTCGGACCACGGCCCCTCTGAATTTTATAACCTCAACCTGTCAACTTGCCGGACTCGGAGACTACGAAGCTCCGTCGATGGGGTCAAGAACTCAATGGTTAACGAGGACGCCGCCCGCGAGTACTTGCCGAACTGAAAGAAAAAGCCGCCGGGACGAGCCCGGCGGCAAGTTAACAGGGAGGCATAACAAGGAACGGATTCGCATCCGTCCGACGATGGGGCATCCCAGGGCGGGCGCCCCGAATCGTCAGTAGCATAATTCGTCTAAAATGCCTAAGAAATAGTTAACAAAATACGCAACAAAATTACTCGGCTTTCGGATTCGCGGCGCCCGTCCAAACCCGGGAAATCCCCTAAAAACCCAATCTCCCCCTGGGTTTACGCCCGCCGGGGAGCTTCCGTCCGGGCCCCAGCGCGACCCGCGCGCAACCGGAAATAGTTAACCAAAACGCTGAAATCCCACCCGCGGGGGCCCTCCGCACCGCCGAATCCGACGTTCCGAGTCGGCCCTGGCGACTCGGCCGCAAATCCGTGGGCGCACGAGCCAGCCGCCGTCGATGTCGAGCGCCGCGCCGGCGATCTGGGCGGCGCCCTCGGAGCACAGGAAGCCGGCCAGTTGGCCGATCTGCGCCGGGGTGGCGAACGCGCCGCTAGGCTGCTTCTCGGCGAGGAGATCCCGCTGGGCCGCCTCGAGGCTTTGGTTCGCCTCGGCCGCGCGGGCCGCGATCTGCTGTTCCACCAGCGGCGTCCGTACCCAGCCCGGGCAGATCGCGTTGCCGGTCACCCCGGCGCCCGCGGCCTCGAGCGCCACCACCTTGGTCAGGCCGACCAGGCCGTGCTTGGCGGCGACGTAGGCCACCTTGTGGACCGAGGCGACCAGGCCGTGGACCGAGGCGATGTTGACGATCCGGCCCCAGCCGCGCGCCGTCATGCCCGGCAGTGCCGCGCGGATCGTGTGGAACGAGGACGACAGGTCGATCGCGAGGATCCGGTCCCAGGCCTCGGGCGGGAAGTCCTCGATCGCGGCGACGTGCTGGATGCCGGCGTTGTTGACCAGGATGTCGAGGGCGCCGAAGCGCGCTTGCGCCCCGGCGATCATGGCCGCGATCTCTTCGGGGACGGCCATGTCGGCGTCCGAGTAACTCACCTCGACCCCGGCCGCTTCCGCGAGTCCGGCGCGCTGCACCTCGATCTCGGCCGCCTCGCCGAAGCCGTTGAGCACGATGTTGCAGCCCTGGGCGGCGAGGTGCTCGGCGATGCCGCGGCCGATGCCGCTGGTCGAGCCGGTGACCAGCGCGGTCTTTCCCGTCAGCACGGGTTCCAACGCCTCCCCTTCGAACCCTTGGCCCTTCGAACGCTTTGAGGGGCGGTTTTCCCACGGCCGCCGGCGCGCTACAAGAGGACATGGCGCGCGCAAACCTGGGACCCTGGATCGGCCAGGCCGGCCACGACCAAGCATCCGCCGGACGGCGGCTGACGTCGTGAGCGCGACGACGATCGCCTGGCTGGTGCTGGTGTTCGGTTTCGCCCTGCCGCTGGCCCACGTGGCTTTCTCGGCCAAGGGCGGGTCCTGGCGGCCGCCGCCCGGGTCGGGCTGTCCGTTCGGCCCGCGCGCCGGCTGGTTCGTGATCGTGCTGTTCCTGGGCCCGCTCGGCTGGCTGCTCTACCTGCGCGCCCGGGCTAAACGCAGGTTCCACTGACGCGGAACGCGCACCAGCCCACACCCCCTCCTAGCTCTTGAAGAACGTCTGGGCGCCGGCCAGGTAGGCCTTCTTCTCGACCAGCTTGGCGCGGACCCTGGCGGCCTCGGCCTCGAGCTCGGCCAGGTATTCCTCGAGCTGCTCGACCCCGAGAGCGTCCAGGTCCTTGGGCGTAGGTTTCTTCTTTTGCGGTTCCAACTCGTCGAGGTCCATGACCGGCCTCCGCTGTCCGTCTTGTCAGCTCGCGGATATCATACTAAATCTTGCCGCCCGCGAAACAGCCGCGGAATCCCCGACCCCCGCCGTCACCAGGGAGGACAGCCGATGCGCGAGGCGATCCCCGCGACCATGACCGCCATCGAGATCCGCGAGCCCGGCGGACCCGAAGTGCTGACGCCCACCAGCCGGCCGGTGCCCGAACCCGGCGCCGGCGAGGTCCTGGTCAAGCTCGCCGCCGCCGGGGTCAACCGGCCCGACGTGCTGCAGCGCCAGGGCGGCTATCCACCGCCGCCGGGCGCCTCCGACATCCCGGGCCTGGAGATCGCCGGCGCCGTGGTCGCGCTCGGCCCCGGGGTCGGCGATCTTAAGATCGGCGACCGCGTGACCGCGCTGGTCACCGGCGGCGGTTACGCCGAATACTGCACCGCGCCGATCCCCCAGTGCCTGCCGGTTCCCGACGGCCTGAGCCCGATCGAGGCGGCCTGCCTGCCCGAGACCTTCTTCACGGTCTGGACCAACGTCTTCGACCGCGGCGGGCTGCGGGCCGGCGAGACCTTCCTGGTGCACGGCGGCTCCTCGGGCATCGGCACCACCGCGATCCAGATGGCCAAGGCGTTCGGGGCGCGGGTCTTCGCGACCGCCGGCTCGGCGGAGAAATGCAAGGCCTGCGAGAAGCTGGGGGCGGAGCGCGCCATCAACTACCGCGAGGAGGACTTCGTCCAGGTGATCAAGGAGGCGACCGGAAATAAAGGCGTCGACGTCATCCTGGACATGGTCGGCGGCGACTACATCCAGCGCAACATCTCGGCGCTGGCCCCGGACGGGCGGCTCTGCGCCATCGCGTTCCTGGGCGGCTCCAAGGCCGAGGTCGACTTCCTGCCGATGATGCTCAAACGGATCACCATCTCGGGCTCGACGCTCCGGGCACGTTCGGTCGAATTCAAGGGCGCCATCGCCGGCAACCTCCGGGACCAGGTCTGGCCGCGGATCGCCGCCGGCGAGATCAAACCGGTGGTGCACGCGACCTTCCCGCTCGCCGAGGCCGCCGAAGCCCACCGCCTGATGGAATCCAGCGCCCACATCGGCAAGATCGCGCTGACAGTGTAATTTAGTGTCTGCTGAAGCGGGCCCGCGCCCTTTTTTCAAGCTTGGCGGGGGCCCATATTCAGGCTATGGAACGGGGTCATTCGCATCCCGTGCCGCCCCATCCCGTGCCGCGCCGATTCGCCGCCGCGCCGGCTGGTCAAAAGGGGCGCGCGAGAAGGAGGTATAATGTCTCAGCCGCTCATGCCCAAAGCGACCGCCGTCTGGCTGGTCGAGAACACCACGCTGACCTTCGAGCAGATCGCCGATTTCTGCGGCCTGCACGCCCTCGAGATCCAGGGCATCGCCGACGACGAGGTCGCGATCGGCATCCAGGGCCTGGACCCGGTCTCCCGCAACCAGCTGACCCGGGACGAGATCGAGCGTTGCCAGACCGACCCGAGCGCGGCCCTGAAGCTGGCCACCCACGACCTGCCCCAGCCGCTCAAGCGCACCAAGGGCCCGCGCTACACCCCGGTCGCCAAGCGCCAGGACAAGCCGGACGGCGTCGCCTGGCTGGCGCGCCACCACCCCGAGCTCAAGGATGCCCAGATCGCGCGCCTGATCGGCACCACCAAGAACACCATCGTGGCGGTGCGCGAGCGCACCCACTGGAACTCGTCCAACATCCGCCCGCGCGATCCGGTGCTGCTCGGCCTGTGCAACCAGGCCGACCTCAACCAGATGGTGGAGAAGGCGCGCCGCGCCGCCGAGCGCGCCGGCATCACCCTACCCAAGCCGCCCGAGATCGAAGCCGGAACCGACCCGGAAACCACCTACAACCCCTACGTCCTGCCAGATTAGGGGCGGGAGAGCACCGGCCCGCCGGCCCGCTACTCCGCCACGGGCACGGTGTAGTTGAGCGCCAGGCGGCCACCATCGGGGTAGATGGTCTGGCCGGTGATGTAGCTGGAATCCTCGCACGCCAGGAACAGCGCCACGCTGGCGACCTCGTCGGGCGCGCCGACCCGGCCCATGGGCGTGCGCGAGAGGATCTTGTTCATCGCCGCCTTGTCGGTGGCGACCGACTTGAACACCTCGGTCATGATCGAGCCCGGGCCGATGGCGTTGACCCGGATGCCGTGATCGACCAGCGCGAGCGCCATCACCTTGGTCAACTGGTTGACCCCGCCCTTGGCGGCGACGTAGGGCACGATCGCCGGGATCGCCATGACCGCGTTCACCGAGGACATGTTGATGATGGTGCCGCCGCGGCCCTGCGCCACCATCTGGCGCGCCGCCGCCTGGCCGGTCAGGAACACGCCCTTGAGGTTGACCCGGATCACCCGGTCGAAATCCGCCTCGGCGAGCTCCAGGAAATCGCAGGCATGGACGATGCCGGCGTTGGCGATGGCGCAGTCGAGCCCGCCATAGGCCGAGACCGCCTCGGCGATCGCGGCATCGACCTGGGCCTTGTCGCCGACGTCGCAAGGCACGAAGCGCGCCTCGGCGCCGGTCTCGGCGATCGCCGCGGCCGCCGCCGCGCCCTTGTCCCCGTCGATGTCGGCGAGCACCACCTTGGCGCCCTCGGCGGCGAAGCGCTGGGCGCAGGCCAGCCCGATCCCCGCCGCCGCCCCGGTGATGACCGCGACCTTGTCCTTCAAACGCATCGCCTCACCCTCCCTTCGGATAGCCGATGTCCTTGAGCGAGTCGGTGATCTCGCCGAGGATCGCCGGGTCGTCGATGGTGGCCGGGGCCTTGTAGTCCTCGCCGTCGGCGATCGCGCGCATGGTGCCGCGCAGGATCTTGCCGGAGCGGGTCTTGGGCAGGCGCTTGACCACGGTGGCGATCTTGAAGGCGGCGACCGGGCCGATCCGCTGGCGCACCATGGCGACCACCTCGCCGGCGATCTCGCCGTGGTCGCGCGCGACCCCGGCGTTGAGCACCAGGAAGCCGACCGGCAGCTGGCCCTTGAGTTGGTCGTGGACGCCGATCACCGCGCATTCGGCGACGTCCGGGTGGGCGGCCAGCACCTCCTCCATGGCGCCGGTCGAGAGCCGGTGGCCGGCCACGTTGATGATGTCGTCGGTGCGCGACATGACGCTGATGTAGCCGTCCTCGTCGATGAAGCCGGCGTCCGCGGTCTTGTAGTAGCCGGGGAACTCCTCGAGGTAGGCGGCCTTAAAGCGCGCATCGGCATGCCACAGGGTCGGCGACATGCCCGGCGGCAGCGGCAGCTTGCAGACGATGGCGCCGATGGTGCCGCGCGAGAGCTCCTTCGCGTTCTCGTCGACCACCCGCACGTCCCAGCCCGGCACCGCGCAGGCCAGCGAGCCCGGCTTGACCGGCAAGCGCTCGATGCCCATGCAGTTGGCGGCGATCGGCCAGCCGGATTCGGTCTGCCACCAGTGGTCGATGACCGGCACCTTGAGCTGCTCCTCGGCCCATTGCAGGGTGTCCGGGTCGCAGCGCTCGCCGGCCAGGAACAGGGCCCGGAACTGGGACAGATCGTATTTCGCGATGTGCTCGCCGCTCGGGTCCTGCTGGCGGATCGCCCGGAACGCGGTCGGCGCGGTGAACATGGTCGAGCAGCGGTGCTGGGAGATGACCCGCCAGAACGCGCCCGGGTCCGGGGTGCCGACCGGCTTGCCCTCGTAGAGGATGGTGGTGCAGCCGTGGAACAGCGGCGCGTAGACGATGTAGGAATGGCCGACCACCCAGCCGACGTCCGAGGCGGCCCAGTAGGTCTCGCCCGGGTCGACGTCGTAGATGTTCTTCATCGACCACGTAAGAGCTACGGCATGTCCGCCGTTGTCGCGCACGATGCCCTTGGGCTCGCCGGTGGTGCCCGAGGTGTAGAGGATGTAGAGCGGATCGGTCGCGGCCACGAGCACGCAGTCGTGCGGGCGCGCCGCCGCCACCGCCTCGGCCATGTCGAGATCGCGGCCCGAGACCATGGCGGCGCGCTCCTGGGGCCGCTGCAGGATCAGGCAGTGGTCGGGCTTGTGGCTGGCCAGCTCGATCGCCTGGTCGAGCAGCGGCTTGTAGGAGATCACCCGGCCGGCCTCGATGCCGCAGGACGCGGAGACGATGGCT
>Ga0209980_10001581_pt1 | contig 12484 bp, 13 predicted proteins | sample CR02metaG_FD_183611 | JGI IMG/M metagenome (GOLD analysis project Ga0209980, IMG submission 183611) | Deep subsurface microbial communities from Mariana Trench to uncover new lineages of life (NeLLi) - CR02 metaG (SPAdes) (version 2) | ecosystem: Environmental > Aquatic > Marine > Ocean trench... | reverse complement strand
GCTCGGTCGACAACAGGTAGGCCATGCATGAAATCATAGACTGACGGTAACCGAGATGCTCGGCCATCCACAGGCTGGAGACACCCACGCCGACGGCCCGACGAGCCACATCCACCGCTTCCCAAATCGGGGAGAACCCATCAAAACTCACACCGAGTCGATTTCCCACCATACCCCCCCTTAATCGGCAAATCCGTCCACCAATAGACAGCGAAGGCCTACCTTGGAAACCCCGCCGAACCCCGTGCGCTCGAGTGTCAGCCCATTCGAACGGTAATCTTTCTCTACTGCCACCGAGGCCAGGTGGGTCAGGTGATCCATGGTCTACGTGGGGTCCCCTCCTTCACTCCCCCTGCTGCAATCGTTTGCAGCGCCATTTGAGCACTGTCTTTATTGATGGTTCTTCGCAACTGTTAACCCCGATCCGAAATTAATCAGTCCAAGAAATCCTCTCTGATGGGCATCAGGTCGCAATAAACACCTGTTTGCCCCGTACCACAGAACGCCCCGTGCATGAACGCAGGGATGAATGTTCTAAACTCCCTCCAAGGGCAGCGCCCCAAATCCACGGAGGTAAGTCCGTGGTACGGGGCTTGCCGCGTGAATCAGCAACTCACCTTTAGTATAGTTGCAGACCGAAGATTCAAATGCAGTAACTGCTGTCATATGGGCCTCAGCACCGCAAATGCCTCGATTATTTCTTCGGATCGGGGTTAACGGAGTTGGGACACCAAACTGAACAAGCACTCATCGAAGTCATTGACCAGTGAGAAAGATCTGGTCATATCCTTTCGAAGCAGGTGCCTGAAGGGGAAGTGGTTAGCTTTACCCATGATTTTATGGTGGACACTATCTACGAGAGCGCTGGCTCTGCTCGCGCACTCCGATTTATCCCCCCTTCTCCAACCTCTGTCGATCAAGTTCCAGACGAGCCAGGAAAGTAACCAGCGGGTGTATCCCAAGCCCCAGCATGTCCTCCTCGCCAAGGTTAACCAGCACAATCTGTTCCGGGGCCGACAGATTCTGCATGGCCGCATAGGCTTTGGGGTCTGCCAAATACCGCTCCCTTTCCTCCGGGTTGTTGGCTAACCGGTGCAGCGCCTCGGTCAAGGCCACCCTCTCAGGGTGAATCTCTGGGTAATGCGGCTTTTCGGAGGGTGGTTCCACCTCAGCATACCAAGCCACGGTCCCGTAAGTATGGTGCCAGGAGGGCTCCAACGAGGTCAGATCAGGCCGTCGTTCGGCCAACATCCCAGCAGCTATCGCCCATGACCTCAGCTCTACGTTACCCGTATCGTCCAGCCGCCGGTCGTCAAAGGCGAGCAAAGCACGCAGATGGCCGCACTCGATCTCGGCCATCAGTTTTTTATCAAATGCAAGGTCGGGATTCCCATATCTTTTTGTACCCGGAAAGTGAGAGAGCCCACCACTGGCCACCACCACGGCGCGTACGCCGATCACTGCGAGCCCTCGTGCAATGGCCTGACCCAGCGCATAGCAGCGCTCCATACGCGGTTGTGGAGGAATGTAGGAATTGATGTAGAGCGGAATAATCGGACCTTTGACCCCAAGAAAGGTCAGCGGGATACCGAAGGCGTAGTCAATGCCGGCAGTGCTGGAAAAAGCCGGATCGAACTGCTCGTCCTGGAGGTAGCGAATCAGTGCGGTCGACACCTCACTGGCGACCTGATAACGGAACTCAGTGCCCGCAAAGGACCCGCGCGCCTCCCGCCCCCGGTGGAAGGTAAAGGGCGGTACACAGTGGAGCAGGAACTGGTTGGCATGGTCGTTGGCTATAACGATCCACACATCCGGTTTCAGAGCCTTCAGCTTTTCGCCAATGTCCGCCGCGAGAGAACGAATCCGCTCAATCATCGCCGGATCCTCCGTCTCGGGACGAGTGAAGAACTGCGGCGCATGGGGCATCGCCACGCCGCCTACAACATTCGTCTTCATTTTGCTCCTCCCCCTATCTTCAATTCCTCCATCGCCACCTCAATCGCGCGCAGAATGCCTGCGTATCCCGTGCACCTGCACAAGTTCCCGCTAAGCTCTTCCCGCAATCGCTGTCTTGGGAGATTGGGGAGACGTGTTACAATATCTCGCGCGCTGATGAGAACACCCGGGGTGCAGAATCCACACTGCACACCATGCTCTTCAGAGAAGGCATTCCGGAGCACAGCCATCACCGCGTCGTCATCGAACCCTTCGATGGTACGAACCTCCATGTTCTCACAGGATACGGTTAAACTAATGCACGAACGCACCGGCTTGCCATTGAGCAGCACTGTACAGGCACCGCAGACCCCATGCTCGCAACCAAGATGAGTACCTGTAAGCCCAATATGATCCCGCAGGAAATCCGCTAATGAAAGACGAGGCTCGACATCGGTCGACACCTCACGTCCGTTGATCGTCAGCTTAACCTGGCTCATGAAGAAAGCGCCTCCCTAACCGCTCGAACCACGGTAACACGATGGATCTGTCCTCCATAGGGATCAAGCGAGGGGAAAGCAGTCTCCAGATCAGCTGTGACCGCTTCCCTAACGGCATGCTCTGCAGCGGGGCTCCACGCATCGAGTGACGCGACAACGTTACCCGTGGTGGCGAGGAGGAGCGGCCTGTCATTTGTTGCTCCCAACACCACCCTCGGCAACGGTCGTTCCGGATCGATCACAATCACGGCCAATGAATCAGCAAACTCGCCCGACTTCCGGCACGTTTTGTAAAAACCCGACTTCGCCGAAAGGGACAATCTCGCGATGCGAATGTCCGCGAGGATCTCATTGTCCTGGAGCACGGTCGTGAACGGTCCCAGGATGAATTCGCTGGCACTTACTTCCTGACGCCCATCGGGGTTTCGATATCCGATCACGGCGTCGAGTGCCACCAGCAATACCGGCCACTCGGCCGCAGGATCGGCGTGGGCCATGCTCCCGCCGATGGTTCCCAGGTTCCTGATAGCCCGGTAACCGATGGCGGCTCCCACCCTCTGCAACAAACCCCCCGCAACATCGGGAACGATCCCATCCTCAAAGGCAGCGTGCGAGACACAGGCCCCTATCAATAGGGAATTCTCATCTTCCTCGATGATGCTCAGTTCAGCAATTCGCGAGATATCCACGATGAGCTCGGGCTGGGTCAAGCGGAGGTTGAGCAGGGGAACAAGCGACTGCCCCCCCGCCAGCACCTTTGCCATACCATTAGAAGCTCTAAGGTGGGCGATTGCCTCCTGCAGATCGTTGGGTCTCACATAGGTGAACGGTGCGGGCTTCATCGGCTCCTTCCTGTGACAGGTTTTAACCCCGATCCGAAATTAATCAGACCAAGACATTCTCCCTGATGAGCATCAGGGCGCATCAATCACCCCTTCGTAGCGTGTATCAGCAACACACCTTAAGTATAGTTGCAAACCGAAGATCAAATTGTCGGTAAATGCTGTCATATCGTGGGCAACACCGCAGATAGCTCGAAATTTTTTTCGGATCGGGGTTAATCCTTTGTCTTTTCCTTTGCCGCTGCGAGGGCCGCAAGCAGGCGCCGGGCCGTGATCGGTGTTTCGTTAATCTCCGCGCCCAGCCGGTGCAGAATGTCATTTACGGCGTTGGCAATGGTTGCAGGCGGCGCGATGGCTCCGCCCTCTCCCATTCCCTTGATACCATAGGGAGTGTGTGGCGAAGGGGTCTCCATGTGGTTGATGCGCATCAATGGTACTTCCGCGGCGCCCGGGAGCAGATAGTTCATAAGGGTTGTGGCAAGCGGTTGCCCGTTTTCGTCATACGGAATTTCCTCGTACAGGGCCGTACCGATGCCCTGCGCAACACCACCGGCGACCTGACCGTCAACGATCATCGGATTGACAATGGTCCCGCAATCCTCGACAACTACGTAATCTAAAATTTCAACAGTGCCGAGTTCAGGATCCAGCGCTACCACCGCTGCATGGGTCGAGTAGGAGAAGGCACCGGTTCCCACCTTGGGGGTATATACAGAGGTGGCTTCCAGACCCGGTTCTACATCGGGGGGGAGACGCTCCGGATGAAGAAACGCCACATGTCCGATGTCCGAAAAGTCGAGACTGGTCTCGGGGCCAAACACCTTGCCTTCACGTATGGTGACCTGTTCCACTGTACACTGCATTAAATGCGCTCCGATCCGTGCCATCTTTCCCCCCAGAATCTTGCAGGCGCGGGAAACGGCTCCGCCGGCCATGACCATGCTTCTCGAAGCAAAGGTACCCATCCCGTAAGGCGCAAGGGAACTGTCGCCATGGCGAAAGGAAACACGAGACGGATCGATGCCCAGTTCCTCGCAAGCAATCTGGGCAAGCGTGGTCTCGAGTCCCTGACCGTGCGACTGAATGCCAGCCGCAAGCACCAGCCCGCCATCGGGCGTCAATCGGGCGGAGGCCGCTTCGTAACCGAAGGTAACGGGCAGTCCTCGAGCCACCCATTCCTCGGTGCCATGGGCGCTCTGCTCGGTATAGCTAGCAAAACCGAGCCCTATCAGCCGGCCGTCAGGTTCGCCTTCACGCTGCCGCCGCCGTACCTTCTCGACGTTTACCATCTCTGCGGCCCGCCTGACACTCTCCGCATAGTTTCCACTATCGTAAAGCTTTCCCGTTACCGATCTGTAAGGCATCTTATCCGGAGAGACCATGAGCTCCGCCCGCAGTTCATGGGGCTCCCGGCCGGCTGCCCGCGCCACGATATCGATCGTACGCTCTATTGCAAAACAGGCTCCGGGACGCCCCACACCTCGGTAGGGCCCGATTGGCGGCTTGTTGGTGGCAACCGTACGCGTATGGACCCGATAGTTCTGGATGAGATAGGGACCCACAAGGATGCCGGCAGACATACCGGCCTCCATGGCGGAAGTCCAAGGCCAGACGGAATAGGCGCCGGCATCGACAACGATTTTGGCGTCTAGCCCCATAATTTTTCCCCGTCGGTTGGCATATGCCGTGATCTGGTAGCGGTGATCCCGGGCATGGGCCGAGGAGAGAAAATGCTCCCGCCTATCCTCGATCCAGCGCACAGCATGATCCACGCGCATGGCAAGCGCAGTGATCGCCAATTCCTCCGGCTGAAGGTTGTTCTTGACCCCGAAGCCACCACCCACATCAGGCGCGATGACTCGGAGACGGTGCTCTTCCAATCCTAGATATTCAGCCAGGATGGTGCGGATCACATGGGGAAACTGTGTCGAGCTGACCACCACAAGCTCATCCAGCCGATTGTCCCAATAAGCCAACACGCCGCGCCCCTCCAACGGTACGGCGGCCTGGCGATTCATCCGGTACTCGCGGGTCACCACGATTGCTGCCTCGGTCGCGACAGCATCGACATCCCCCGCATGGAACTGGGTCTCCACCCAAATGTTGTCCCCCCATCCCTCGTGAACCAACGGCGCCCCAGGCTTTGTGACCTGGTCCATGTCTACGACGGCCTCCAACTCCTCAAAGTCAACAAATATTTCCTGGGCGAGGTCCTCTGCAAGCGCGCGGGTCGGCGCCACGCACATGGCGATGGCCTCTCCCGCAAAGCGCACTTTGCTCACGGCCAAAGGCGGGTAGTCCGCTGCCTTAAAGCCCGCTAGCGCAGATACGGCCCGAATAGGCTTCACGCCGGCAAGATCCGCCGAAGTGAAAACCCGCCTTTTGATGCTGGCAGGTATCTTGATGTCCCGAATTCGGGCGTGTGCAAACGGACTACGCAGAAAGGCGACATCCTGCATCCGGGGAATGGTGATGTCGGCGAGAAACTCCCCCCGCCCCCGAAGATACCGGGCGTCTTCTTTCCGCAGAATACTTGCTCCAATTCCGTATTTGCTCATGTGAACTTATGGAAAACGCGATTGCTTGCCATCGTTCCTATCCTTTCACCTTTAGCGCCATCTCATATGCGGCTATCCTGAAGAGATAGTATGTAATGGAAAAAACCCTGGCAAGGGCAACATCCGATGATTATTTACCCCCGATCCGAAATTAATCAGCTACTCACCTTTAGTGTAGTTGCAGACCGACAATCAAAATGCCGGTAACTGGAGTCCTAAGCCGCTCAACACCAGAAATGCCTCGATTATTTTTTCGGATCGGGGTTAATGTAAACCCCGCCTCTTGAGGCGGGCACAAAGCCGATGGGGTTCCCAAAGGGGAGAAGCGGTAGCTCTCCCCTTTTGTCTAACACGGGGATTCAAACCCCGCGTTCGATATAACTTGATTGCCCGTGGTCTCTCGCTCGGCCACAAGCCGGACAACAGGCCATGATAGAACAGGGCTCCCCCATTAGGTTCCCTACCTTTTCCAATGGATCAATGACCGCTCCAGGAAATTAAAGAGCTCGATTAACAAGATTGAGAAGACGATCACGGTCAAAATAATCGCATAAAGCTGTGGAATCAAAAAAGAATTTCCGTAATAGACGAGTCGCTCGCCCAGACCGGTCAGGGCGATGAGCAGTTGACCGATCACCATGCCCTTAATCCCCCGGATAGCCCCAAGCCGCACGCCTGTCAAAATTTCAGGGAGAGCGCCGGGGAGGATAACCTTGGGTAGAATCTGGAATTCGCTCCCCCCGAAAGACCTCGCCATCTGAATTAAAGAGGGATTGATGCTCTTTATACCGGTGGTCGTATCCACCACGATGACGAAGAAGGAAAACATAAAGACGGTCGCAACGATGGTCCCGATTCCCAGCCCAAATAGGACCATGAGAACCGGGACTAGGGCTGAAACGGGAGCGGACATAAACGTATTGATATAGAGATCGAAAAAGTGTTCCACCCCGCGATATCTGCCCATCATCACCCCCAATATTAACCCCAGAACCAGGGCCAAGGAAAATCCCACAACGAACGTTTCAAAGCTGATCACCAGCGCATCCCACAGCTTGCCCGCATGCAGGATCTCAAACCATACTAAGACCACCTCCGAAAGCGGAGGGATAAAGAAGGAGACATGCAACCGACCGATAAGCTCCCAGGCAATCATTCCAGGGATCAGCGGGACAAAAGAAAATTGTCTACGAGAGCGAGATCTTACTTTTGATCCGATCACTGAAGCTCCCTTAAAACTCCCCAAAGATGCTCTACGGACTCTGTAAACTCCTTGCTCCCCCGGATGTCCTGCGCCGTTCTGGGCCGGGGAAGGTGAACGACAAATTCTTCTACTATCCGTCCCGGGCGGGCACTCATGACAAAGATCCGATCTGACAGGTAGACCGCCTCTTCCATGCTGTGAGTGATAAAGATGACTGTCTTTTGCTCCTCCTGCCATAAGTCCGACAGGTCGCTCTGGAAGAGTCGCCGGGTTTGCTCGTCTACTGAAGCGAAAGGTTCATCCATGAGTAGGATCTGTGGATTGACGGCCAGGGCCCGGGCGAGCCCAACACGTTGTTGCATGCCCCCGGATAGCTCATTAGGATAATGGTGCTCAAACCCCGATAGCTTGACCTTCTGAATATAGGTCCTAGCTATCTCTTCTCGCTCTCCTTTAGGAACACCCCGCAACTCCAGGCCAAAGGCAACATTTCTCAAGACATCCACCCACGGCAACAAAGCGTAATCCTGGAAGACGATGCTCCGATCCGGACCGGGGCCGGTGACCCGCTTGTTTCCGATGATCACCTCTCCCCCATCCGGTTCAAGCAGCCCCCCGATAATCTTCAGCGTCGTGGTCTTGCCACAGCCACTGGGGCCGAGAAAACTGACGAATTCCCCCGCCTCGTTCCGAACGTCCAGGTTGTCGAGAACCTGAACCGGGCGACCATCTTTCTCAAAACTCTTAGAGATATGATGTAGTTCGACTCCAAGCCTTTCCATCTCAGTGCCTCCAACGGAGCAGCCGTCTTTCAACCCGTTGCATACCGTCCAGGATCAGAGCCGCAACGATTAAGATGCTCAAGGTAACCGCAAAGAGCCGCTCATACTGGAACTTCGAGGTGGAAATAGAGATCAGCCTTCCTAAACCGAGCGGAGATAGAATCAACTCAGCGGTGATCATCCCGATGAAGGCGCGAGATAGCCCGAGGCGCAATCCTGCCATCATCATGGGCACCGATCCCGGCAGGATCACCTTGAGAAAGAGCTGGCTGCGGCTGGCCAGGAAACACCGCGACATCTGTATCAAGGATGCATCGATGTTTAAAACCCCCGTATGGGTGTTAATCGCAATGATAGGGACAGCAAATAAGAAGACGATGAGGGATTCGGCTACAAACCCAAAGCCCATCGTCAAGAGGATCAGTGGGATCAGGGCCGCAGTCGGCATCGAGAGGAGCAGCATAAAGTAGACATTGCAAAAGTGTTCGATGCGGCGAAAAGTCCCCATGATCAGCCCCAAGGAGACCCCGAAGATGGCGGCGGCAGTGAATCCGGTAATGAGGGTTCGGAAGCTAATCAGAAAGGCATAGGCCAAATCTCCAGATCCAATCAGGTCGACGAGGGCCTTCAAGGTCCCACTCAGGGGGCGAAGACCAAAGCTGATCTCGGCGCGCCCAGCAACTTCCCAGATGAGCGCAAAGACAAGCAACGAAAACAATCGAATGGAGATCTGAAAGACTTTTTGTCTCTTTGCGGCCCGCGACCTCAAGCGCCTATCCTATCGAAGGACGACGGATCCCCTACCACCAATGCAGCAAGGTGTTCCATTCCTGTATCCGCTTACTCCGTCTTTATCTCAATCCGACCGATTTCCGAAAGCACCTTCTTGAGGGGCTTGAATACGAAGAACCTGTCTACGTCGAGGCCTTTGACGTTCCCTGCATCCCTGTGAAACTCCAACGTTCCACGAGCCTTCTCGATGATGCCTCCATTGGCAGGGTAGATATTAAACTGAGCCGATAATTTGGCCGTGGCCAGGATATCCTCGGGCTTGAACTCGGGGACGTACTTGGCTCCCTCTTCTACCCACAGAGACGGATCGGCCGTGCTGCGACGGAAGGCCTGTAATTCCGCCTTGATGAACTGCTGAATCAACTTGGGGTTCTTTTCGATGAAGTCTGCCCGCGCAAAAAAGACATTCTGGATCATGGGTTGCGCCGAGAATGCCACAAGCACATTGAACTTACCGGGGGCCGCGTCCAGGACAACTTTTGTATTGGCAAGATCGAGCATAGTGGCATCGAGCCGCCCATGCAGCATGGCCTGGGCCCTGACTTCCGAGCCTGCAATGAACACGATTTTGGGCTTCACACCCTTGTCTCTGATGACGAATTTTTCGATCAAAGCTTGGGTAAAGGAGGTGGGGGAATGGGACCCAAAAGTCATCCCCTTTAGATCCTGAATCGTTGCTATAGCGGACTTGGCCACGAGGTTCCATCCCGGCCCGGTTGCCTGGAGGAAGGCCTTTATGGGCGCTCCAGCCTCTACGGCGGTGAAGAAGGGAGTTGATGTCACCCCAATCTGAACGGCCCTGTCAACTACCGCCACCACTGCCTGTTCGCTCGTGTTAAACGGTACCACCTTAAAATCAATCCCAGTGTTTCGCTTCAGGATCTGAAGGCCCAGGATGACGGGCAGGTCATCCACATCAGTTGCCGACGGAAACGAAACTTTGATCGACTTGATCTGCGCCTGAGAGCTGAACGGTGCCCCTAGGCCAATAACCAACACCATCCCTAACGTCAACATACCTACCTTCGCTATAAAATATCTCATCATTCGAACCTCCTTTATAAATTGCGTTTTTTTCTGAGACAATGCGTTTCAGAGCAATACTACTTATCCATCACATTCCATCCCGCCTTAAATCAGGTCCACCTGATCGCTCACCTCATCCTCCATCGCTAATCGTAGATATTTAATGCCTCCTCCTCGGTAAACCAATTGTCGCAGTACGGACAATGCAGTTTTTCTCCGGAGTGTCTGAGGTCCTTGTAATGGCAATAAAACTTATTCTTACACTCAGGACAGGTCACCCAAAAGATCTTCACCATTGCAAGTTCACCTCCTTATTTCTCAAGCGCCAACTCCTTGAGGTCGATCTTCTCCACCAACTCTCTTGGAGGATAGGCTCGTTTTCCATAGGGCCGATGGAGAGGCTCAGTCGCATCGATAATCGCCTTGGTCACCATCAGCTCGCCTTCCACAGTGGGATCTAAAGTATTTCCCTGAGCGTTCTTGATCAAGTCCATGTCATGATCGTAGCGAGCCCTCGTTGAGACCGCCCACAGAACCTGCTCCTCGTTGAAGGCGTCGATGTCCTCATCGACAACGATCACCAGCTTGATCTTGTTCATGTGCCCCATGGCGTCCATAGCGGCCTGCTTGGCCTCCCCCTCCGCCCGCACCTTCATCGACAGATAACACCTAAATCGGCAAGTCCCCGAGATCGGCAAACACACTTGCCTTAAAGTAGGAAACCGTCCTTGGACTCTCAAGGAGTTGTAGATACCCCCCTCCATTGGCAATACGCCCATGAGCCAATGTTCGCGATGGGCTGCGAAAATCGTCTGAAAAATAGGGTTCTCTCGCCGGTTGATCGCTGTCACGTGGAGGATCGGGCTTCTTCTCTGAGGCCCGTAGTACCCAGGGTATTCTCCGAAAGGACCTTCCACTTCAAGGGTGCCCGGCGGAATTTCCCCCTCGATGACGACTTCGGCATCCGCCGGTATCAACAGGTCCTCACCCCAGGTCTCAGACGGCACCAGCCGCAGGGGCTCCCCCATGACTCCCCCGACGATCTCGTACTCATCTGCCTCAAATGGAGACCTTGTCTGTAGCCCTAAGTAAAACGCCGGGTGATGTCCCACAATGATCGCCGTCGGCGTCGGTTTATTGCGCTCTCGATACTTTTGAACGATCATGAGATTATGCCGGGGAGACATGAAGACTCCCATCTTTTTGGAGGACTTGTACTCATTCCTCAAAAACGCCAGGTTATAGGCCCCGTTATCGGGATCTCTCACGACATTAGCCATGTCAATGTATGGCCCCCCGTCCATTTCGTTATGCCGAACGATGGGCAATTCCGATAAGTCCGGATCACGCTGGACGACCTCTTTGACGGGTGCTCTGGAAGCAGATACGACCTCAGGCGGGATCGGATTTTGCTCCCGCTTGGCGAATTCTTGCACCAATGGCATACGCATATCTTGGGGAGATACGCCCAGGGCCTTCGCGAGCCGCAGCCTGTCTCCATGGATGTTGATAACCAATTGAAACCCCTTAGCCTGCCGCCCGTGCATATCAGTAACGTTTCTAAAGAGCACTGGAGGATTAAGCCCTTTATTTTCCAGGCTCTGAACCACGGCCGCCGCCTCAAACTTGTGGGGTTGGACCGGTCGATCTATAACCAAAAGCTCATCTTGGATATCTTCAAGGAAAGTCCGAAGATCCTTTGGCATTTATTCTTCCTCCTTAGCTTAAAAACCCTTTCCTACCTACCGACAACCTTATATACGCCCTTTCAGTGGTCAACAGGGCGATATGACCGTCATAATCAAATTATATCGACCACGGGGTTTCAAACCCCGGGGCCGATCAAAGGGAAGAACTGCCGCTTCCCCCCTTTGGAAACCCCATTGGTAATGTGCCCGCGGCAAGCCGCGGGATATTCTAATAATCAATGACAGAACATTATTGGGGCATAGGAGATCTCCTTGGCTAGGCCGAGCATTATCATCCAACAATGAACCCTGTCAACACACATCTGGCTTTCGCCACTGGCCCCACCCAAAAGAAAAAAACAGCGGTCTGTTTTTGCTGAAGGGGCGAATTATTTTTGTATCTAATCAAGTTATATCGAACACGGAGTCTGAATCCCCGTATTCGACCAAAGGAGAGAACTGCCGCTTCTCCCCTTTGGAAACCCCATCGGATTTGTGCCCGCCTCAAAAAGCGGGGTTCACATTGAATCAAATAAACTCTTGTTCTTTCTCATCGCTGAGAAAGAGGAGCAGGCTCAAGTCACGAGGTTCAGTAGATCTATCCTTAATTAGGGGGCTAAGTAGTAGCACGATTTTTGCGGTTTCAACGGCGTCCCTAACCGAAGAATCGACGACCGGCAGATGAAGTTCCTTACACATGCTCTCAACATCAGGACCGGATAGGACAGACCCTGTGGTTGAGGTGAGGGTAACGTTTGTTGGCCTCATCCAGCGCCTGGTAGGACGGCGCGAGGAGGCAATGTGGTGGCGCTCGCGTCTAGCGGACCTTTCCCAAACGCTTACGCTTCATGAAGGCTTGGCGATCGCGGGCGTATCCGACCAACGCGGCAGGATGGGCCTTCTTCGTGCTTCGTTAGCCCTTGGTCTGGCGAACCGCGGAGGACCGAATCACGCTCTGCATCACCTTTATCTGCTGGTCAATCCTTGCTCTCAGTGCCTGCAACTCTAGCAGAACCCGCTTGAGGGTTGAAGTGAAGTAATTTGCTTTTCTACAACTTAGTTTTTCAACGAGCTGTGTAAGGCCTGACCCCAACCCCTTGACGTTTCACGACCGCTCCTGGTTGCAGAGGTCCAGCGCGATGAGCGCATAGAGCTTC
>Ga0209980_10001580_pt1 | contig 12485 bp, 11 predicted proteins | sample CR02metaG_FD_183611 | JGI IMG/M metagenome (GOLD analysis project Ga0209980, IMG submission 183611) | Deep subsurface microbial communities from Mariana Trench to uncover new lineages of life (NeLLi) - CR02 metaG (SPAdes) (version 2) | ecosystem: Environmental > Aquatic > Marine > Ocean trench... | reverse complement strand
ATTCTTCGGCTTTCAGCCTCAGAATGACATTGGTCTGTCATGCTGAGCCAAGCGAAGCATCTCCCTTCAGATACCCCGCAGCTTGCTGCGGGGTAGTTCATCCCATGGAGGTTATTATAACCTGGCTACCGGGAACCCTGTTCTTTCTTTTTATTCTCGGTCCGGTAGCGGATTGTCGTTCGAGATGGATGTCGGTGGCATCCCCCTGATCTCCGAATATCTTTTTCTGAAGCTATGTATGGGAACTGTTGCTGTCAGTATAGGCTGCCCAACGGGCAACCCATGGGCCTGTACCCTCCAGGTAATTGTTAGTCAACGTCACCGCCATAAAGCACTCTGCGGTAGACGGCCAGGGTATTTTCGCTCATGCTTTCCCTGGTGTGGCTCTGTCTAACCATCTCGCGTCCGGTGCGGCCCATCCGTTCCCGCAGCCGCGGATCCTCCAGTAGCTCGCACACACGGGCAGCCAAAACTTCGTAGTTTCTTACTGGGATCACAAAACCGTTGATTCGGTCCTTGATAATTTCCGGCATTCCTCCCGTCTCCGTCACTACCATCGGCTTCCCAGATGCCAGTGCTTCTAGAATCGTCAACCCGAAGGGCTCTGGACTGGTCGAGGGATAAATGCAGACATCCGATATCTCGTATAGCGTCGGCATCTGTTCCAGGCTGTAAGCATCGATGAATATATTGTTTCGAAGGTTGAAGAAGTCTACAAGGTTCACCATATAGGCGATTTCCTTCTGCTGAGTGCTCCCCCAGTCGATAATGTGCTTGGTGCCAGCTAGCACAAGCAGCACATCAGGAAATCGTTTGCGGAGGATATTCAAAGCCTTGATGCTTGTGTCGCATCCCTTGCCTAAACCCATGCGGGCAGGGTGAAACACCACCTTACGCCCTTCAAGCTGGGGATACTTTTTCAGAATGTGCGACACCTTCCTTTTGCGAGCATAGCTTTCATAGTCAATGCCATGATGGACGACAGTAATCTTATCCTCCTCAACGCCAACACCCATCAGTTCACTCTTGATGAAATGGCTGACCGCAATGATATGAGACCACTCGACCTTTCGAACCAAATCCAGAAACAGGTTGTCATCCCAGGTATTGTGTGCGGTCAGGATTAAGGGGACCTTTGACTGACCAGCGAACTCCTGAAGGGCCTCCGCGTGAACCTTGCTGAAGTAATGGAAGTTATGAGCATGGATGAGATCAGGCTTAGCATTCTTCAGAAAAGTGCCTAACGTTGTCCGAATCTCGCTTTCCAGCCCGTGGACTCCCCTTTGGTACAACCAATTGAGGTCCATCAATGGTTCCCGAACGATCCTCACACCCCGGTAATCGTTGGTTGACGGTAACCGCTGCACCGAACCGGTAAGGAGTTCCACCCTGTGCCCCATCTTCACCATCGTGGGCAACATGATGGAGAGATGTGTCTCCACTCCCCCGATGACAGGAGGAAAACCCCAGTGCAACTGTGCGATGCGAAACGATCGCTTGTGCCGCACACGAGATACCGGACTCTTCTTGGTCATCCTTCGGACCTTCTATCTATGGAAGACAACTGTCCTGTTCACCGGCACGTGCCGCAGATGGCCAAATACCCTGATCCTGCCTGGCTGGCTCTTCCGCCGGCTTCGCAGATGCAACCGGACCTTGTCCCGCTCGGCTGTGATCCTCAGCTCGGCCCCACGCCAGAGGTATCTGAAACTTAGGGCCTTCCAGATCTTGGGAAGACGTGGCCGTATATCGAGATCTCCCCGGCGGATAGTGACACCTCCGAAGCCACAAACCACAGCCTGCAACACCATTCCCAGAGAGGCCGCGTGGATACCCTCCGCCGTATTTCCAGCAGTATTGTCGAGATCAACAAACAGCGCTGCCTGGAAAAAATTGTAGGCTGCCTCCATTTGCCCTACCTCCGCGGCCATGATGGCGTGCAGCCCAGAGCTCAGTGAAGACTTATGAACAGTCCTCGGCTCGTAATACCGGTAGTTCACCTTCTTGGTCCTGACTCCGAAAATATCCGCCAACAGATGAAGCAGCATCAAAACATCGGCCTGCTTCACCAACTGGGTCTTATCGACATATTTCCAGACAAAGTTTGTGGGCAGTTCGGGCAAGCCATAGTTGTTTCGGATCCTCAGCCGGACCGGCTGCCTCTTGAAGTAACCCTCGAACTGCTCAATGACACCGTTCCTGAGCACCTTCATCTCTATACGAGGAGCAATCTGTTTCCAGCTCCTGATCTCGCTCGGTTTGAGGTCGATCCTTTTGCAGAGCGCCAAAAACTCCAAGGGAAACTTAGCTTTCAATTGGGTAGCCATCCTGTGGGCAACCACGAGATTCCACTTCGCCATCATGTTGGTGTACGCGTTGTTGTCGACAGCTTCATGAAACTCATCGGGCCCGATCACCCGCTTGATCTCGTAGGTGTGCTTACGCCGGTCATACTCAACACGGCTCACCCAAAAGCGCGCTGTCTCGAACAGCATCTCAAAACCGCAGGCAAGCATGAACCCCGCATCTCCAGTAGCTAGGTAGTACCGGTGAACAGTGTAGGCAATGTCGGCTGTGATGTGATGTTCCTGCTCATGAGTAGAGATGGAAATGACCGTTCCATCTATCCCTTTGGCCCATGCTGGAGTCTCTTCTTCACCCGTTCCAGCCGACTCCCATGGATACATCGCGCCCCGATAGTTCTTTCGGCGAGCGTTTTGCCGGGCCGTATTCAGCCTGTCGTAGCGGTAGAGGAGCATATCCACAGCAGCCATCTGCCGAACGTGCGTGTAGTAAGGCAACAGAAATATATCCGAATCCCAGAAGATATGTCCCCGGTACCCATCACCGCTCAAGGTCTTCGCGCCAATGCTGCAACGACTACCTGGGGCAGGAGCAGAGCACAGGAGATGATAGATGTTGAAGCGCAATGCCTTCTGGACCTTAGGATCACCCCTAACCGAGATCGAGGCCGGTGTCCACAGCCTATCCCAAGCTCTCATGTGCGCGCTGAGCAGCTTTGGAAAACCTTGCTTCACGGCCTGCCTGAGGTGCTGGCTTGTTGCCCGGAAAATCTGGGCCGGCGTCTGCTCTCTGGAGCCGTGAATGACAACGATCTTGGTCAGACTGACGGTCTGTCCTTTCCGGAGATGAATCCGGAGGATGCTATCCCTCGTGCGCAGAGGTCTTCCGTCCACGGTAACGGTGACCGACGTGGCAAATGCGACAAAAAATTGCTCGTCATCAAGTCCCGAGGTCCGAATGTATTCCATGCCTCGGCTATGTGATACCTCGCTAATACGCCAGTGCTTCTTCCGACCTTCCGTCACGGTCTCCGAGTTCCAGACCGACATATCCAGCGCAGCCTCCACACTCAGGTCCGCCGCACCCTCCAAGGCTGTGAGGGACACCTGCATGACTCCTAAGTTACGATCGTCCATGCTGAGAAATCGCAGGGATTGGTAATCGTATTTCCGTTTTCGGACATCGCGATAGATGGTCTGCCTCGAGAGGAGGCCATGCCGGAGGTCAAGATCCCGGCGATGTGACGTCCAGTCCATGGCCACGATCCCAAGCTTTTCGCCCTTTAACGAAAACCACAGGGAAAACGGATTCGGGATGTTGACCAGCTCCGCCACCAAGGATCCGGTCTTATCAAAGAACCCTGCCAGATAGGTGCCAGGCCTGGCACCCTGAGGCAGCTCCTCCAGAATTCCTCGGCTCCCAATCAAACCATTCCCCAGCGTGAACTGGGCCTCCCTCACTCCCTGAAGCTCAGAATCCCATGACTTCTCGCTCACGCACCACTGTTCTTTTACGTGGTTTGCGCGACGATAGCGAGAGTAGTTATTTCTCATGACGCACCCATCGTCTTCATCTGTTCATCTGTGAGTTCTAAAAGTGCCCCCGAAAAAAGGTGAGATCCAAACGCGAGCATCCCTCTATTGTGTCTGTGATCAGAAAATCTACGGCCGAAAAATGGTTGCGGGCCGACACCGTCGGCCCTATACTGATCAGGTCCCACCAAATCCTATCGTCACCCTGCCGCCTTCGACAATGACGGGGATCTCGCGACTGTTTTTTGAGTAGTCGAGCATCTGTTGAAGTCCATCTCTGTCCTCAAGGACATTGATATAATTAAAGGGGATTTTACGCTTTGAGTAGTCCTCACGGGCACTCGTCGTGTAGGGTCAAAGGTCCTGACCGAAGATGATAACCTTTTGCTCCATAGTGTTCCCCCTCTGAATGTTACTCTAATTACTATCGGTCAGAGAGAGGGGAAATTGCAAGGCCCACCCCCCATGTGTTACTTCTCTTCTGGGGAGAAGCTATGAGCTACAGATTCGGCATTGCTCAGATCAATCCCAAACTGGGGGACGTTGAGGCCAACCTTGCCCTTTACGAGGAAAAGCTCAGACAGGCTCGGGACAAGGGAGTGGAGCTTCTTCTTTTTCCTGAGCTGACACTGACTGGTTATTTCCTGCGCGATATGGTCCCCAACGTTGCCTTAAAGCTCTCTTCGCGGGTGATTCAGCATCTGAAAGGGCTGAGCAAAAAGGTCGGCTTTGTTGCGGGCATGGTGGAGGAGAGTTCAGACTATCGCTTCTTTAATGCAGCGATCCATTTTGAAGCCGGAGAGATCCGGCATGTCCACCGCAAGGTCTACCTTCCCACCTATGGGATGTTTGATGAACAACGCTATTTTGCCCGTGGCGATCGGATCCGCGCCTACGACACGAAGTTTGGCCGAATCGCAATCCTTCTCTGTGAGGACCTCTGGCATCCCTCCACCATAGGGCTGGCTGCCCTGGATGGGGCCTTGGCCATACTCTGTCCTTCTGCCAGCCCTTTGCGGGGTCTCACAGAGGGCCGGGTGCAGGATGATAACGCCCGATATTGGGAGATGATTAACCAAGCTTATGCTGAGACTTTTAACCTCTTTCTGATTTTTGGAAATCGAGTGGGTTTTGAGGATGGGGTTGGTTTTTGGGGGGGATCGGAGATCCTCGACCCTTTTGGCAAGAGGGTTGCCAAGGCAAAATATTACGATGAAGACCTGATCGTAGGGGAAGTAGCGTTCGAATCTGTCCGGCGGAAGAGAACCATGGCACCGATCCTGCGGGATGAAGACCTGGATCTAACCATCAACGAATTGATGCGCATTAGAGAACGCCCTTCGCAATTGAAGATCCAAGAAAAGGCTCCAAGGAAAGGCGGGTTAAAGGTTAAAGGGAACAAGGGGTAGAAAAAAAAGGTAACCGGAACCCTCTTATGAATCAGATTCCAACCAACGTAGGTCTTCTACGATCAATTCTTGTCTCATTTATTCGCAACGAGGTGCAGAAGGTAGGGGTCGATCGGGTTGTGGTTGGCCTCTCAGGCGGCGTTGATTCCAGCTTGAGCGCCATGCTGGCGGCCGAGGCCCTTGGGCAGAGTCATATTCTGGGTGTCATGCTGCCTTACGTGAGTTCGAGCCCGGAGAGCTTATCCCATGCGGAGCTGGTAGTTCAAAAGAGCGGCATAGAATCGCTCATCGTAGATATCACGCGCCAGATCGATGCGTACTTCGAGCAGTTTCCCGTGGCGGATCAGAGGAGGCGGGGTAACAAGATGGCGCGAGAGCGGATGACCATTCTGTATGATCACTCGGCTCGCTGGAATGCCCTGGTCCTGGGGACAAGTAACAAGACGGAGCTGCTCTTAGGCTACGGGACGCTGTACGGCGACATGGCCTCTGCTATCAACCCGCTGGGAGACCTATACAAAACTCAGGTTTGGGCCCTGGCCGAGTTTGTTGGTGTGCCGGAGGTCATTGTCTCCAAGAAGCCATCGGCAGACCTCTGGGCGGGCCAGACGGATGAGGGAGAGCTGGGTTTCAGTTATAGCGAAGTGGATCGGCTGCTCTACCTCATGGTGGACGAGCGTTACTCGAGGGAAGAGCTGATTGCCGAGGGCATTCCCGATGGATTCGTGGATGATGTGACGCTCAGGATCATGAACTCGCAGTTCAAGAGGCGTCTGCCGGTCATTGCCAAGATCTCCCAGCGAACTGTCGATCGCGATTTCCGTTACGCGAGAGACTGGGGGAAATAAACAGCAAGCAAAGCGCAGATAGCTAAGAGTCAAGGGCTGAGAGCTAAGAGCAGAAAGCAAAGCGCAGAGCGCAAAGGGCAAAGCGCTGAGAGACAGAACCAAGAGGCAGCTGGCAGTAAGCAGCACACAGTTGAGAGTCCAGAGCCAGAATTTCAGGCCCTTAGCTTTAAGCTCTAGGCTATAAGCTCTAAAAGCAGGGAGCAGGAGGCAGTAGGCAGAAAGCAGTTGGCAGAAGGCAGAAAGTAAGACTTTAATACTGCTAGCTGCGAACTGCTCTCAGCCCTCTGGGCAGTGGGATATGGCCGGGACGCTCTATATAGTGGCTTCTCCAATCGGTAACCTTGAGGATATCACCCTTCGCGCGCTGCGCGTCCTCAAGGAAGTGGATCTCATAGCCGCCGAGGATACCCGCCACACCAAAAAACTCCTCGTCCATTACGGCATCCCGACACCGTTGACGAGCTATCATCAGCACAATGAAAAGGCCAGGTCCGCCTCTTTGGTCCATCGACTGAGCTCGGGATGCCGGATAGCCCTGATTTCCGATGCGGGCACCCCGATCCTATCTGATCCCGGATTTTTGCTGGTACAAGCGGCTATCCGTGCGGGGATTTCGGTGATCCCTATTCCTGGCCCTTCGGCCTTGACCACGCTCTTGGTAGCCAGTGGCCTGCCCACGGACCGCTTTGCCTTTGAAGGATTTCTTCCATCCAGGAAGTCCCAGCGGAGAAAGAAGTTGCGCGGACTACAGGAGGAGAAAAGGACCCTTGTCTTCTACGAAGCCCCTCATAGGGTCAAAGAGTCCCTGCAGGATCTCCTGGAGCTTCTGGGCGACCGGCAAGTGGTACTGGGAAGAGAGATGACAAAGCTCCACGAGGAATTTATCCGTGGGAGTGTGAGTGAGTTGGCTGCACAGGCCAAAGTCAAGGAGTGGCGCGGGGAGATGACCCTTGTGGTAGAGGGAAAAAAAGACAGAGATAGTGATATTGACAGGGAAAGAGAGAGGGAAAGAGGTTTGAAGACGGAGATCAAGAAGCTTCGTAAAGAGGGGATGCGAGTTAAGGAGATTGCAGAGCTTTTAGGAGAGAGGTTTTCCCTGTCAAAGAGAGAGGTCTATCGCATGGTGCTTGACGAGGCGAAAAACCATCCTATCTCGTGACGCGAAAGGTTTCGAACTCGCCTCTGTAATCCTCCCATTGGATCCGCACGTTGTGCACGTGGGCCCCTGGGGGTCCGTGACGACACCAACGAATTAGATCCTCAATTTTCTTTTTCTGGCCCTCCGCAACCACCTCCACGGAACCGTCCGGACAATTTCTCACCCATCCCTTTAGTCTCAACTGGACGGACTCTTGAATGGTGGAGTAGCGGAAAAATACCCCTTGAACCTGTCCCTCTATAGTCAGGTGGATTCTTGCTTGATCTTCGCGCTCTTTCTCTTTCATGTCGCTCTCTTAGATATACCCTCTTAACGCGCAAGCATTGGATCTGCAAGTTTGGCTTATATGAACGCAGAAATATATTTTAATGATTGAATCCAGAAATTCTCTCGTAATGAGGTGACAGACTATGCAGCGACGGAAGTTCCTTGTTAAGGCAGGTGGCGCACTGGTAGCTGCCGCTGCGGCTACAGCCGTGGAGGCCCCCAACGTGATCGCGCGTCCCGGCTTCAGATGGCGCATGGTGACAAGCTGGTCCCCTGCGCTCGATGTCCTGCAGGGAAACGCGGTTCGCTTTTCCAGGATCATTGAGCGGATGAGCGGGGGAAGGTTTAAAATTGAGGTCTTTGCCGGGGGGGAGTTTGATCCCGGCCTTTGGAGTCTTTGACGCGGTCTCGCAGGAGACCCTGGAGATGTTCAATAGCGCGGCATTCTATTGGGCAGGGAAGGAGCCGGCCGCTCAGTGGTTTGCGGCCATGCCTTTTGGCCTTAACGCCCAGGGCATGAACGGCTGGTACTTCCATGGCGGGGCACTCAGTCTTTGGGAGAAGACCTATGCTCCGTTCAACCTGGTGCCGCGCCCCGCCGGATCTACGGATGTCCAGATGGGTGGGTGGTTCAGGAAAAAGATTAATTCTATTGAGGATTACAAGGGGCTCAAGTTCCGGATTCCCGGTTTGGGAGGCAAGGTCATTGCGCAGGCCGGTGCCGCCGATGGTGAAGGCGATCGGGTAGCCGGCCAGGAGTAAAACAGTGAAGACGAGGAACATGAAGACCGGAAGGAGGTCCCTCATTGGGTTATCCCAGCCCCGATGGCGATTTGCCTCGTAAGACGATGTAAGTGTTTTTGATGGTCCCCGAGATCCCCTGCAGTCCGGTCAGGATGAACCCGACAGGAATCACCGCTTTCAGAAGGTATCTGGCGGGGAGCCCACCGGGGTCTGGGGACCCCTTCCAGGACGGCCCAGGAGTGGGCGACAAAGGGGAGGGAGCTCTTGATCAGGAGAAAGCAGGTGGGGAAGAGAAAGAGGAGGCCGAAGACGAGATCCACCAGGGCCTGTCTTCGGGGGGAGAGGCGCGTGTACAGGATGTCCACCCGTACGTGTTTGCCCTTGAGGTGGGTATACCCTGCCGCCATCAAGAAGAGGACGGCGAAGAGATGCCACTCCAGCTCCTGAATGAACACGAAGCTGGTGTTAAAAACGTAGCGGAGAAGCACATCGGAAGTGGTGACGACCACCATGACAGCTGTAAGCCAGGAGGTGGCACGGCCCACGCGGTCATTGATTTGATCAATCCACCGGACCAGAGCGAAAGGGAGGACAGGCAAGGTTCTTCCGCCTTCGCCGTCCTCAAGGGCTTTGGTCCTGTCCATTATTGCTCGATGAGCTTGAAGAAGGCCGTCTCGTCCAGGATCTTGATCCCAAGCTCCCTTGCCTTGGTCAGCTTGGAGCCAGGGTCGGCACCGGCAACGACGTAGTCCGTATTGCGGCTCACGCTGGACCCAAGCCTTCCTCCCAGGGCCTCGATGCTTTTCTGAGCCTCGCTGCGGGACAACCTCTCGAGACCTCCTGTGAGGACAAAGGTCATTCCCACCAGCCTTCCTTCCCTCTTGGGTTCTTTCCTTGCCCGGACTCCTGCATTCAGGAGTTTTTCGATGACCTTGCGGTTTTCCCTTTGGGTGAAGAAACGGGCGATGCTCTTGGCACCCTCGGGCCCTATTTCTCGCACATCCGTCAACTCCTCTTCGGAAGCATTCATCACGTTGTCCAGGCTGCTGAACTCTTCGGCCAGGAGTCTGGCTGTGGCCCCGCCCACGTGGCGGATACCTAAAGCGGTGAGGATGCGGGGCAAGCTCGAGTCTTTGCTTCGTGCCAGCGCGTCGATTAGATTCTGGGCTGATTTTTCACCCATTCGCTCCAGGCCGGCCAGCTCTTCTCTTTTCAGGTTGTAGAGGTCCGCGATGTCTTTGACCCATCCCCGGTCGACGAGTTGGTCTACAAGCTTCTCACCGAGTCCCTCGATGTCCATGCCCGCACGGGAGCCAAAGAACTTGAGACCCTCCTTCAGCTTGGCGGGACACGAAAGGCCCACGCAGCGATAGGCGACTTCGCCTTCTTCTCGGTAGACCCCGGAGCCGCACACAGGGCAATGATCGGGCATTTTGAATTTTTTCTCTCGGCTGTTCCTCTTCTCTTTGAGGACTTGGACCACGTAAGGAATGACATCTCCAGCCCGTTCGACAATTACCGTATCTCCGATGCGGATATCTTTCCGTTCCACCTCATCCATATTGTGCAGAGATGCACTCTTGACCGTAACACCGCCCACTTGGACGGGCTCAAGGCTGGCCACAGGAGTTAGCGTGCCCGTGCGACCCACCTGGGCCTGGATGTTAAGGATCCGTGTGGTTGCCCGGCGCGGTTTGAATTTGTAGGCTATCGCCCAGCGTGGGGAGCGGGCGATCTCTCCAAGGCGGCGCTGCAATTCCAGGCTGTTGACTTTGATGACGAGGCCGTCGATCTCGTAAGGGAGATCTTCCCGCCGACTTTCCAACTCCTCATGGTAGGCAAAGATCCCGCTCAATCCGTGAAAGAGCTGGGTGAACGGGACCGGTTTTAGACCCCACTCCTTGAGGCTTTGAAGAAAGTCATTATGACTGGGGAAGGAGGCGTCCTGTACTTCACCCATGCCGTGACAGAAGATATCCAGGGGGCGCCTCGCGGTGATGGTGGAGTCCAACTGCTTCAGTGATCCTGCGGCCGCGTTGCGCGGGTTGGCGAAGAGGGGCTGTCCCTCTTCTTCTCGTTCACGATTGAGTTTTTGGAAGGCCTCGTGCGACAGATAGACTTCACCCCGAACCTCTAGACGTCGGGGAATGTCTTTCTCCCCTTTTCGGAGAGTGAGCGGGATGGAGCGAATAGTCTTTAGGTTCCGGGTGATATCCTCTCCGTTGGACCCGTCCCCACGGGTGGAGCCGACCGTGAGCTGCCCGTTCTCGTACACCAGCTCTACGGCGACACCGTCGATCTTTGGCTCCGCAACATATTGGATCGGTGTGGAGATTTTAAGGAAGCGCTGGATTTTTTCATCAAACTCTTTCATCTCTTCTCGGTCGTTTGCGTTGTTCAGCGAGAGCATCGGGAGGGTGTGGCGTAGCGTGGCAAACTTATCCAGAGGAGGGGAGCCGACCTTTTGCGTGGGAGAGTCGGGAGCGGCAAACTCAGGATAGGCCTTCTCCAGATCGATCAGCCGACGAAAGAGACGGTCGTATTCGGCGTCGCTGATCTTCGGACTATCCAGGACATGATAGTGGTAGTTGTGCTTCTCTACCTCTTCGCGCAGGTGGAGAATCTCTTTTCTTGCTTCTTCCCGAGATGAGCCCATGCAGGCTTTCAATAGTCAGCGGTCAGCAATCAGCGGTAAGTTGCTAGCTATCAGCACTCAGCTATCAGGGGTCAGCCAAGACCTGAAAGCTGATCGCTGAAGTTTGAGCGCTTAAAAAAATAGCATAAATAGGGAGCTACGATAAACCCCGATCCGACAAAAATGACCAGGCCACGTGCTGTCCTAGGCCAGACGTTGTAAAGGTCACAGATATTTGGGTCGCTAGTCCGTAACTACACTTCAGGTGAGTTATCGAACCATGGTACAGACAGCTCTGAAGGGCCATCTGATGCTTGCTGGCGATGATTTCTCGGACCGATTAATGTCGGATCGGGGTAAACGACTTAGGGCTCTCGATTCAACACTGATAGGAGCTCTGGGTGGGACGTTAACTTTTCCAGTTGTTCTTGAAGGTCCTGAGGCGGGAGGATCCCCTGCTCGGTAACGACGGCGGTCAGATAGGGTAAGGGGGTGATATCGAAGTACCGGTTGATAATTTTTAGTCCATCGATGGGATGGGACAGGATCTCCTCCGGAGGCTTTTCCTGGATCGCCTGTTCAACGGGAAACGTCGAGGGGAGAAACTTCTCGCTCCCTGCCAGTGCATAAAAGGGAATGGAGCAATTTCTGGCTATGACGGCCAGACCGAGGGTGCCTGCCTTATTGATTAGCCCGTTCAGGGAGACGGAATCGGCACCGACCAGAACGACTCTGCCTTCTTTCTGGCCGTGAGGAGGGGCCATTATTAGGGAAAGGCACAGGGCGTCGGTTGTCAGGGAGGTGGGGATTCCCCGTTCTGCCAGATCTCTTGCCAGGACCGCACCTTCACAGGCGGGGCGAGATTCGGAGCAGATGACGGAAAGGCGTTTCCCTTTTTCCCAACAGTGGACCAGCGCTTCGCGGACTGATCGGCTTGCAGAGTGAGTTATAATTACCGCCTCTCTTTTGACGAGATCGAAGAGGTGAGCTGAGATTTTGCGGTTATGCTCTCCCATTTCCGCAACGAAGGCCTGGGTGACGAGGCGGACTGCCCCTGCAGGCGACGCCCCGCTGGGGGCCTCGTCGAGCTCCAGGAGGATCCTGTTGAACAGGTTGAAGAGCGATGCCATAGCAGGCTGGGCGCGTAGAAGGGCACTGCCGGCTTCGAGGACTGCGCTTCTCACCTCCTCCGGGGAAGCCGATTTTTTTTCTTCCGTGAGGCGGCAAACGATTGAGCCGGCATTTCTCGCCAGCTCTTGCGCCCCCGAGAGGTTGTCGCGGGTGAATTCTTCGATCAGGGAGACAAGATCCATAACCCGTAGAAAACAACTTCGGTCATCAGCAAATCAAGTTATATCGAACATGGGGTTTGAATCCCCGTGTTCGACCAAAGGGGAGAGTTTCCGCTTCTCCCCTTTGGAAACCCCATCGGCTTTGTGCCCGCCTCAAGAGGCGGGGTTTACATTGAATCAAATTATTAATGAGTTCATTAGCCCCGATCCGAAATTATTCCGCTCGTGAAATACTCCCTGATGAGCATCAGGCCTCGCCAAAGAGCTGCTTTTACCGTGAATCGGCAACTCACCT
>Ga0209980_10001579_pt1 | contig 12487 bp, 7 predicted proteins | sample CR02metaG_FD_183611 | JGI IMG/M metagenome (GOLD analysis project Ga0209980, IMG submission 183611) | Deep subsurface microbial communities from Mariana Trench to uncover new lineages of life (NeLLi) - CR02 metaG (SPAdes) (version 2) | ecosystem: Environmental > Aquatic > Marine > Ocean trench >... | reverse complement strand
TCAGAGGCTGAAAGGCTGTGGAATGAAACGCGAGAGGTCAAATTCCCTCCGCATCTCCACCTATCGAAAGAAGGTAGAGATCCTCGAGGTGATGACAGCGACCAAATGGATCAACAAAAACCTCCTGCGGTCTCATCATCCGTCCCGCATGTCTAAGGGCATCGCCTAGCATCGATCAAACCTGGCACAAATCCTCGCCTTGGCGGCGTGCCCCAGTTCGACGAGTCCCGCTTCGCCCACAATCTCGAGCGCGCGATTCAAGGGATGTAAGAGATTTACCTGGCCAGCGAATAACCGGGCCGGATCGAGGTCAATGACCGTGGCGCTTGAACTTCAAGCTGGACAGTATGGCAAGCGGCGAAAAGGCGTGCGCCGCCCGGACAAGAAGCACGCCGCTCTAGGCGCGCGCGCCGGCGCTTGAGCACCGGTCAGTTGACGCCCGGTACCGGCGCCATCATCAGGGCGTAGCTCATGCCGAGGAAAGAGGTGAACAGCATCGCCAGGAAGATGAGGATGACGAGGATGTTGGACCAGGTCAGGATCGGACGGGCGGCCCTATCGGCGGCGCGGCGAGCGGGCGAGCGGCGCTCGGAGCCGGCGAGAACGACGATGAAGAAGCGGAACCAGATCAAGGGGATGGTCCAGCGAATGTCGACCGCCTGGCGGCGGCCGCGGTCGCCGATCACGAAATCCTTGATGGCGAGAAGCTGGGCCTGGCTGAAGGTCGGGGCGACATCGGCGGGAACGCTGGCGAGGAACCTGGCGATGTATCCGTCGGAGCTCACCGGGACCAGGGCGGCGGCGCCTTTCGCATCGGGCTCGATCGTCTCTACAATTCCGTTCTTCGGCGTCATCTTGCTAACCTCATTTGCCTAAGTCTTTTCATGCCAAGTCCCCCGGTTTACGGGCCTGATTGGTCGTCATCCCGGCGCTCGCCGCCGCCGCCCGCGGCCTCCCCCCTGGAGATATCGAGATAGGCCACGAGCGACGTCTTCCTCATCAGCCCACGGGCAATGATGGAGGCGACGCGGAAGGCGAAGAACCACCAGATCAGCGAAATCACGCCGAGGAGCACGTTGCCGAACATATCGAGCAGGGCGAAGACCAGAGCTTCGAGCCAGGCCCACTCGGCCTGCGCCGCGGCCACCAATATGCCCAAGACGAGAGAGTCGCCGACGAAGAAGAAAAGGCGCGTGAGCAAACTCGCCCGGTAATATTCACCGCCCTTGCCGAGCGCGACCACCTTCCGCTGGCGCCGCTGGGTGGTGAGGCATTTGCGCGTCTCGGCGTTGGCCTTGGCGAGGACCTCGGCGTCGGCGGTCTTCATCAGCCGCGCCCGCCACTGGTCGGATTTCATGCGGAAGAACTTGCTTCTGCCGGCGGCGGCGCAGGCGAGCCAGGCCAGCGCCTTGACCTCGTCCCAGGGCAGGCCGTGGCCTTCGGCGTACATGACGCCAAGCAGGAACTGCGAGCCGGGATCGCCCCGCCTGGCGAGCGGCAGGATTTCCTCGAGCGCGCCTTCGTAGTCGCCGAGCTCGTAGGACCTGAGACCGGTCTCGTAATCGGCGAAGGCCGGCATGGCGGCGCCCATCACCAACGCCACTACGGCAACCACAAGCCAGGATTTGCTCGAATATCTGATCATCGGTTGGGCCAAGCACTCCTCACGGCCTTGGCGATCAAGGCTGGCGCCGGCGAGCAACCAACCCCATCGGCGGAGGTGACGGCGCTAAACCCTGATTTCGCGTCGCCCCGCCATGGTTCCGGCCCGCCATGGTTCCAGCCGCTGGCCGGTGCCATCCATTATTTAGGCGAACAAGGCTTAACGTAAGGTTAAGCGGCCGATCGCGGGATCGGTGGAAACCGGGACCCCTGCCCCGCGGGGACGATCCTGTAAGTCCAAAGGGGTCAGCCACCTCCTCGTCAGCCGCCAATCTTGACACCGCGCCGATTACCCCATCTCTGTGGTAAATTATTTCTTGGTGAATCGTTTCTTGGGGTGAATTATTTCTTGGCGCGCCTGGCCCCAGGATGCGGGCAAAAAAAATACGCGGGTGATCTCTCACCCACGCCTCGATCCTGGCGGCCCCCCGGCTCTTCCGATGACATCAGCCGCCGGGGTTCATCTTCATTTTGGCCGGTCTACGCCCGGCCTCGTAGTAGGGCTAGTAGGGGACCTTGATCCGCAGGTAGTCGGGGCTGATCTGACCCGATTCGGTGGTGATCTGGGAGCCGACGGGGATCGGCGACATCGCCCTTTCGCCCGCCGCCGCGCCGCCATTGCCGCCGCCGCTAGCCGGCGCCGGCGCTTCGACGGCCGGCGTCGCCGCCAGCACCTTCATTTCCGCCTCGGCCGCTTCCCCGGCCGCCGGTTGCGGTTGCGGCGCCGCCTCGGTGGCGGACGCCTCGATACCGTTGGGCGCCTCGGCCTTCGGGGTCTCTTCCATCGCCTTGGTCGTCTCGGCGGCCTTGGGCTCGGGCGCGATGGCGGCGGAACGCTCGGGCTTGGCGTCCTCGGCCTTCGGCGCTTGCTTCACCGCCACGGGCTTGGCTTCCTCGGCCTTCGGCGCTTCCTTGACCGCCACGGGCTTGGTTTCCTCGGCCTTCGGCGCTTCCTTGACCGCCACGGGCTTGGCCTCCTCCGCCTTCGGCGCTTGCTTCACCGCCACGGGCTTGGCTTCCTCGGCCTTCGGCGCTTCCTTGACCGCCACGGGCTTGGTTTCCTCGGCCCTCGGCGCTTCCTTGACCGCCACGGGCTTGGCTTCCTCGGCCTTCGGTTTCTTGGCCATCTTCTTGGCCGGCGCCGGTTTCCGCGACTTGCCGGCGATGCCTTCCTTCGGCTTCTTGACGCCGAGAGTGCCGAGCAGCGCCCCCATCGAGGCCGTCACCTGGTAGGCGCCGAACAACGCCGTGGTCTCTTCGGTCGTGAGATTGCCGCGCGAGATGAACAGCTCGTTCTGGGAATCCAGCAAATCGAGAAGGTCGCGCTGGCCGATGAGGAACTGCTGCCGGTAGGCGTCGACCACGCCCTCTTGGGCGGTGACTTCCTCGCCCACGCGGGCGGCGCGCCCCTCCGCCGTCTTCATGCCGTTCCAGGCCAGTCTGGTCTGCTCGGCGATGAGGCGCTTGGCGCGGTCGAGCTGATCACGGGAAGCCGCCAGGCGCTCGACGAACTCCTTGCGCCGGGCGGTATCGGCGCCGCCGGCGTAAAGGTTATATCGCAGCACGACGAGGGCGGTGAAATCCTGCTCCCGTCCGACGACGCCGTCGATGTTGTTGTTCTGCTGGGTTCCCAGCTCAAGGTCGAGGCGCGGCATGAATGGCGCGTCGGTAGCCTTCAGCTCCGCCTTGGCCGTATCGATGTCCGCCTGGGCGACGGCGATGGCGGGGTTGTTCTTGACTGCGAGTTCCACCGCCCCACCACGGGTCTTGGGCAAGGCGGAGTCGGAAAAGACGGGCCTGACCAGGTTCGACGGCGGCTCTCCGACGACGCGGATGTAATTGGCCTCGGTATCGGCAAGGCGGCCTTGGGTCCTGACCAGGGAGGCCCGCGCCGATGCCAGTCGCGCCTCGGTCTGACGCACGTCGCCGACATTGCCCCGGCCGGCATCGGCAAGCCGCTTGACGTCGGCGAAGCTCTGCGCGTGCGCCTTGGCATTATCTTCGGCGATCTCGACCAAGGATTGCGAGCGCAGCACCTCGAGATAGGCCAACACGGCATTGAGCGCGGTGGTCTGGGCGGAATCGACCACGCGTTGCGCGGCCGAGCCGACGCGCGCCTGTTGCCTCTCGACCTCGCTATCGGTGGCGAAGCCGTCGAACAGCAATTGACGAACCGTCGCTAGAGACTCGACGCGCCCCAGCCACTTGTCGTCGACGGATGGGCGGTCGGTCCATTCCGGTCCGGCGGCGGCCCGGATATCGAACAAGGGAAGGTAACCTGCCCGGGCCTGGCGCAGTTCGTGATCCACCGCGCGCCGCTCCGAGGCCAGGGCCCTGACGTCGGGGTTGGTGTTCACGGCCTGACGAACCGCTTCTTCCAATGACACCGCTTGTGTCCCCGTGACCGCGGACACGGTGATGGCGGCCCCAAGCGCCAATGCCCGGGACCATGTCAAGAATCGACCGGTGCCATCCATCGTAAGCCCTCTCTCTCTAAAAATTCGTAACTTCATTCATGGCACGAAAGAAGGTTCTCACTGTTATTTTATGGAACAATTCCCAAGGCTGCGCCCCGAGACCCTAATTTGCCGGTGTGGGTTGGTCAAGACAATTGAGACCGGGCCATACGATACCCGTTGCCAAATTGCAACGCCATTCGGACCGGGGAAGCAGGGGCCGGCGTGACAGCAGGCCAGCCTACGACCGGCGCCGCGACGAAGCCGTCACCGTGCGTCCGGCGCCGAATCGCCACCGTGCCGCCGGCGCCCCGATTGGCGATTCCGGCCGGCGTTTCGCTCCACCTTATCGAGTTTCGCTCCACCTTATTCAGTTTCGCTCCACCTTATCGAGTTTCGCTCCACCTTATTGATTTGATTGCGCCAAATTGAATTGATTGCGCCATATTTCGCGTGATCCCGTATCTTGCCAGGGCCGATCGAGCCCCGACCCCATCGAATCGCCGGCCAGGCGCCATTGGCAACGGAAACATTCCGTTAACACTACTGTGGCAGATATCCCCTGTTGTGGCGAAAAAGCTTTCCAGACTATGGGTCTAGGTCCCTCAGACCATGTGCCTCGGCGGCGCCGGCGTGTTTTCCATGTCCTTGCGGAGAATTCTCGGATGTGTGATACCGTGAGGTCCGTTGGCGGGATTGGCGCATGCGGGCGCGTTGGCGCGCCCCAGGGGCTTTCGCGGTGAGCGAATCGCAAATGACGGAAGAGCAATGACCTCCGACCCTCCCAGAGACCTCGAGGAGCAGGGGCGCGGCGATCCGGCCGCGACCGGCGGGGACGGAGAAAACTTGCAGGCGCCGGACGGGTCGGCGAACGTGGTGGACGGCGAGACGGCGACGCTCGCCGGCGTAGCCGAGCCCCGGGCGGGCGATGCCGACGGCGCCGAGGCCGCCCAGTGGGATGTCGCCGCCCAAGGCGGCAAGCGCGATGACCCCTTGCTGGCGTCACTGGTAACCCTGATCGGGCGGCTCGACCGGCCGATGTCGGCGGAAGCGTTGATCGCCGGCCTGCCGCTGCCGGACAGTGACCTGACGCCCGAGCTGTTCGTCCGTGCCGCCGAGCGCGCCGGCCTCAACGCCAAGCTGGTGAAGCGCCGGATCAAACAAATCTCGAACCTGACGCTGCCCTGCGTGTTGTTGCTCTCGCCGCGCAGCGCCTGTGTCCTCGTTCACATCGACAAGCGCAACGCCGACATCATCTTCCCCGAATCGGGAGACGCGGTTACGCGTGTTCCGGTGACGGAGCTGGCCAAGCAATATCTCGGCTATGCCTTGTTCGCGCGACCGCAGGTCAATCTCGAGAGCCGCGCCCTGGACGTCGGCGTCCGCCAGTCCAAGGCATGGTTCTGGGGCACGCTCCTGAGATTCTGGCCGATATACGCATCGGTCGCCTTCGCGGCGTTGCTCATCAATCTGTTCGCTCTCGTCACCCCCTTGTTCATCATGAACGTGTATGACCGCGTGGTTCCCAACAATGCGATCGAGACCCTTTGGGTGCTTGCCATCGGCGTGGGGACGGTCTTTGTATTCGATTTCATCTTGAGGATCCTGCGCAGCTATTTCGCCGACGCGGCCGGGCGCTCGGCGGACACCCTGATCGCCAGCCGCATGTTCGAACAGGTCATGGGCATGAAAATGTCGGCGCGCCCGCAGTCGGCGGGAGCCATGGCGAGCCACTTGCGGGAGTTCGAGACCCTGCGCGACTTCTTCACGTCGGTGACCCTGACGACATTGATCGATTTACCCTTCGTCTTCCTGTTCATCGCCATGATCTGGTTCGTCGGCGGGCCCTTGGCCTATGTGCCTCTGATCGCCGTGCCGATCGTGCTGTTCGTCGGCCTGATCATTCAGATCCCGCTTACCCGGGTGGTTCGGCGCACATTCAACGAATCGGCGCACAAACACGGTATCCTGTTCGAGGCCATCGGCGGCCTGGAAACGGTCAAGAGCATGGGCGCCGAAGGCCTCATGCAGAGAAAATGGGAAAACGAGGTTGGCCGCTCCGCCAAATCGGCGGCCCAGGCGCGCAGCCTCTCGACGGTCGCGATCAGTCTCGCCGCGTTCTCTCAGAACTGCGTGACCGTCGGCATCGTGGTCTTCGGCGTCTACCAGATCGGCGAGGGCGAGATGACGGTGGGCGCCTTGGTCGCGGCCACCATACTGGCGGGGCGCACGATGGCGCCGCTGGCGCAGATCGCCGGTCTCTGCACCCGGTTCCAGCAGTCGCGGATGGCGCTCAAGGCGCTCGACCAGATCATGAAGATGCCGGTCGAACGCCCCTCGTCGCGATCCTTCCTGCACCGGCCCCGCCTGAACGGCGATATCGAGTTCAAGAAGGTCGTGTTCTCCTATCCCAACCAGCAAACGCCCGTGCTCGACGGTCTGTCGTTCAGCATCAAGGCCGGGGAACGGGTGGGTGTGATCGGCCGGATCGGCTCGGGCAAGAGCACCATCGAACGTTTGATCCTCGGGCTCTATGAGCCGGCCGAGGGATCGGTCCTGGTCGACGGCACGGACGTGAGGCAGATCGATCCCGCCGATCTGCGCCGCAACATCGGATGTATTCCCCAGGAGATCTATCTCTTCTCCGGCTCGGTGCGCGACAACATCGCCTTCAGCGCGCCCGATGCCGGCGACGACGCCGTCCTGCGCGCCGCCAAGATCGCCGGGGTAGAGGATTTCGTCAGGCTCCACCCTCAGGGGTTCGATCTTCAGGTGGGCGAGCGCGGCGACGCGGTCTCCGGCGGCCAGCGCCAGGCCATCGCCCTCGCCCGTGCCCTGCTGACCGATCGGCCGATCCTTATTTTCGATGAGCCGACCAGCGCCATGGACAGTGGTTCCGAGAGCCGTTTCAAGTCACGGCTGGAGGAGCACCTGGAGGGGAAGACCCTGGTTCTGATCACCCACCGTGCTTCCCTGCTGTCTCTCGTCGAGCGCCTCATCGTCATCGACGGCGGCAAAGTGGTTGCCGATGGGCCTAGGGAAGTCGTGCTGCGGCGGCTTTCGAGCAAAGATATCCAGGCAGTCAAAGAGTAGCGGAGGGCGTAATGGCCGGGGCCAGGTTTCGAGAGGACGCCGATTTCATGCCCGCCGTGCACGCCGCCACCCGGAGCGGCGCCCGGCCCACCGCCTATCTACTGCTGTTCATCATCGCGCTGTTCTTCATCGTTTTCTTGTGGTGGGCCAACTGGGCGACACTGGATGAAGTGACGCGGGGCGATGGCAAGGTCATTCCCTCGAGCCAGATCCAGGTCGTCCAGAACCTGGAGGGTGGGATCATCGCCGGCATTTCGGTTCGCGAAGGAGAGGTCGTAAACAAGGGCCAAATTCTTGTTCGTATCGACCAGACACAGGCGGCGGCCGGTTATCGCGAGTCGCGGGCGAAGTACCTCAGCCTGCTCGCCGCCGTCGCCCGCCTCAAGGCCGAGGTCGATGGAACGGAAGTCGCATTCCCTGGCCAGGTCCTGGATGATGTGCCCGATGTGGCCGCCGATGAGCTCGCGCTGTTCGCGTCGCGGCGATTGGGTCTGAAGACGGATCTCGCCATCCTGCGCCGGCAAGAGGACCAACGCCGCCAAGAGCTTGTCGAACTCCGCGGCCGACTGGTCAGGCTGAAGGAATCTTATCAACTCGTGACCGAGGAGTTGAAAATCATCGAGCCCCTGGTGGCCAACGGGGTCGTCTCGAAGGTGGAACTTCTCCGGCTTCGGCGGGAAGCCAACGACATCAAGGGAGACCGCGAGGCCACCCGCCTGGCCATCCCGCGGGCGTCGGCGGCGCGGCACGAGGCGACGCAGCGGATCGAGGAGCGGAAAATCAGTCTGCGCACCGAGTCCCTGCGAGAGCTCAACCAGAAGAGTGCGGAACTCGCCGTCGTCGCCGAGACCATCACCTCGGGCAAGGACCGGGCGTTGCGCGCCGACGTCCGCTCTCCCGTGCACGGCACGGTGAAACAGATTTTGGTGAGTACGGTCGGCGGCGTCATCCGCCCGGGGCAGGAACTCGTTGAAATCGTCCCCCTCGAAGACACGCTCCTGATCGAGGCCCGGATTCGCCCGGCCGACATCGCGTTCCTCAGGCCGGGGCAGGACGCCACGGTAAAGATCACCGCCTATGACTTTTCCATATATGGCGGGCTGAAGGCCAAGGTCGAACATATCAGCGCCGACACCATCGAGGACGAGCAGCAAAAGGGCGAGACCTTCTACCGAATTCGTCTGCGCACCGACCGCAGCTATCTCGGCACCGAACAAGATCCGCTGCCGATCATTCCCGGTATGACCGCATCCGTCGATATCCTGACCGGCGAAAAGACCGTACTGGACTACCTGCTCAAGCCCGTCCTGAAAGTCAGGGAGCGGGCGTTACGGGAACGCTGAGTTCATGATCGGGCAGAGGCCGGCCGACCCGACGCCCCACGCCGCGCAAGCCGTTTCACCGCCGAATTTCTCTCCGGTAGTTTTAGTCCTGACCTGAATCCCTGGCCTCACGAGTCCCGTTCCTAGGAATGGCGGGCGCCGGCCGGTGAAGCCCCGCCGCCGATCGCCCACCCCGGCGGCCGCACGGCAATAACCGAGCCTCCCGATCCCGCCTGCCCTCGCTTCCCTGACCTTGGACAGCATTTCCATTGACGGCCCGTCCACGCGCCGAAGAGCGCGCGCTTGCTGCCGGCCGCCAGGACCCGGCCCTCATTCTCGGAATAACTTGGGCATGTAATGATTAATAAATGTGGTTAATATATACAGTTAAAATGTTAGTAAAGAAACTAAGTTAATTTATCGATAAATTTTCTACTTGAACAATTTAAGTAAATATTGTATAAAATTTTCTAATTACGAACGTTTTTATTAACCATAACTTTTAGGCATAAAAAACACCATAACAGTTGGATTTGAGGGATCGGCGTTAAAGGGACAGGATCGTGGATCGGGACCAACAAATCTCCCTGAACACACCGGCGTCCGGCCAAGGGGCTTCCAGGCCGCCCGGCGGGGACACGGCCGTCGATCTCACCGGCCTTGATCTCGAACAACTCATGGCTATCGACATTACCGTCGACGCTCCCCTGCCCGGCGTCCCTGCCGGCCCGGTCAACCCGCTGGCCACCGTACCGTCACCGGCGCCGCCGGACACCGACACCGCGTCGAACGGCGTTGCCGAGCTTCCGCCGGCGCCGTCACCAGCTCCTTCTTCGGGACCGGCCGCGGCGACCGGGGCACCGGGCGAGGGTACGGTTGTCAATGTGACGTTCGACCCTGCCGGCGGTGATGGCGCCGCCGCGGCCGATGACCTTGGCATCGATGACCTTGTCGCGATCGGCAACCACGCCGGGGCGCGCGGACGAAACGACGGTCAGGACCCCTTGGGGCCGCAAGGCGACGACCTGCCCCTCGACCTGACCCATCTCGACCTGGAAACACTGATGGGTATCTCCATCGGCGGGGAAGGAACGGTCACCGACATCGCCTTCGACGATGTCGGGTCACATGGCGGTGGCGCAAAATTCGGCATTTTTGACCCCGGTCCGTCGGCCACGGGCTTGGGCGTTCAGGTGACCCTGGCCAGCTTCGATGTGAACGACAGCGGGTCGGGTTCGTTGCCTCCGGCCATGGATCTCAGTCTGTTCACCGACACCACTACTGAGTCCGATACCGGCGGCGGGACCGACGCCGACACCAACAGTTCACCCATTATCACTGGCACGGCGGATACCACCGGTACGGCGGACCCGGTGAACAACACGCCTGTCGCCACCGACGACAGCGCCGCCACGGCCGAGGACACGGTGCTCAACGTTGCCGATGCCGGCGTGCTGACTAACGATTCGGATGCGGACGGCTCCGACGTGTTGACGGTGACGGCGTTCGACGCCGTCAGCGCCAAGGGCGCGGCGGTGAACGTCAATGCCGGCGGCGGCTATACATATAACCCGGTCGCCTCGGCGGTGCTGAATGCCCTCGCCGCCGGCGAGACCACGGACGACAGCTTCACCTACACCGTCTCCGACGGTCATGGCGGCGCCGGCAAGGCCAAGGTCAAAGTCACCATCACCGGCGTCAACGACGCGCCCGTGGCCGCGGACGATGCGGCCGCCACCGATGTCGACACCCCGGTCACCATCGCCGTGCTTGCCAATGACACGGATGTCGACGGTGACGCGCTCGGCGTCATCGGCGTCACCCAGGGCGCCAACGGCGCGGTGACGGTCAATGTCGATAGTTCGGTCACGTTCACGCCGAAGGCCGGCTTTACCGGCTCGGATGCCTTCACCTATTCCGTCTCCGACGGCAATGGCGGCGGCGACACCGGCACCGTCACGGTCACGGTGGCCAACCTGATCGAAGGCGGTCCGGGCGACGATACGCTGAAAGGCACCACGGGCGAGGATGCGATTTTCGGCTACGCCGGCGATGACACGATAAGCGGACGCAACGGCGACGACACGCTTTATGGCGGGGACGGTAATGACACGGTGAACGGACAAGGCGGCAGAGACGCGCTGTTCGGCGGCGTGGGAGATGACATCCTTATATGGGATTCGCTGGACGCGGTGATCGATGGTGGCGGCGGGACGGATACCCTCGACGCCAGGGGAGCCGACGTCGATATCACCACTTTCACCGGCACGATCACGGGAATCGAGATCATCGACCTTACCAAACCGGGCGCCGACACCGTCACGCTTTCCGCCCAGGATGTCCTCGACATGTCGGATAGCAATACCGTGACCGTCACGGGCGGGTCTCCCGATACCGTCGAGGCGGGCACCGGGTGGACCGACGCAGGCTTCGACGGCAGCGGCAACCACATCTATACACAAGTTGTCGGCGACACCTTGGCGACATTGCTGCTCGACCCCGATGTCGCCCCTAACGCCGACATAATCGCCTGATCGACAAAATCGCCTGACAAGGGCTGTTTTCCGCCAGGCCGGCACCCCAGGCCGGCACGATTCCACCAAAAAAACGCATAATCGGCAAGTTTCCGCCCATTCCACAAAAATCCGCCGAAAGCGGCAAAAAAAAGCGCGGGGCCGCCGGCTCCCGAAATCAATCATCGTACCCGCGACGGCCGGATTCCTGACGCCGCTTCGGGTCAAGGGCGGCGTCAGGGCGCGCTCAGGCGCGGGTTTGCTGGCATGTAATGAATAATGAATGTGGTTAAAATTTAAAGTAAAAATAAGGAAAATATAGATACAATTTTATATACATTTGGTTTATATTTTATCTATACTTATTTTTTACTTGACATAGTTTGCTGGATGTTGTAGAACAGTGACAATCCTGATTAACGACAACAATAATTAAACACAGGCAAGGAGGCGGGATGACAGTGCGGATGCTTTGATTCAACGGCCTTAAAGGCATGGCATGGCAGACGGCAGGCATCACGGTTCCCTGAACGACACGGGGCCCGCCCAAGGGGCGGCGCCGGCGCCTGGACAGGACCTGCCGGCCGATCTCGCCGCCCTCGATCTAGATCAGCTCATGGGCCTCGACGTCATCGTCGTCGATCCCTTGACAGGCGGGAGTTCACTGCCGGGCGAAGAGGACCTGCCGGCCGACCTGTTGGACCTGGACCTCGACCAACTCATGGGCCTCGACGTCACCAGCGATGCTCCCCTGCCCCGCCCCAACGCCGACACATTCAACCCGCTGCCGCCGACAACGGCCGCCGAAGACGCGCCGAACGGCGTTTCCACGCCTCCCGCAGCGCTGTATCCCGCGACGTCGCCCGTCCTGGCCGGCACAGCCGGCGCGCCGGGTGAGGGTACGGTTATCGAGGATGTGCTAGCCGACGCCTCCGGCGGCGGCGATGGCGTCCTTCCGCTTGATGAGCTTGGCGCCAACGCGTGGAACGACGGCCAAAACCACCAGGCGCCGCAAGGCGAAGAGCCGTCGCTCGACCTGGTCGGTCTCGACCTCGAAACGCTCATGGAAATCGCCGTCAGCGGTATTGGGCGGATCGAGGACATCGCCAACCAAGGCGACGCATCACTCGACACCGGCGCAAAATTCGACATTTTCGACTTGGGCGCGCTGGCGCCGGCATTGGGGCAGCCACTCTCGCTGTTTTCGGCCGGGTTCACCGGTGAGACGACCGAAACATCGCCGGTGGTAGAATCCGACGATACCGGTTCCGGCGGCGATACCACTACCACTACCACGACCACGGACCCGGGCACGTCGGCCCCGCCGAACAACGCTCCGACGGCCGCCGCCGACGGCGCCACCACCAATGAGGACACCGCCGTCGTCGTTTCGGTGCTCGGCAACGACAGCGATGTCGATGGCGACAGTTTGAGCGTCAGC
>Ga0209980_10001576_pt1 | contig 12503 bp, 14 predicted proteins | sample CR02metaG_FD_183611 | JGI IMG/M metagenome (GOLD analysis project Ga0209980, IMG submission 183611) | Deep subsurface microbial communities from Mariana Trench to uncover new lineages of life (NeLLi) - CR02 metaG (SPAdes) (version 2) | ecosystem: Environmental > Aquatic > Marine > Ocean trench... | reverse complement strand
GCTTGGCAATAGCTGGTGGCACGGCCGCAACAGGCACAAATGCAGTCGAAAGTCTGGTGGCAATTAACGCATTGAATTATCTGGGTGGAAATATCGGCAAGCCCGGTGGATTGATATTTAATCCGCAACCTGTTTTACCAAATCTCTGCAGACAGCGCCAGGCAAGCTATTCACAAATGCTGGGCCTGATTGCTGCTATGTCTGATAAAAAAGTGGATACCCTGCTCCTGCACAATACCAATCCTGTCTTTACGTTGCCGCCTGCAGCCAAATTTGCCGAGGCATTGAGCCAGGTCCCGTTTATCACCAGCCTGTCCAGTTTCATGGATGAGACAACAGCCATGGCTGATCTCATACTACCTACCCATACCTATCTTGAGGACTGGGGGGATGATAGCCCAGAGCCTGGTATCGGATTTCCTATCGCTTCCATTTCGCAACCGGTAGTCAAACCTGTTTATGACACCCGATCAACAGGCGATATTATTCTTGGACTTGCACACCAGATTGGTGGGGAACTTCCCGCTGTCCTGCCCTGGACAAGGACCCTGGACTATCTAAAGGACAGCTGGAAGAAGATATATCAGGAAAAAAGTCCAGGTGAATCCATCACTACCGATTTTGAAAAATTCTGGCAGGCAGCATTAATCTCTGGAGTATGGGGTGAAGACAAAAAACGCACTGTCCAAACAGATTATCAAGCCAATGAAACACAGATCCGTGATATCCACGTTACACAGCCTGAATTTGCTGGCACGGAATCAGACTTCCCATTTGTATTTTTACCGTATCTGACCCAGACCTTTAATGATGGACGCGGAGCAAATCTTCCCTGGCTGCAGGAATTGCCCGATCCCATGACCAGTATTGTTTATAGTTCCTGGGTAGAATTGAACCCGGTAACTGCAAGGCAGATGGGGATACGCGAGGGGGATGTACTTGAAGTTCAGTCTCCGGCTGGGATCATCAGGGCACCGGCTTTCATTTTCCAAGCCATCCGCCCGGATGTTGTTGCGATGCCAATCGGGCAAGGCCATACACAATATGGTCGTTACGCAAAGGACCGCGGCGTAAATCCAATTCAGATCCTGGCACCTGAGGTTGACAATAGGTGTGGCGCACTGGCCGTTGCGTCAACGCGTGTCAAGATTACCAAGACGGGTAAACGGGTAAAGATTATCAAAACCGATGGCGTAACACGGACACTGGGAAGGCAAATCCTTGATGACGGTTCAACACATACATAACACGGGGAAAAACTATGGGTAAGTTACGGGACAAACTCAGACAATACATGAAACCAGGTTATTACGAGAAATATGATTACCACTGGACGATGACGATTGATCTCGATCGTTGTACCGGTTGCGAGGCATGCGTCGTAGCATGTCAGGCAGAAAATAATTTGCCTATCGTCGGGGAAAAGCATTTCAGTCAAGGCAGGGAAATAAAGTGGTTGCGTATTGAACGTTACTGGGAAGGGACTTATCCAGATGTGAAACTCAGTTTTATTCCGATGCTGTGTCAACAATGTGACCAGGCCCCTTGTGAAACCCCCTGTCCTGTTTCGGCGACGTACCATAACCAGGATGGCCTGAATACACAGATTTACAACCGCTGTATCGGTACACGAACCTGTGCCGTTTACTGTCCCTATGAGGTACGCTATTTCAACTGGTTTACCTATGAATGGGATGAACCACTGGAACAACAACTGAACCCGGATGTCACTGTCAGGGAAAAGGGGGTAATGGAAAAATGCACATTCTGCATCCAGCGTATCCGTCAGGCAAAGGACAAGGCAAAAGATGAAAACAGGCGACGACTAAGGGATGGTGACATCACACCAGCATGCGTGCAAAGCTGCCCAACCGAGGCCATGTTGTTCGGTGATTCAAATGATCCTGACAGTCGTGTATCTAAGATGGCAAAAAATTCCCGTGCTTATAAAGTCCTGGAAAAACTCAACACCTTGCCCTCTATCGTGTATCTGAAAAAGGTCACCTGACATGGCTGAGTATCGGGAACCCAGTTATGCAGAAGTAAATCGTGACATCCTGCGTACCCTGCTTGAGACAGGCCCCAGATACTGGATACTGCTGGGTTTCACAAGCACTATTGCGGTTGTTTGTTTCTTTGTTCCGTGGATGTATCAACTGAATGTTGGCGTCGGTGCCTCCGGCATGAATCGCAATGCCGTTTGGGGCACCTATTTATCCAATTTCATCTTCTGGATCGGCCTGAGCCATTCCGGCACATTGTTGTCCGCTGTTTTACATATCACCCAAAGTAGCTGGCGCAAGGCAATCTATCGCAGTGCTGAAGCAATGACATTATTTTCACTCATGACGGCCGGCTGTTTTGTGATGGTCCACCTTGGGCGGGTCTGGTTTGTCCATTGGAGCGTCCCTATTCCGAATGAAATGGGACTCTGGCCAAATTTCAGATCACCATTGTTGTTTGATGTGATGGCGATTGCAACCTATCTGACAGCCAGTTCGATCTTTATCTACATGGGTTCTGTTCCCGATTACGCAGCGGTACGTGACGCGAGTACAGGAATGAGAAGAAGATTATATACGATCTTCTCGTTTGGATGGCGCGGTACCGAGAGAGAATGGCATACTCTGGGCTGGGCATATACTTTTTTTGCCGTATTTGTGATCCCGCTGGCAGTGTCAGTACACAGTATTGTGTCCTGGGACTTTGCCATGTCTCTTGTCCCCGGCATGCACCACACTATCTTTGCTCCGTATTTTGTCTGTGGGGCAATCTTTTCCGGAACGGCAGGGATTGTTACCCTGATGTATTTATTGCGACGTTTTATGAAACTGGAACGTTACATCGGAGAGATCCACCTGGATAATCTCGGCAAACTTCTTCTTGTACTGTCACTGATATGGTCCTATATCAATATTCTTGAACTTTTTACCGGCTGGTACAGTGGTTCATCGTTTGAGTATGAAGCCCTTAAATTCAAATTATTCGGGTATTACGCCCCACTGTACTGGGAAATGATCCTGTTTTGCGCGTTTGTGCCTTTACTGATGTTCTGGAAAAAGATCCGCCTGAACTGGAACATCATGCTGGTCATTGCCATCCTGATAAATATTGGCATGTTCACAGAACGTTTCATCATTATTGCAACTTCACTGCCACGTAAATTTTTGCCCGACGCCTTTGGTTTTTATTTTCCAAGTATGGTGGAAATTTCAATTACGGTCGGTTCGTTTGCCATCTTCACAACCCTGTTTTTGATTTTTATCAAGTGGACTCCCTGTGTGTCTATTTACGAAGTGAAAGAAACCCTTCAGCCGCTGCGCAGGAGGGCTGTATAAATGGAAAAAAACATGATGGCGCTGTTTCATTATGAAGATGATTTCATCGCTGCAGCTACCAAATTGAAAGAGTCCGGGTTTGACAGGATGTGCTGTATGTCACCTATAGCCATACATGAAGTACAAAAAGTGGCAGGACTGGGCAAGTCACCGGTCAGGCGGTTTTCACTGATCGGCGCGATATTGGGAGGGCTCTCCGGTTTTGCACTGGCAACGATCTGTGCCCTGGTTTTTATTTTACCGACTGGTGGACGTGCAATAATTGCGGTACCGCCTTTTCTGGTGATCGCCTACGAGATGACTATCTTGTTTGGGGTGTTGGCAACCCTGCTTGGCTTTCATATCGTCTCTGGACTGCCCGCCTGGCATGATAAACCCTATCGGGTGGAAACCAATATTGATCGTTTTTCGTTGGTGTTGGGATTTGGCCCGGATGATGATCCATCGCTTGCAGAAGAAATCATGCGTGCTGCCGGTGCTGAAGAAATTACCGAGCTGGAGAAACCGGAATGAAGCAGACAATGACAAGCCTGATCTTCCTGTTGCTGTTGCCCGGTACTGCAATTACATTGCCCTGGGATGAAGACATGCGTGATCAACCCTCTATCAAACCACAGGAAAGCAAGGTCGAAACAGCCCCTGAATCAGTACCGATAACAGGAGAGGAACCGACACCACCACCGGAAAATATAAACGAGTTGGTCAAGGCCCGCCTGCAAGCCGGTGCCATGAAAAACCCGGTGCCCATGACGGGGGGATCAGTTAACCGGGGTAAGGTTTTGTACGACATACAATGTGCAGTATGTCATGGTAAACATGGACACGGTGATGGGCCGGTAGGTAGAAAATTCATACCGGATCCCATGAACCTGACGCTCGACTACGTCCAGATCCAGCCCGATGGGCAATTATTTTATACCATCAGTCATGGCAGTATCGCTATGCCGTCCTACCGGGATTCGATCACGATAAAGGACCGCTGGCATTTAATTAATTACATCAAGGCAGTACTCGGGGAAACCCCGGAGTGAACGATATTCAGCATATTGCCATCGGTGTGCCTGCAAACAGGGGGGGGCGTTTCAAGGTTACCGTTATAACATTGTGCATCATTTTTGTGCTTTCAGTCTTCTTGTTTACATATACACTGGCCACCCATCCAAGTGGGGCTTTATGGGGTTTCCTGCTTGCCAATTTTATTTTTCTGTTAGGTATCAGCCAGTTTGGGATTGCCTTCTCTGCAATTATGCGTATATGCAATGCCAATTGGGCAAGATCGTATTACCGTCTGGCGGAATGTTTCACGTTGGCCTTTGCACCACTGGCCATCATCGGGTTTTTGTACATTTACTGTTATGGAAGCCAACATCTGTTCTACTGGCTTGCTGATTCACCTGGTGTACATCACAGTCCATGGTTAGATCATACCTTTCTTTTTTACAGAAACCTGATAGCACAACTGGTTTTTTATATTATTGCGATCATCTATTTTCTTATGGGCCTGTTGCCGGATATCTCCATGCAAGATGCAAAATCAGGTCCAGCATGGCGGAACTGGTTATACCGAAAGCTGTTGTCAATGAAGAAAGGGAAAAACGAAAAAGCCTTGCAGCGAAAAGTCTATCTGCTTTCGCCAGTCATTCTGATTGCAGTAGTTATACCCAATACATTAATCGCATGGGATTTCGGGATGATGTTGATACCTCACTATCACAGTACTGTGTTTCCGATGTATTTTATTATGGGTAATATGTTTGCCGGCACTGCAGCAATACTAATCCTGGTCGTAATACTTTCACGCTATATTTCAATAAACAGTTACTTTCAAACAGTCCACGTTCAGAGCATGGGAGTCTTGCTCACTGGCTTTGCCCTGTTCTGGCTATACTTTTTCTGGGCCCAGTTTTTTGTCAGTTGGTTTGGAAACCTGCCAAATGAATATGGTGTCCTTGCAAAGCAAATGTATGGCCATTATGCACCGGTATTCTGGATTATGATTGTATGTAATTTCATCATCCCGATTGCCAGCCTGATCTTTCTGAAAGTAAAACAAACCTGGTGGATGATGACCCTGGTGGCAATTATTATTAATCTGGGTATCTGGCTGAATCGTTATCTTATCGTAGTTCCAGCGCTGGCCGACGATCATTATCCATTATCATCTTTAACTGAATTCGGAATAACGGCCGGTTTGGTTAGCGGATTTCTTCTGTTTTTATTCCTGTTATTTAATACATTTCCCGTTGTTTCCATGTGGGAATTACGCAATATAGAAAAAAGCTGACTGGATTACTGATTTTACCTCGGTTTACAGTTTAATGAGATGATCTGTTAATGCTATAATCGTGCCGTGAACATGAATAATATAATGCCTGGAACATTGAATTTGTTGCTGTTGCCCTTACTTTGGGTATTTACATGCTTATCGGCTTGTGATTCTTCCCAACAGGCTATAGGAGAAGATGTTGCCAAGGTTGAATTTGCCCAACACGAAAACCAGAAAGTATTTGGTAACTATACAATTCATGTTAATACCCTGACTACAGATCAACTACCGTCAGAAGTTGCGCGCAAATATAAAATTGCACGTAGTAAAAGCAAGGCCATGCTAAATGTAGTCATAACAAAAAATATTGATGGTGCTGACAAGCCAGTTACCGGAACTGTAATCACAGTTGCCAGGAATCTGGCCAGCCAGATAAAAGACATGGAAATGCGGGAGATTATTGAGCAGGACGCAATTTATTATATTGGTGTAATCTCGGTTGATAATGAGGAAAACATTATCTTCGATATAGAGGCAACGCCGGTCAACAAGAGTGAACCATTTTTAATGACTTATAGACAACAATTTTTTACTGAATAGGGAATACAAATCAATTAGTCATTAGTATTGCCATTCTCATCCTGTGACGGCATTTCCCCCGATTTTCTTTTTTCCTTAACCCTTTCTACAGCAGCTTCGATTTCTTTTTTGATCTGTTCTTTATCCGTTGCTGAAATTTGTTCAATTTCATGTTCCTGTTTCTCTTTATTAAGACGTTTCTCGCGGGATTCAAAACGATTACGGGCTTTTTCTGATTTCAAATGTTGGCGTTCAACATTCCAGATATTTGTCTTCGCTGCCTGATAGTATTGAACCAGAGGGAGATGACTCGGACAAACGTAGGCACAACAACCACATTCTATACAATCCATTAACTTGTATTCCTTCAATCTATCATGATCTTCTGATTGTGCAAACCAGTATAGTTGTTGTGGTAGCAGGCTAACCGGACATACCGTTACACAATCACCACAACGGATACAGGGCATGGGCGATTGCCTCCTGGTAAGTATATCTGCCGGAGTGGCAGCAATGATACAATTCGTCGTTTTGGTCACCGGGAGATCATCACTCTGTAGTGGAAAACCCATCATTGGACCGCCCATGAGTAAAAGATCGAAATCTTCTGTAACACCTCCACACTCTTCAATCAGATTACTAATTGGAGTTCCAATCAATACCTCCAAATTGCACGGTTGCTTGATGGCTGTTCCCGTCATGGTAACAATACGAGATACCAGCGGTTCACCAAAGGTAACCGCGTTGTAAACTGCATAGACTGTACCCACGTTGTAACAAACGATGCCTAAATCCAGAGGAAGACCCTGTGATGGAACTTCCAGCCCAGTCAGTGCCTTAACGAGTTGTTTTTCACCACCGACAGGATATATGGATGGAAGCACTGCCAGCTCGATACTGGCTTCACCCAGATCATTTATTTCCTGTTGCAACGCAGCTATGGCCTCGGGTTTATTGTCTTCAATTCCAATAACACATTCACCTGCCTGTACAGCATGACGAATAATCTCCGTGCCGAGAATGACTTCCCGCGCTTTCTCCCGCAACAATGCCTCATCACAGGTAATAAAGGGTTCACATTCGGCAGCATTCACAATCAACAGATGGATTTCATAGTGCAAACCTGAAATCATTTTTACAGAGGATGGGAAACCGGCACCACCCAGACCAACAATACCCGCAGCATTTATCCTTTCATGAATATCTACAGGACTTACTTCATAAAGATCACCACTCATCGCCTTAAACGATTGACACTCATCCTTACCATCGGTGTCAATTACAATACATGGGGCACCCTGACCAGAAACACTGGGTACCGGATATGTTCCAATATCACTTACTACTCCGGAACTGCTTGCATGTATCGGGGCACTGATGAGACCCTGATGACAGGCAATTTCCTGCCCTTTTAAAACATGATCACCCACACTAACGATCGGTGTAGCCGACACTCCAATATGCTGGCGCAAGGGGATCGTCAAGTGCGGAGGGATGTTTACCTTTTGTATTGGGGTCTGGAGTGACTGCGACTTGTTTAAAGGGAGGTGTATTCCACCCCTGATTGATACCGGTTTTTCAAGTAGCATGGTCATTATCTACGGATTATAATTGCTGACGAACGCCGAGAATACCTTTTTTGCACAGCAACAAACCAAATGTTACTTCATTAACCATTGATATATCTCTTGCATACACCATACTGGAATTCTTTATTCACCTTTTATTTGAACTATAATTCCAGTACATACTGTACAAGACTCCGTTTTAGCCATTAAACTTGATTTATTGCCAGTCACACAAGGATCCTCAAAATGTCCATTTTTGAAGTAAATAGAAGAATAAAGGCACGTCCATCTGTGGTATGGAAGATTATTTCTGATCATGAGAATTACGTTGAGGTTGCTCCAAATATAGTAAAGCTTGAAAAACTATCGGAAGGGACGCCAGGAATGATATGTCGTCTGCACCATAAAAGTGGCAGAACATGGGAGGAGAAGTGTATTGACTGGCAGGAAAATAAAAGCTTCACCATGAAGATCATTAGCAGCGGCTATCCACTGCCAGTCAAAAGAATGGTACGTACATTCAGCATGCGGGAAGATCCCTTAAACATTCTTTTGACACTGAAGTTTGAATACACTCCGAAATATGCAATTTTCGGCGGAATATTAAACAAGTTACATATTCTTCCTATATTAAAAATATATTCACATCAATTAATGGATAACCTGGTAGCTAAAATCAATGATACAGAGTGGGATTATCATGTTACTGCTGCAATAATAATTAAACAAAAAAACATGGGCATAGTTACCATCTCTCCCGAAATGACAAGTACAGATGCCAATAAATTTCGTGCGGAACATAGAATTGGTTACTTGATGGTAGTGGATGAAAATAAACGTATTGTTGGCGTACTGTCAGAGAGGGATATCGTTAATGCGATATCAAAAAACGGTTATGAGATCATGGAGAAACCCGTTTCCGAAATCATGACCCGTAATGTCATAACCTGCAAACTGGATGATAACTTGCAGAAACTCATGTCAATCATGACCGAACAACGGTTCCGTCACTTACCGGTTATTGATGGGGATCAGCTAATGGGGGTTGTCAGTATCGGAGATGTGGTCAAGGCACGTATGGATGAGCTGGAAAAAGAATCAAGGGCAATGCATAACTACATCAAAGACCGCCGTTGGCGTGAACTTTCATTACAAATCGGCAGGGGTGGCGCTGCTGCAGAATATGACAAGCTGGATAACACTATCTAGAAATCAGGATCTGCGTACATCAGAATATCCTTAAATATCATTCCAATGTCGAAAGATATGCAGCAACATCATTGACGGCTTCATCAGTCGCCAGAAGTTGAGACATGGGTTGCATCTGTGCGCCGTATATATCCTTGGGATGGGAACCCCTGATTCCCTGCTGGAAATTTTTTAACTGCCGTACTATATACCAATCGTGCTGCTTCGAGAGTCGTGGAGCATTCAGCGACTTGTTACCTTCGCCTTTCTCGCCATGACATGCTACACAGGGGGTGTATGCTTTTTTTCCAGACTCGATATCTCCTGCAACAGTCGTTTGCAAGTCAGGTGCGGGTAGTGATGCAATATAGGCCGCGACATCCTCAACTGCCTGATCATCCGGAAGACTCATTGCCATCGGACGCATCTGAATACCGAAGATATCCTTGGGATCAGCACCGCGAATCCCTGCGCGAAAATTTTTTAACTGCCGGACAACATACCATTCATTTTGACCACCATTGGCTGGAGCGTTGAGGGCTTTGTTACCTTCACCGTTCTGGCCATGACAGGCGGCACAGATTTTGAAAAGCTCCTTACCCCTTTCAGGATCGCCTTCTGCAAACACGAATATGCTATTATTCAGTAAAAAGACAAACAGGATAAACCCGATCAATGAAATGCGATTAGCAAACATAATTATTCCCCCTGAATGTAGTCAGTTCAAATCTGCACGGTGTTAATTTCTATTTATAATCTGTTTGTAATTCAGTACGCTTTGCCAATCAAAGCATAGCATAACTACATTTTCCCGGTCGGTTTGACTTTTATTTAATCTCTTATGGAATCTTCTGGTCTATCTCCAGTTGACTTCACCTTCCTCTGGCAGAATAAAACCACACAGTATCCTGAGAAGACTGGTCTTTCCGCTTCCATTTGGCCCTCTTATTTGTAATGGCTCTAGACTAGCAAAGATTAATATTTGTGGAGTAACTTCCACAGTTCGTTTTCCAATACATCTTGTTTTCTTTTCCAACGCCATTCACTTTCTTTTAAATGTAGATCGAAATTTGTCTTAACACCATTAAACTTGGCAAGTCTACGTTTGGTAAAACTCCAAAACGACTCAATACCATTGATATGGCAGTGTCCATCTCGCGCAAATTCATTCTCACCATGAAGCACTCTGAAGTGTTTGGAGTAACCCACGTCTACCAAACCATTGTCACCGCGCCAACCATCAGAATAGATAACACTATCAATGGACACTTTACCTTGTATCACTGCTTGTAATGTCTTTTTCTTGCAGTTAGGCACAATTTCCGTATACACACGACCTTGTCGTTCAAAAATACCAAACACGGGTTGTTTTAATGTCCCTCGTCCTCGCTTCAGTTTGCCATGAAAACCGCGCATCCTTCTGGCACCAAAATACGATTCATCCACTTCAATGTTACCAAGCAACTTTTCTTTTAAACCGCTTTGGTGAAGGTAAATGGCTTGTCGAAAAAGACCATACCAACGATTTATTGTATTACGATTTAGTTTCAGTAAGATAGCACCTTTATTCGCCTCTATATCCAGACAAAAACACTGAATTATTTTTTTTATTTGATACGTGCTTAATTTACTGTTTCTTATCATCTTTCTAGACTGTCAGAGTGTATCTGCTAGTCTAGAGCCTTGTAATATATCACCGTTACCCAGGCGAAAACCGATCTCCTCAAATATCAGCTTGTTATTACGGATACACTTGAGATTGACTGCTTCAAGAATTGCTTTAGTACTTACTCCATTGCTGATAATAGATTCACTCATACCTGAACACATTTTTTAAAATCAGAATGAAAATAATCAAGGTAATCTTGTTATTACATTTTACAAAGATATTCGGTTTGTTTCGGAAACAATGTCCGGTTAACCATACCAGAAAATACCCACCACCAGTTCGGCAGCCCTGGCAGAATGACCCCTTACGCTAGACAGTTGCCGAGGGGCGGAAGCTTACCCCCTTGAGTAGTTTGGGTATATATCAACCCATCGACTGCTTGTATCTATTGTAATAGGTAATCACCTTTTTCACATAATTCTGAGTTTCTTTATAAGGCGGTATCTTGTTGTTATATTTCTTAACTGCACCCTCGCCTGCATTATAAGCTGCCAGTGCTAATCTCAAATTGTTATCGAACATGACCAACAAATCACGAAGATATTTTGTTCCACCATTTACATTCTCATAAGGATTGCGCCTGTTTTTGACACCATAACGCTTCGCGGTTCCGGGCATAAGCTGCATCAGCCCGACCGCTCCTGCACGGGAAACAGCTTCAGTATCATAGGCCGACTCAGCGGTAATGACTGCATGGATCAGTGACTTCGGCAACCTGTAACGACTGGCCATAAAATCGATCGTACCAGAATGTTTTTTCCTGTTTTTCACTAGATTCTTATATCTTATTGAGCCTGTTTTTTGTGGTACCCAGCCTTTCCATGTTTTTACCAGCCTGACGTATTTAGTGTTTTTCGGTGTATCCGTCAGGGTGACGCGACCATATTTGTCCGTGTATTTATAGATATCTGCATACGCAGTCGGCGCCATCAATAAGGCACAAATTGCATATATCAGCATATTAAATTTCTGATTGAAGCCCATACTTAAACCATATTTTTTAAACTAAACATAACACTATAATAAATAAATGGTTATTTGAAGTATTATTAACGCATAAATCCCGGCTACCAGGTCATCCAACATAATACCTAACCCGCCTGATACCTTTCGATCCAGCCAATTTATCGGCCAGGGTTTCCAGATATCAAACAAGCGAAATAAAACAAAACCCAATAGCACAAAACGCCAATCAGGGGGAATTGCAGTCATCGTGATCAAAAAACCAACGATCTCATCCCAGACAATCCCACCATGATCATGCACACCTAGATGATTTACAGTCACTTCACACAGCCAAACACCAAGCAAAAATAGAACAATGGTGACGCCTATATAGACAGGCCAAGACAGGTACACCATCGGCAGATAAAATAATATGCCGACAAGTGTTCCTACCGTTCCTGGCATCTTCGGCACGCAGCCTGACCCAAATCCTAAGGCGAGCAAATGAATCGGATTTTTCAGGAATCCCTGAGGAATAGGCGTGTTTTTATTCATTGAAGCTTATAAGGGTTATCTTTCAAACATATGGCTTTCGATAATAGCGTCGAACAAACAGAATATACTATGAGATAACGATATGTAAGATGGTCTGCCGGATAGCAGCTTAAAGGCATTGAATTTAATCATTTTACCCCCATCTTACATCTAAATTATTACTGTTTTTTACCTTGTTACATTTTCATTAGAGGATTCATATTATGATGCGTATAGGCCTTTTTCTGGTGACCAATGCTGCTGTACTGGTTTTGATCAGCATCGTATTCCAGGTTTTTGGAATCGAAGGCATATTGGATAATAACGGTGTTGACCTAAACCTTAATGCCTTGCTAGTCATGTCTGCTGTGATTGGCTTTAGCGGTTCCTTTATTTCACTCGCTATCTCCAAGTGG
>Ga0209980_10001574_pt1 | contig 12505 bp, 12 predicted proteins | sample CR02metaG_FD_183611 | JGI IMG/M metagenome (GOLD analysis project Ga0209980, IMG submission 183611) | Deep subsurface microbial communities from Mariana Trench to uncover new lineages of life (NeLLi) - CR02 metaG (SPAdes) (version 2) | ecosystem: Environmental > Aquatic > Marine > Ocean trench... | reverse complement strand
AAGGCTAAATTAGTAAAATTACTACTGGAAAAACCTATCAATAGAGTTAGAATTACAAATCCTACAAGAAGCGTATTACTCTTCATTAAATCATGAAAATCCAATATTAATTAAAAAGCATTCCGCACAATTTGTTAGACAAAAAATGTAGTTAAGAGAAGTTAATTTTGTTTTTGTTGTAAAATTTTTACAAAAAATTTGTGTAAAGATACATCTGTAGTCAGCTCAGGATGAAAAGAAGTAGCTAAAATATTTCCTTGTTTAACAGCCACAATTTTTTCATTAAATTTTGCAATTATGTCTACATTATCCCCAACTTCAGGAATTGATGGTGCTCGAATGAACACTCCATTAAACTTTGGAATGTTAATTGCATCCATTGAAATTTCTGCTTCAAATGAATCTCGCTGCCTTCCAAAAGAATTTCGTTCCACATCAACATTTAGTAAATCTAAAAGAGGTTGATCAGTTGAACCAATTACACGGTCTTTTGCATTTTTGGATAATAAAATCAATCCAGCACATATTCCAAAAACTGGCATTCCTGAATTGATTTTTTCTTTAATTTTTTTTAAAGAACCATTAATTAGAGAAAGTTGTCCAATCATTGTACTTTCACCACCTGGTATAATCAATCCATCAAGTTTAGAAATTTGATCAGGTGTTTTTACTTCTGTTACTTGTCCAGTTTCATGTAGTTCACTTAAAGCTTTTTTAGTTGATGCAATATTTTCTGCAACATCTCCCTGTAGTGATAAAACACCTATGTTCATGTTACTCATGCAGTGCTTCCACGTTCCTGCATTCGAAGCTCTAATTCTTTTACGTCAAGACCAAGCATAGATTGTCTTTCATCAATCATCTTTTGAGCTTCTTTTACTTTATCAGGATCTTCCCAGAATGTTGTTGCCAGTACTACAGCTTGAGCCCTTTCCTTTGCATCTTCAGCTTTGAATATTCCTGAACCAACAAAAACTCCATCACACCCAAGTGACATTAAATAGGCAGCATCCGCAGGAGTTGAAATCCCACCAGCTGCAAAATTTACCACAGGTAGTCTTCCAAGTTTAGCTGTCTGTTCTACAATTTCGTAAGAAACGCGAAATTCTCTTGACATTTGAACCAAGTTTTGATTATCTCCTGAATCAAAAATTGATTTTATATTTCGAAGCTCATCGTTTAGTTTTTTTATGTGAAGAACAGCTTCTGCAACATTACCAGTCCCTGGTTCTCCTTTTGTTCTAATCATAGCCGCACCTTCTTCAATTCTTCTTAATGCCTCAGCTAATGAACGAGAACCATTAACAAATGGAGTTGTAAAATCCCATTTCCAAATATGGTGATTCTCATCTGCAGGAGTAAGAACTTCAGATTCATCAATCATATCTACATCTGTTTCTTCTAGCACTTTAGCTTCGTAAACATGACCGATTCTACATTTTGCCATAACAGGAATTGTTACAGCATCCATGATTTCTTGAATCACTCTAACACTAGCTGTTCTAGCAACTCCACCAGCTTTTCTAACATCTGAAGGGAGTTTATCTAAGACCATTACAGAAACAGCTCCAGCATCTTCAGCTATTTGGGCTTGTTCAACTGTTGTGACATCCATAACTACTCCATTTTTTAACATATGAGCCAAGCCACGTTTTAGAGTTGATGTACCTCTTAAGATATTGTGGGATTCAATTTTTTCATTTACAATTCCTTTAGAATTTTTAGAATCACCAGCCAGTGGAATCATACAGTTATGTGAGTTCCTCGATATTTATTCTATTAATTAAAGAATTGAAAGGAATGAAGGATTTTATTTATTATTATTCTAATTTGGGAAGGATCTAACACAATTACAAGATTTGATCTATAATTAGATTTAATTCTAATTCAAGTTGAGTGATAATTGGCGCAATACGTATTGAAGTTGCATTTTGGTCTGGCCAATGAATCTGATGTGTTTTTTCGTTTAAAGTAATCTTAATTGTTGATTTTTGATACTCTTTTACATTTTCATCAATAGGAAATTGGTTAGTTGGAATTTCCATAAATCCAGTTTCTTTAATCATTGCAGTGAGTTTTCTTAATTGGTCTTCGTCAATTCTAGATTTTTTTTCAGGTTGTGGGAAACCTTCTTCAATAACATTATACCGTATTTCACCATTATTTTTTATCGTAAGAATTTCAGTATATTGTGAACCAACTCTTTCAGTTACTCCAAAAGAAACTACTTTCAATTGATGTTTAGTATATTCAATACTAATTTGATCTTCTGGAACAACAGCACTTGTTGGAATTTCCGGCCTTGTAACCAATGGTACTGCAATCATTATTGCAAAAATTACAGGAATTACACAAACTAATAATATTGCAGCTTTTACCATGATCTTCCTTGTTAGATATCAAATCAATTAATCTCAATTAAATTTTGATAAAATAACTTAAAATTCAAGTCTACTTTTCTCATAACCTGTGGGGTCGTAGCCTAGCCTGGTAGGGCGACAGTGACTACGTTAATTCACCGCTAAGGGCTCCAGAGGTCAAACTAAGCTACTGATGAAAAGATGATGTAAGTTTGGAGCTGTAGTGACCCGTAGGTCGCCGGTTCAATTCCGGTCGGCCCCACGTCTCATTTCATTACTAATTTTCTTTAGAACGTAACAAATTAAGTGCAGAACCTGCTTTAAACCACTTTATCTGAAAATTATTGTATGAATGTTTAAGATTAATTTCATCTTTTTTTCCACCCTGATGAATTATTTCACATTTTACAGTTTTTCCTGGTTGAAGATCATTTAATCCAATTATGCTAATCTTATCGTCTTCTAGTATCTTGTCATAATCATTTGGATCTTCAAATGTTAAAGCAAGTATTCCCTGTTTTTTTAAATTCGTCTCATGAATTCTTGCAATACTTTTTGTGATTACTGCAACACATCCTAAATATCTTGGAGTCATAGCAGCATGTTCTCTACTACTTCCTTCTCCATAATTACTGTCACCTATTATTACCCAGCTCATGTTCTTTTCTTTATACTGTCTGGCAATCTTTGGAAATGGTTCAATTAGGTTAGAGAGAATGTTCTTTCCTTTCCCTACTTGTTCATCAAATGCATTAACTGCACCAAGTAACATGTTATCACTTAGATTATCCAAGTGTCCTCTATAGCTTAGCCAAGCACCAGCAGGAGAAATATGATCAGTTGTACATTTTCCTTTGGCTTTCACCATTATGGGAAGCTCAACAAAGTCTTTTTTATCCCACGCAGGAAAAGGTTCCAGTTTTTGCAATCTATGACTATCATCGTTAATTCTTACATCAATTTCTTCTGGATTTTCAGCTGGAGGGATGTAAATTCCTTCAGTTTGTTTGAATCCTTTTACTGGAATTTCTGGGGCTAACTTAGGAGGCTCTAACTTAAACTCTGAACCATCAGAGGCTTTCAAGAAATCTGTCAAAGGATTAAACGATAGTTTACCACCAAGTGCTAAAGCAATTACTAATTCAGGACTACCAATAAAGTTCATTGTTTCTCTTTTTCCATCGTTTCGTCCAGGAAAATTTCTGTTGTATGAAGTTACAATAGTATTTGGTTCTCCTTTTTTTAATTCTGGTCTACTCCATTGACCAATACATGGTCCACATGCGTTTGCAAGAACTTTTGCTCCAATAGATCTTAGTGATTCCATTTGTCCATCTCTTTCAATTGTGGCTCTAATTTGTTCAGAACCAGGCGTTACAAGAAGAGGTATTTTTGATGAAATACCTTTAGCTTTTGCTTGTTCAGATATACTAGCTGCTCTTGACATATCTTCATAAGAAGAATTTGTGCAACTTCCAATCAACGCTACAGCAATGTTATCTAAATATTGATTTTTTTTCACATCAGCAGCAAGTTGTGATATAGGTCTTGCTAGATCCGGTGTATGTGGACCAACAATATATGGTTCTAAAGTTGAAAGATCTATGTTTATAATTCTATCAAAAAATTTTTCAGGGTTTTGTTCTATTTCTGGATCTGCAATTAACAATTGTTTGTGTTTGTTTGCAAGTTCTACAATCTTTTCACGACCAGTAATTTGTAAATATTTTTCCATTCTTTTATCATATGGAAAAATAGAACAGGTCGCACCAATTTCTGCGCCCATATTTGTAATTGTAGCTTTACCAGTACAGCTAATAGATTCAGTCCCTGGTCCAAAATATTCTATTACAGAATTAGTTCCACCAGCCACTGTTAACTCACCTGCAACACGAAGTATGATATCTTTGGGTGAAGTCCATCCATTAAGATCTCCTGTTAAATGTACTCCTATTCGTTTTGGATACAATACTTCCCAAGGTAGTCCTGCCATTGTTTCAGCTGCATCAACTCCACCTACTCCAATTGCAAGCATTCCAAGTCCTCCAGCGTTTGGTGTATGAGAGTCAGTACCTATCATTAGACCCCCAGGAAAAGCATAATTTTCAAGAACCACTTGATGAATTATACCTGCACCTGGTTTCCAAAAACCTAATCCATATTTTCGAGAAGATGTTTCTAAAAATTTGTAAATTTCACTGTTTTCATCAAGAGCAACTTTTGTATCAGCATCTCCACCAACATTGGCTCGAATCAGGTGATCACAATGAACAGTTGTAGGAAGTTTTGTTTGTTTAAGACCGGCTTGCATAAACTGTAGCATTACCATTTGACCAGTAACATCTTGTAATGCTACTCGATCAGGTTTAAGATAAACATAATTTGTTCCCTCATACAAATTCTTATTTTCTATTTCTACTAGATGTCCAGCTATAATTTTTTCAGTTAGTGTAAGTGGTTTTCCAATTATTTTCTTGAATTTAGAAACATTTTCTTCAAGTTTCTTGTAAACCTTAGAAACAAGTTCAGGAGTCGACTCTATTTCCATGTAATTTGTATGTAATGTACGGAATATAATATTTTTAAATTGAATCAAAAAGTTGTTGCTATTTTTTCTTTAAGACTAAAATGAGAGCTAACAATTATAAACTAAAAATCACTTACATGAATGGTTGCTAGGGGAGATTAACATAAAATTTCAACTTATTTTGAATCAGGCGGTTTTACATAAAAATGGTCAATAAAGGTTTTCCAAGTTTTGGTATGTCACAAGCAGGTTCGTTTGTTGCTGCACTAAAGAATTACAATTTACCAGATTTTATTCTTGCATTAGTTGCAAAGGATTGTAATTCTGATCTGCTTAAACGCGGTAGAATTGATGACCGCTTACAAAGCATGAATAATGAATCTTTAGAGGTTTTACACAAAGTATTTGTTGAATGCGTAGAAGATGAAAAAGGAAAATTTGCGCAATATCGTTTCTATGCATATGTTTCTAGTATGTATCACAAATGTGAAATTTTAATCAATGAAACAATTCCAGGTGCATCTGGAAAGAATCACAAGATACAAGTTGCCGTTAAAAATAATGGAATGTATATCGTTGTTGCCTTCAATAAACCAACTGGAGGTCCAGTAAATAAGAAAGAGACCCAAAAATTCTATGATATTGTCGATGATGTAAAAAAAGGTGATCATGGAACAATGTTATCTGATGCAATTTATGGTTCTTCCGTTGGATTCAAAGGTGATGCATTAGTAAATTTAGAAAACCTTGCCAAGTCAAGAAAGACTGATGCAGAAAACAGGTTAGAATTCAAAACTGCTAACTTTGAAAACAGAATTTATTCAGTAAACAAGTGCTAGAATTAGTAAATTAAATCCATTTTATTCCCTTACTCTTGTAATACTTTAACTTCGCTTTAGAGTGTCTTGGACGTACATGGAGTATTGAATTACAACAAGGACATTTTGAACCTGTCCAATTATAATAAACATCACATACACCGCATCTTTTTTGATTATTCTGATATCTCAAAAAAGTATCACCAAGCAAATCATGAAACTTAGTTTTACAGATCCCCTTACAAATAAGCACATTAACAAATTAGTTGTTATGAATTAAAAGAAAAGGTGATTTCACTATAACCCAAATTCTGAAGTGTCAATTGTCAGAAAGTAAGGTTCACTTGTTGTTTTTTCAAAATTTTTTCCATATTGTTCAAAAGGTAAATTTGCAAAACTATGTTTAGTCCATAAATCATGAACAAGTTCAAGGTATTCTTTGCTGCCATTTTGTCTAAGAAGCTCATGAGCTAATTCATGTGATACAAGTGTACAGTTTTTTTCTGCCAAAAACAAAGTATCATTTTCATTTTTAGGTCGTTCCCACAACATCATACCAAAATTTTCTGCATGATATCCTTCACAAGTACAATCAGTCCAAAGTGGTCTAAAATGACAAAGATAAAAATGATAAATTTCTTCTCCACGTTCTATATGATCCCTTACCAATTTTGAAGTATTATCTAATTTTCTAAAAAAATGTTGAGGTCTAGTTATCATTTCATCACATTTAATCTCAAAGTCTTTTGAAAAATTTTTTTTTATCCATTTTTTATAAAATTGGGCCATTTGTTTAACATACTCAAATTCTTCTTTACGTTTTCCTAAGTCAGAATCTTTTATGACAAAAATAAAATGAAGTAACAATTTAAGAAAAAAAAGAAAATTAAGTTTGGCCTTCGATACCCATCAACGTCAATGTTGAACGAATTTTTTCTATTTTTCTTATCTTCCAAGTAATTGTTTCACGAAGTGTTTCAACAGTTCCAGATTCAATCTTTGCCAAAATGTCATATGCTCCAAATGTTCCATGAACTTCTTTGATACCTTCAAGACCTTTGAGTTGTTCGATAATTGTTTCTTCTGAACCTAGTTCACAATTGATTAAGACATATGCTGTTGCCATTAATTGATAAGATATTTTCGGTTATATCAATAAACCGATCTATTTCTGAAGTATTTTCTATTTTTTGATTTAATTTAATGAAAAAAAAGATTAATTGTAAAAGAAAGTGTTCCCCGGTTCTGACTCACACAAACTCATAGGTAATTAGCCATTTTCCTCATTTGGCTCTCAAACCGGGGTTGTCCAGTGTAGCACACCTGGGTGAATTAGAAATCATAGAAATCATCACGATTATCGTCATTCTAATCCGTCTGTGTGCATGCTCTTTTGGACATTAAATAAAAACAGCTAGTCAAATATTAATCCAGACAGTTTTAGTTCAAAGCCAACCACTGGTTCTCTTATCTTAAAGTTCCCTCTAACTTTCGAATCAATCTCACCAATAATTCCATATGATTTTCCAGCAACTATGATTTCTGCTGCTCGTCCTTTTGAAAATGTTGGATGCGTTGAAGTTCTGGTATTACAAACAATATTAAATCCTGTTTTTAATGCTGACTGTAAAATAGATTTAATTTCTGAAAAATTTGCATCTGTATGAGAACTAACACAAGATAAATGAATTTCCTCATCAATTGGATTTCTTTTTGAAAATATTGTTCCTATTTCAAACAGTTTTTGTGGATAAGGTTCATGAATATTGCTTGATAAGTTATTTAATAATCCAGCCAAGATAAAGTCTTGAAGAATTGTGTGTTCTTGGCTTTTTGAATTCATTACTGATATAATATTAGAAGAATCACGATTAGTTAAATCGTAAAGAATTCTTTTGCTAGTCAAGCTTGAATTAAGAGCTTCCATATAGCCAAGACCAACCATTATTTGACACATACTGTTAAGGTCATTAGATTTTTGGTTCTTTTGTCCAAGTGTTTTAGAAGCAGATAGATTAGGTTTTAGATTTTCAATTCCATAACCTAAGGCAACTTCTTCAACTAAATCCATTGGACCAAAAATATCAAAACGATATCTTGGAACTGTACAAATAATGTTTTTATTTTTTGAAGTTGCTTCCAGTCTACATTTTTTTAAAGCAGAAATTATTTTTCCTGGTGAAATATTCAGACCTAACATTGCATTAACAAAATTTGTATTTATAAGAATTTTTCTTTGATTGAATTTTGGATTTGAATTTTTTGCACCAGAAATCTTTACTGAACAAAGCTCAAAGCCTGCACTTTGAAGAACTGTTGCTACAACAGACAACATATCTTCAACATCATTTTTGTCAAGTCCTGTTACCTCAACTAAAAGATTTTTCGTTTTTGTTGTTACTGTAGTAATTGATGAATTGATAATTGGTGGGAATGAAACAGTATTTCCTAAGGAATCAATAATGATTGGTACTTTTGGCGAATTTCCTAAAATGTACCCATAATCTTGACCTACCTCCGTGTTTTCTAAAATTTCAGAAATAGAATTTTCTTGGGATGAATTTAGAGGGATAAATTTGTGATTTCTGCTAGTTGTTGTATAAGTTAATGGAAAAGAAATTGTATCTAGGTCATGAATTCCTATTGAAGATTTTTTGCGACGCCTACCAATTCCATTATGAAGATCTTCTTGCATAACAATAAGTTGACGTAAAACTTTTTCATCGATTTTTCCATTACGTGCAACAATTCCTGTGACAAAAGGTCTTACCTTACTTACTGATGAATCAACTTTGATTTGATAACCTTCAATTTTTTTAATTTTTAGTTTTTGTATTCCAGTTTTTGTTCCCAAAAGACCTTGCAAACCTAATGCAATTCCAAAATCTGTAGAATAATCCGGACGATTTGGACTATATTCAACTCTTATGATATCATTTTCTTGAGACTCTATATCTAAACCAACAAATGGTAGGGTGTCAATGATTTTTTTTCTATTAGTTTTTCCAACTAGTTTTTGAAGTCTTGGAAGTTCTAGTTCAACTACTGGCATTTTGTAACACTCCTTAACCATTTCAAGTCGTTATTGTAAAATTCACGAACATCGTTTACTCCATACTTTAGCATTGCAATCCTTTCTATACCTCCTCCCCAAGCTAAAACAGGTTTTGTAATTCCAAGAGGTTTTGTTACTTCTGGTCTAAAAATTCCCATTCCAAATAATTCTACCCATTTACCTAATCTTTCATTGTATACCATGGATTGTAAAGATGGTTCTGTATATGGAAAAAATGTTGGCCAAAATTTTACTTTATCTAATCCTATTCTTTTGTAAAACTCTCTTTGAATTCCCATCAAGTCTCGCAAAGTTGTATCTTTGCCGACAATAATTCCTTCAATTTGATTGAATTCAACTAAATGTTTGTAACTTACTTTCTCATTACGGAAAACTCTACCCAGTGAAAAAACTCTTGCTTCATCTGGTTTGTTATCAGCTAGATATTTTATAGTGACGCAAGTTGTATGAGTCCTTAAAACCATCTTTCGGGCTTCGTTAATATCCCACAAGTATCTCCATCCTTTTTTGTGAGTTTTTGAAACTTGTTGAATTTGTTTTGGAGTAGCGATTTTTTTTGAGAAAAATCCATCAATATAAAATGTATCTTGGAGTTCTCGTGCGGGATGATCCTGAGGAGTAAATAAGGCATCAAAATTCCAAAAACTAGATTGAGATAGATCGCCAAGAATTTCAGAAAAACCCAAAGTGACAAAAATTTCTCTTATCTCATTAATTGTATCTTTTAGAGGATGAGTTCTTGCCACAAAAATTTTTCGAACATCAGCTTCAACATCAATTGCATCTGAAGAAGAATCAATATCGATTTCTTTTGCTTTATCAGAAAGAGAAATTATTTTTCTAGTGATTTTTGATTCAATGATATATTCTGGTCTCTCATTTAATGACTTTAAAGTAATATCACTTGTATCCTTTCCAAGATTTTTTTCAATTTCTTTTAAAGAAATTTTTTGTTTCCCAAGAAAATTAATGAGTTTTTCATCAGGTAATTCTGGTTCAGGATGTGTAGATGCAAGTCTAAATGTATTGCCATCTGATATTATCCAACCTCTTTGTTTTGCATAGCCTATACAATTGCCAAAATTTGATGTAAGTTCTTTTTGTAATTGGGTTACACTGATAGATTGTTCATTATGAAAAGGAGGAATACATTGCCTCTCAGGCAAACCATTCTCTAATGCATCAAGTCCATTTTTTCCAAGTTTATAGAAGAATTCATCAGATTCTTTTACATCAGCTAAACCTTTCAGCTTTAGCCATTCCATTCCACGTCTCACTTGATCAATTGATAATTTTGTGGATTCGGCAAGTTTTTCAGGAGTTGAACTTTTGGTTTCTTTTAGTGATTTGATTATTTGTTTTTCAATTGGATGTAGAACTTGAGACAATATGACAAAGTTCTAAAAAGACTTTTTAAACCTTAACCTAACTCAATCTAGAATGCCTTCAGATAATTTCATTGTTACACCATGGCATGTAGAAGGCGACATAGATTATGATAAACTGATAAAACGATTTGGTACAGAAAAAATTACTGACCAATTAATTTCCCGAATTGAAAAAATTACAAAAGAATCTCACTTTATGCTTAGAAGAGGCATATTTTTCTGTCATCGAGATATGAAGAGAATTTTAGATGACTATGAAAAAGGTAAAAAATTTTTCCTTTATACTGGTCGTGGACCATCGGGTCATACGCATATTGGTCATCTAGTACCTTGGGTTTTTGCAAAGTGGTTACAAGACAAATTTGAAACAAACATGTATTTTCAGCTGACTGATGATGAAAAATTTTTTTCAAAACAAAATTTGACTCTTGAGGAAACCAAAAAATTTGCTTATGAAAATGCTCTTGATTTTATTGCACTTGGGTTTAAACCAAAAAATACGAAAATCATTATAGATACAGAAAATATCCAAACATTATATCCAATAGCTGCAAGGATTGCAAAAAAAATCAATTTTTCAAATACAAAGGCTGTTTTTGGATTTACTAACGATACAAATATTGGAATGATTTTCTATACAGCCCTTCAATCTGCTCCTTGCTTCATAGAAGACAAACCAGTTCTAATTCCACTAGGAGTTGACCAAGATCCTCACTTTAGGATTACAAGAGACGTTGCTCCAAGAATTGGGAAACCCAAACCAGCAATAATTCATAACATAATGATTCCTGCTCTTCAAGGACCTGGTGGAAAAATGTCTGCTTCTGAAGAGAACACAACAATCTATACAACTGACACAGCAGATGTTGTAAAAAAGAAGATTAACAAATATGCATTTTCTGGAGGCCAACAAGATATTGAAGAACATAGGAAAAAAGGTGGAAATCCAGAAATTGATGTTTCTTTCCAATATCTACGAATTTTCTTTGAACCAGATGACAAGAAGTTAAAACAAATCTATGATGATTACAAATCTGGGAAGATGTTAACAGGAGAATTAAAAGGAATTCTCATCGAAAAAATTAATAAATTTCTTAAAAGCCATCAGGAAAAAAGAGAAAAGGCTCGAGACCAAATCGGTAATTTCCTGTTTGAAAATCCATGAAGAAAAAAATTATTTGTCAAGACAATTATGAAGCTAAAAAGCTTGCAAGATTAATTTTTATCAAAGAAGGAGAAGAAACATACATCACTGAAATCTTGAATGTAATTAATAATGAGATTGTTGTTTTATTGAAAGATAAATCTGCACATAGTATTCTATTAAAAGATAATAAAGAAGTAGAGTCTTTTGCAGATTTTATTCAATCAGTTTTTGAAAAACATCATAAGATTAGAAATACTTCAATTTTTGGAAACGAAGTAGAAATAATGAAAGAGTGATTAAACTAAAGACTTGTCCATTTCAGAACCCATAATTTCTTGTACTTTAAGAAAATAAAGTCTTGTAGAATATGGCATGTTATCGAGGTTATTGTCAATTGCAATCATCAGATATTTTACAGCCCGTTTTGAAATGTCGATATTAAATTTCATTGGGAGAATGGGGTCTTGTTTTAAATTTATTTTATCTACCAACCAAGGTGGTGCCATTTCTCTAGTTTCGTTGATTATTTTTTTGTACCAAAAAGAAAGGTTTTCAGGATAAAGACCAGCCTTAAGATTAGAAACATCATTTCCTATTTTTTTTAGCATGTGATTGACTAGGGTCAAGGTTAGGTGATGGTGATTTTTTGTTTTATTCGAATTACTCAAAGATAGACAATATACTTGTCAATTAAGGCGATTTTCCTTCAGCATCAATCTCAGAATTTCTAATTCGAGAAGTAGATATCCTACTTCCATCATCGGCCAAAACCATAGGAACTACAATAATTTCAATAGAAGGCAGATTTTTTTCTGACCTTAGATCGTTGAGAACTTTTCCTTTGTTACTTGTTTCTTCACTTGCAACAAGGGCTTGTACTTTTCCTTCAAGCATTGCAGGTCCAAAGTCATTATCAAGTTTACTTATTTGATATGAAGAATTTGGAAAACTTTGTTTTATCATAGATTCAAGTAAATCATGTCTTTGAGAATAATTATTCTGGCATTTTTTTCCCATTTTTTTTACTAGTTCATCACTTGAAAGACCAATTATTACCTTAGAAGAAATTGTAAACGCTTTGTTTAGTAATGCTGTATGGCCTTTGTGAATAATATCAAAAGTTCCTCCTGTTGCAACCAAATCAAATTTTTTCATGATTAAATTTTGTACTAATTGGAAATAAATTACT
>Ga0209980_10001573_pt1 | contig 12508 bp, 11 predicted proteins | sample CR02metaG_FD_183611 | JGI IMG/M metagenome (GOLD analysis project Ga0209980, IMG submission 183611) | Deep subsurface microbial communities from Mariana Trench to uncover new lineages of life (NeLLi) - CR02 metaG (SPAdes) (version 2) | ecosystem: Environmental > Aquatic > Marine > Ocean trench... | reverse complement strand
AATATAAAAGAATCGTTATTTTCTTATATGAATGACTCAACCGCTATGCTGTTGTCGCAGTTTAAAGCGCTCGCCGATCCCGTACGCGCACGCCTCACGGCATTGTGTGTCGTAGCAGAGTGCAGCGTCTCTGAACTGACCAAGGTGACGGGACAAAGCCAGCCGCGCATCTCGCAGCATGTGAAGCAACTGTGTGCGGTGAACTTACTGGAACGATTCAAAGACGGTCACTTCGTATTTTATCGCGTTCGCAATACGGGCGTGGAGTCCGCCGCTCGCCGGCGATTGCTGGCCTTGTTGCCTGACGATGAGCCACAGTTTGCGAAAGACGTTGCCAAATTGCGCCAGTTGCGCGCCGATGATAATCCGGCTCTGGTTGCTACGACGGACGCAGACCGCTCTCTCCATCGCGCACTGGTCGAACTGACGGTCGCGCGACCACTGGGTGATCTGCTGGATATTGGCTGCGGGCAGGGCCGTGTGCTCAAGTTGTTGGCGTCTCGCGCACATCGCGCGGTCGGTGTCGATATCGATTCCGGCGCACGACAGTTGGCGCGCGCCGAGCTTTTGCTCGCGGGTACAGCGAACACAACACTCAGGCAGGGCGACATGGTCTCGCTGCCCTTCGAGGACAACGAATTCGACACCGTTATTCTCGACGACGTATTGATCGATGCGAAAGATGCTGCTGCGGCCGTCGCCGAGGCGAAGCGCATTTTGGCGCCGGGCGGCCGTCTGTTGCTGCTGACGTCCGTAGGGGATTCTGACATCGACGAATTGCGACAGCGATTCGCTGCATGGGCAGCCGCTGCAGGTATGAGGCTGGCACCGCCCAGATCTGTTCCCACCAGGAATCCCGGCTGGTTGCTCGCCGTTGCAACACATGCTGACCGGGCAACCGTTGCGGCCTGAACACAAGTCCTTATCATGAACACCAAGACCTCGCCCTCCGTTTCATTTGAATTTTTTCCGCCGCATACAGCCGAGATGGAAGTGACGCTGTGGCAGTCAATTGAACGTCTCGCTGCCCTCGCGCCACGATTCGTGTCAGTGACCTATGGTGCGGATGGCTCGACTCGGGAACGCACACATGCCGCGGTAGCGAGAATCATCGCCGAGACGCAACTGACACCAGCGCCACACCTGACATGCATCGATGCGAGCCGTGGCGAAATCGACGATATCGCCCGTGAGTATTGGGATATGGGTGTGCGCCATCTCGTTGCGCTGCGCGGCGATGCGCCGCAGGGTGCGGGCGACTATGTGCCGCACGCAGATGGCTATGCGTACGCCGCAGATTTGGTCGAAGGGCTAAGAAACGTCGCCGACTTCGATATCTCGGTGGCGGCATACCCCGAGGGTCATCCCGAGGCACCGGATGCGGCATATGACCTCGACAACCTCAAGCGCAAGCTGGACGCTGGCGCGACCCGGGCGATAACCCAGTTTTTCTTCGACGCAGATATATTTCTGCACTTTCGTGACCGTTGTGGACAGGCAGGAATCGAGTCGGCCATTGTCCCGGGCATCTTGCCGATCACGCGCTTTACACAACTGCAGCGATTCGCTGCGATGTGCGGAGCGAGCATTCCTGACTGGCTGCGAGATCGATTTTCCGGACTCGATGATGACGCCGAGACCCGGCAAATGATTGCTGCGAGCGTCGCGATAGAACAGGTTCGTCATCTTGAAGCTGAGGGCATCGACGAGTTTCATTTCTACACCTTGAACCGTTCCGAGTTGACCTATGCTATTTGCCATGCGCTGGGCGTGCGCTCCGGCCGGGCGGCGGCGTGAGATTGTAACGATGGAACGTGGCGATCGAATCGAATCGATGATGCGTGCACTCGATGAGCGCATTGTGCTGCTCGATGGGGCGATGGGCACAATGATTCAGAGCTTCGGCCTGAGCGAAGACGACTTTCGAGGGGAGAGATTCGTTGACTGGAAGCGCGACCTCAAGGGCAATAACGACCTCTTATCGATCACGCGCCCGGACGTCATCCGCGACATTCACAATCGCTTCCTCGACGCTGGTGCAGACATCATCGAGACCAACACATTCAATTCGAATGCACCGTCAATGGCCGACTACGGCATGGAAGAACTGGTCGCCGAACTGAATACAGCGGCGGCACGACTGGCACGCGAATGCGCTGACAGTCATGCCGCCAAAGTCGGCAGCCCGCGTTACGTGGCGGGCGTGCTCGGCCCGACCAATCGTACAGCGTCGATATCTCCCGATGTTAACGACCCTGGTTTTCGCAACATCAAATTCGACCAACTTGCGAACACCTATGAGCTATCCGCCATTGCCCTGATTGAAGGTGGCGTCGATTTCCTGATGGTCGAAACGATATTCGACACGCTGAACGCGAAAGCCGCAATAGTGGGCCTTAAGCGTGCCTTCAGGGCAACCGGTATAGACCTTCCGGTCATGATCTCCGGGACGATCACTGACGCATCCGGCCGAACGCTGTCCGGGCAGACGACCGAGGCATTTTGGAACTCGGTGCGTCACGCGAACCCCTTCATGATCGGGCTGAACTGTGCATTGGGCGCGAAAGAGCTGCGCCAATACATCGCCGAGCTATCGAAAATCGCTGATACGCGCGTCAGCGCGCACCCGAATGCAGGCCTGCCCAATGAATTTGGCGAGTACGACGAGACGCCTGAGGAAATGGCCGATGTTGTCGGCGAATTCGCGAATAGCGGACTGGTTAATCTCGTGGGTGGATGTTGCGGTACGCGACCAGACCACATACGTGCGCTGAAGAAAGCTGTCGACGGCATTGCGCCGCGGTCGATTCCAGAGATACCGGTTCGCTGTCGTTTGTCCGGGCTTGAGCCGTTTAGTATTGGTCCCGACGATCTGTTCGCGAACATTGGCGAGCGCTGCAACGTTACGGGTTCCGCAGTTTTTCGCCGCCTGATTGAGGCGGACGACTACACGGCCGCCGTATCGGTCGCACGGCAACAGGTCGAAAATGGCGCGCAGATTATCGATGTCAATATGGATGAGGGCATGCTCGATTCCGAGCAGGCGATGGAAAGGTTCCTGAATCTGATTGCCTCAGAGCCCGACGTCGCGCGCCTTCCAATTATGATCGATTCATCGAAGTGGTCGGTCATCGAAGCCGGCCTCAAGTGTGTACAGGGTAAGGCCGTCGTTAACTCCATCAGTCTCAAAGAGGGCGAGGAGTCGTTCGTCGAGAAGGCGCAGTTAGTACGTGACTACGGTGCCGCGGTCATCGTTATGGCGTTCGATGAATCCGGGCAGGCCGACACGGCCGAGCGCAAGATCGACATCTGCAAACGTTCTTACGAAATTCTGACCGAGCAAGTCGGAGTGGACCCTGCCGACATAATTTTCGATCCGAACATTTTCGCCATCGCAACGGGCATCGAGGAACACGCCAGTTATGGGCGCGATTTCATTGAGGCGACGCGTGAGATCAAGGCAGCTCTGCCGCATGTCCTGGTCAGCGGCGGTGTCAGCAATGTGTCTTTCTCGTTTCGTGGCAACAATGTGGTTCGTGAGACGATCCATTCGGTATTCCTCTATCACGCGATTCGTGCGGGCATGGATATGGGCATCGTTAATGCGGGGCAGCTCGCGATCTACGCGGACTTGCCAAGCGACTTACGCAACGCCGTTGAAGATGTGGTGCTCAATCGAGACGTAGACGGCACGGAAAAATTGCTGGCAGTTGCCGAAAATTACAGAGGTCACAAGAGCGGTGCGGTCGCGAAGGTCAGGGATCTGTCGTGGCGCGAGTTGCCGGTCAAGAAACGACTCGAGCATGCCCTCGTCAACGGTATCGACGAATACGTAATCGACGATACTGAAGAGGCCCGCCTGGCGACGGACCGGCCGCTCGACGTTATCGAAGGTCCATTGATGGCTGGCATGAACGTTGTTGGCGATCTCTTTGGCGACGGGAAAATGTTTCTGCCGCAAGTCGTGAAGTCGGCCCGGGTAATGAAGAAGGCCGTCAGTCATCTGGTGCCTTTTATTGAAGACGAGAAAGGTGGCGAGATCAGTTCCAATGGCAAGATCGTGATGGCCACTGTCAAGGGTGACGTGCATGACATCGGCAAGAAAATTGTTGGTGTCGTTCTGCAGTGCAATAACTTCGAGGTTATTGATCTTGGCGTGATGGTGTCCTGCGACAAGATCCTGGAAGTGGCAAAACGAGAGCAGGCAGACATCATTGGATTGTCTGGTCTCATCACGCCGTCCCTCGATGAAATGGTGCATGTAGCCAGCGAAATGCAGCGCCTCGACTACCAGCTGCCACTGCTTATCGGCGGGGCAACGACATCGCCAGTGCACACGGCGGTCAAGATCGAACCCAAATACGAGGGACCCGTTATCTATGTGAAGGATGCTTCGCGTGCTGTAGGCGTAGTGCAAGCATTGATCGAATCGCGAACCCGCGACGCGTTGATCGACAAAACGCGCAAGGACAATGCACGCCGCCGCGACCGACACGCCAACAAGAAACGATTGTCGCCACAATTGTCTCTAAATGAGGCCAGGGCACAGAAGCACAAGTGCGACTGGAAAAACTATGAAGTGCCGATTCCGACGTTCACAGGTACACGCGTATTTGATGATATCGATCTCAACGACCTGCGTGACTACATCGATTGGATGCCGTTCTTCAATGCCTGGGAGTTCCACGGCAAGTTTCCGCAAATACTGGATGATGCGACGGTAGGTGAGGCGGCAACGTCGTTATTCGACGACGCGACGGAGATGCTGGATCTGATTATCGAGGAGCGCTGGCTGCAAGCGCGAGCCGTTATCGGGTTCTATCCGGCTAACTCCATCGATCACGATGATATTGTTGTGTTTGCGGACGACGACAGGAATGAAACGATGCACCGTTTGTGCCATTTGCGTCAACAACGATTGAAAGCAGCAGGGCATGCGCAGGGCTGTCTCGCAGACTTCATTGCACCGGTCGAGTCCGGCCTGTCCGACTACGTTGGCGGGTTTGCGGTTACGGCAGGTATTGGTATCGATGAACACGTCGAACGATTCGAGAAGGACCATGACGACTACAGCGCCATTGTTCTGAAGGCGCTGGCGGATCGGCTCGCTGAGGCAACGGCCGAATACATGCATGCCAGGGTACGAAAAGAATTCTGGGCCTACGAACCCGACGAGACTTTAAGCAATGACGACCTGATCGCCGAAAATTATCGCGGTATTCGCCCGGCGCCGGGTTACCCCGCGTGTCCCGATCACACCGAGAAAGGCACGTTATGGGAGTTGCTCAATGTCGAAGCCAGCATTGGGCTGCAGTTGACGGACTCCTTTGCCATGTTCCCGACGGCAGCGGTCAGTGGTTTTTACTTCGCCCATCCGGACGCCAAATACTTTGCAGTTGGCAAGGTCGGTCGCGACCAGCTTGAATCGTACGCCGAACGCAAGGGCATGAGTGTGGCCGAAGCGGAGCGGTGGCTGGCGCCGAATCTCGGATATGATCCTGACGAGGCAAATGCAGCGTAATCTTTTCTGCTGCCGGGTTGACAGCCCTAAACAGAACGAGTATTCTGATTTGCATGGTCAGGACACGCACATTCGATCCGGCAACGGCACTGACGCAGGTAGTTGATCTGTTTTCGTCCAAGGGGTACTCGGAAACCTCGATGGAGGACATAGTTTGCGCGACTGGCGTCAGCCGCTACGGGCTGTATGGCACGTTTGGCAACAAACGCGAACTGTTCGAGCAAGCGCTGGATCGGTACGCCGACGGCATGGGCAAGCAGTCATTCCTGCGTTTGCTCGAACCCGATGCTTCGCTGGATCATATTCGGGCTATTTTCGCAGAACGCGCCGAAATCATGTGCTTCCAGGAAGAAAACAAGGGCTGCCTGTTCATCCATACGGCGATGCAATTGGCGCCCCAGGACGAGGATCTGAGGGCCGTACTGCAGAAATTCATGAAGCGCATGGGTAAAGCGTTTTCGGTCGGACTTGAGTCCGCCCAGGCGCGCGGCGAGGTCCGGGCGGATATCGACGTGAATGCAGCGGGAGAGCTGTTGACCAGCACGATGTTTGGCCTGGCCATACTTGGGCGCGTTGGATTCCCTCGCGAAACACTCGACGGCATTGTAGAAAACACATTGACCGCATTGCAGTAACGGACGTTTTTTTTAACCAAATCAGAATAGGTATTCTGTTATTTGTTACCACCAGGAGTAAGACCATGAAAATTAGCAAGCAAGCGATATCAACATCACTGGCCATCGCTGGCCTCATCATTTCGTCAAGCGCGTCCGCGGCACTTGGGTTCTCGGAGCAGGCACCGTATAGCAGCATAGAAATATGCGTTGCCCAGATCGGCGAGCAAGCGAATTATTCAGGAGCAGGCCGCGTTCGTCACGAGGTTGATTCGAAGGAGCGCCGGGTTAGTGGCCACACAATCACGATCCAAACGACAGTATTCGGTAGCGATGGTGTTGAAGTGATTCGTGAGTACGCAACAGTCTGCGCTGTTTCGGATAATCAGGAAACCAGGTTCTTCAAGATCCGGGAAAAGAGCGTTTAGGAATGTTTCTAACGGACCCACTGGTCGTCACAGGGATAGAGTGACGATCAGCGGCAGGTGGTCAGAACCTATGCCACCGGTGGTCTTCATATTGAACACGCCGATTCCGTCAGAAATCAGGACATGATCGATAGGGATCATTGCGAATGGCATCAATGTAGGCCAGGTCGGCAATATCCCAAACCCTTGTCTGGCATTGGACAACCCGGTCGACATGACCAGTCTTCGGTAATGCGCATCCCAGACACTCGCATTAAGATCACCCAGCAAAACGACATGGCTATCAGCGTCTTTGACTAAGTCTGTCAGGCTTTCCAGTTGTAAATTCCGTGCCGCATTGAATTCCCGGCCAACCGGTATCGTTGGATGCGAGCTAATGAACGTAATTTTCTGTCCTTCGAAAGTAGTTGTCGCGATGATCGTTGGATAGCCAAAGGGTGGGCTGTCGACGTGACGGATCGAATCGAAGGGAAGCTTTGAAAACACGGCGATGCCAAAGTTTCCATCACGTGCCTGAGTGTAGGCGTGCGGGTAGTCTTGCAGCAGGCTCTTGGTACTACTTGCCCAGCTCATGGTGACCTCCTGCAGGAAAATCATGTCCGGATCTTCAGCAGCGACGAGATCAAATAGTCGTTGGTAGTCGTCGTTGGAGGATTGCACATTGGCGTGCAGCAGTTTCAATGGTGTCGCTCCGCCGTGCTCGCTACCGCCAGGTAAGTACCAAGGAACAATGAAAACACCGTTAAGTATCGTTGTAAGCAGAAGCGCGCTCGCGATCAGCGGGGTTTTCATGTAGGCGAACAGCACTGTCAACAACAGGGAGATGACGAAATACTGCAGGCGAAAATGCGACAACAGTTCGATGTTTCGGTGCGGAATATCGATGGCCGTCAGTAATGAGAGAATTATCGTCAGGACCGCGGCTGCCTGCAGTAGACCGACGATGCTCACTTTGCGCCGATCGCCGCGCACGCCGGGCAGTCTTTACGTTTTTGAATCTTGAGAGACTGAAACTCTGTCGCAGCGGCGTCGTATAGCCGCAAAATCGATGGTTTGCTTTCGATGCCGGCAAAATACTTGAGCGCTTCAACCGCCATCATTGCGCCAATGACAGCGGGGACCGGCGAAAGAACGCCATTGCCAGCGCAGCTATCCAGCGATTCGTCGGCCTCGGCGTAAAGGCAGCGGTAGCATGGGGTGACGTTGAAGTCCGGGCCAAAGATAGCCAGTTGACCTTCCAGCCGAATGGCCGACCCTGAAATCAGGCGGCGACCTGCAGTAACGCACGCGTCATTGACCTGAAACCGAGTCGCGAAATTATCGCACCCGTCGAGCACGACATCGGATGTTTGGACTGCCGCAACGAGGGCGTCACCCTGCAAACGCTGAGTGATGGTCGATAGCTTGATATCGGGATTGATGGTGCGAAGACGATTGGCTGCGATTTCGGCTTTCAGTTTGCCGACGTCAGCCGGGGTATACAGCACCTGACGGCCAAGATTCGTTATGTCGACCGTATCGAAATCCGCAATGATCAGGTGGCCGACGCCGCTGGACGCGAGGTAGGTTGCGGAGGCGCAACCTATACCGCCGGCACCGATGAGCAACGCGGTGCCAGCAGCAATTCGTTGTTGACCGTCACTGCCGACCTGCTTGAGAGCAAGGTGACGGGCATCGCGGCTCAGCATTTCGGGCTTACTCCGAGATCGTGACTTCGATAATCGTCACGGTTTCAACGGGGACGTCCTGGTGGCCATGGTTGGTGCCGGTTTTGACCGCTGCGATCGTATCAACGATGTCCATGCCGTTGCTGACCCGACCGAATACGGCGTAACCGAAATCGCGGCCACTGTGATTCAGAGAATCGTTGTTGCCCAGATTGATGAAAAACTGCGACGTTGCGCTATCGACCTCGCCCGTTCGTGCCATGGCCAGCGTGCCGCGGTTATTGCGCTCGCCGTTATCGGCCTCGTTCGTGATTGAATCGCGGGTCGGCTTGGCCTTCATGTTTTCGTCCATGCCACCGCCTTGGATCATGAAATTCGGGATGACGCGGTGAAAGATTGTGCCGTCGAAATGTCCGTCGGTGATGTACTGGCGGAAGTTCTCGCAGGAAATTGGCGCTTTTTCCTCGAACATCTCGATAGTAATGTCGCCGTGATTGGTCTTGATCGTGATCATGATGTCTCGCTAGGTTGAGTGTGCGCGCTTATTTACCACTCCGGCGAGCCACTGTCACGCGCGGCCTGCCGCCAAGATCATTATGGCACGTGATTTCAGCCCATCCAGCCTCGTTGAGGATGCCCGCAACGGCCTCTTGCTGATCAGGCCCGTGCTCCATCATCAGCGGCCCGTTTTCAATCAGCAATGAAATGCAATCGACTGCAAGAACGCGAAAGTCGTCCAGCCCATCGGCACCCGATACAAGGGCTGAGAGAGGTTCATGGCGCAGCGACTGCAATGCCTCGTCATCCTCTCTTACGTACGGTGGATTGGACACAATGACGTTAAACAGCCGACCGGTTACCGGCGTAGTCCAGCTGCCCTCGATACAGCTAACGTTGGGCAGGCTCGCCTGGCGAACATTTTCCCTGGCGATCGCCAAGGCCTCAGCGCTGACGTCGGTGGCTGTGATTTCGCACAGCAGACGTTCGCCGGCTATTGCAATGGCTATGGCGCCACTGCCAGTTCCCAGGTCCAAAATCTGCCACTCAGCATCTTGAGGAATTTCGTGTAACGCCAGATTAACGAGGAGTTCGGTTTCGGGCCGTGGCACCAATGTGGCCGGACTTACGAGCAGCTCGTGCGACCAGAATTCCTTTGTTCCCGCGATGTACGCCATGGGTATGCCGTCCAGCCGCCGCTGCACCAATGCCTCGAAGCGATCCAAGGCATGCGTGTCGAGTTCGTCTTCCGGATGGGCGAAGAGGTAGCTGCGTGGCATGTCGATTGACTGGCATAGCAAAATCTCGGCATCGAGTCGCGCCGATTCACTGCTAGGCGACAGGCGTTCAACCGCGCCCACGATGGCAGCATCCAGTCTCATGACGGTGTACACTCGCCGAAAAATTCTAATGTAACTGATGCGCCCATGAACGTGTATTCCAACATCCTCGACATGGTCGGCAAAACGCCGATGCTGGAAGTCACTCACATTGACACCGGGCTCTGCCGGCTGTTCCTCAAGCTCGAACTCATGAATCCTGGCGGCTCTATCAAGGACCGCATCGGCATCTCCATGATCGAACAAGCCGAGAAGCGCGGCGACATCAAGCCTGGCGATACGCTGGTCGAGGCGACGGCCGGCAATACCGGGCTCGGTCTTGCACTGGTTGCCGCACAGAAGGGCTACCATTTGATACTCGTGCTACCCGACAAGATGAGCCAGGAAAAGATATTCAATCTGCGCGCAATGGGCGCGGAGGTGGTGCTGACTCGTTCGGATGTGAGCCGCGGACATCCGGAGTACTACCAGGACCTGGGCAGGCGAATTGCGGAAGAGCAGGGTGCCTACTTTATCAATCAGTTCGGCAATGCCGACAATCCGCTCGCGCATGAAACAACGACGGCGCCTGAGATCATCAAGCAGATGGACGGCAATCTCGACGCGATTGTCTTGGGCGTTGGCTCGAGTGGAACCGTCAGTGGCATCGGAAAATACCTTAAAGAGCATGCGCCGGACGTGGACATGATACTCGCCGACCCGGTTGGCTCGGTTCTGGCGGATTACATCAACACAGGCGAACTCGGCAAGAGTGAAGGCTGGCTGGTTGAGGGCATCGGCGAAGACTTCATTCCGGATATTGCCAACTTCGACAAGGTGGTCAAGGCGTATTCGATTAGTGACGCGGAGTCGTTCGCCGCGGCGCGTGAACTGTTGAAAATGGAAGGCGTTCTTGCGGGTTCGTCTTCAGGCACCTGTCTGGCGGCGGCCCTGAAATATTGCCGTGAGCAGACCGAAGCGAAAACGGTCGTTACGTTTGCCGCCGATACGGGCAACAAGTACCTGTCCAAGCTCTTCAATGATTTCTGGATGGAAGATCAGGGGTTCATCGAGCGTGAAAAGTTCGGTGACCTGCGCGATCTCGTCGGCCGGCCACACGGTGAGCGCGCGACCATAACCGTTGGACCGACCGATGTATTAACAACCGCACACAATCGTTTGCGCAATGCGGGTTTCTCGCAATTGCCCGTCATGGACGAAGGCGAACTGGTCGGCGTCGTTACAGAGGATGCGATCATTCAGCATGTGTACGGAAAACCCGAACTCATGACGGCACCAGTACAAGAAGCGATGGAATCCGCATTTATCAAGCTGAACCGGACGGAAAGCGTCAATAATCTGGTCGCGATGCTGCGCGTGCAGCCTTACGCGGCCATCATGGACGGCGCGGAGTTCTTGGGTCTGATCACACGATCCGACGTACTGAATTACCTGCGCCGACAGATCTGAGGTCCTTGTAAATGGCATCGCCGCTGAACGACCCGAAGCTGGAGGCTTTGCTGGACCGTTTGCATGCCAGGAGCGACGCGCAAATCGATGAGACGGATTCGTATTACGCGCGACGAGAGCAAGATGGATCGCTCGACCCTGAAAACGATTGCGATGACGATATGCATCGCTTTCTCGCGGACAAGATGGTTGCGCTCGACCGCGACAAGGCAGAATTCTGCTACCAACTCTGCCGCGCCCTGCAAGCGACGCGTGTCGTTGAGGCAGGTACGTCGTTCGGGATATCAACGCTGTATCTGGCAGCCGCGGTGCGCGATAACCAGGTCGAACACGGGGTCGTTATTGGCACAGAGTACGAGCCCGGCAAGGTGAAAATTGCCCGTGAGAATTTCAGGGAAGCGGGTCTCAGCGAATTTATCGATCTTCGCGAAGGCGATCTTCGGCAAACACTCGAGGACGTCGGCGGTCCCGTGGATTTCATGCTGGTCGACATCTGGGATGTGGCACTGCCTGCGCTCGAGCGGGTTTCCTCGAGCCTGCGGCCCGGAGCCATTGTGGTGTGCGACAACACGATCTCGGCCGCCGAGGAGTATCGCGACTACTTTGAGTTTGTGAATGATCCGTGCAATCGGTTTCGCACCATGACGGTCCCGTTCCAGGGCGGCTTCGAACTCACCGTGCGCATCTGATCCACGCTTCCAGGCGTATCCCGCCCATCTACTCCAGGCTGCCGAGTGCAACCCTGATGGCCTCCCCACTGACGCCACTGGATTCCTCGGACGCAAGGAATGCGATCATCTCAGCCACTTCCTGTGGCGTGACAACGCGGCCCTGCGGATACGATGTCGCCCGCTCCTCCCAGACCTGATCGGTCGTAATATCTCGATCCTTCGCCTCTTGGCGGGCCGAACGTTCGGCCATCTCAGTCCGAACCCAGCCGGGTAAAACAGCGTTGGATGTAATGCCGTAAGATCCGCCGTCCTCCGCGACCGAGCGCATTAATCCCAGCAGCCCGTGTTTGGAGCTGTTGTATGCACTTCCTGCGTGTTCGGCGACCAAGCCGGCCGTAGAACTCGTAAAAACAATACGCCCGAACTGGCGTTCGACCATCTCCGGCAATACAAGCCTCGAGAGATGGAACGGACCGTCAAGATTGATCCGCATCGTCTCACTCCAGACGTCTGGCTGCTGTTCCCAGACGACGCGCTCGTGCGCTGAGCCGATACCGTGGTTGCATACGAGGATTTCGATCGGCCCCAGTCGTTGCTGAGTCTCCGCAACCGCTTGCGCACAGCCCTCCGGAGTGCCGAGATCTGCCACCGAATACTCGAGCCCGACATCTTCCAGATCCTGCTGGCTGCGGGCAACGCACATCACTTTGGCGCCACGTGACGCCAGGAGCTCTGCGGTTGCACGCCCTATGCCGCGCCCCCCGCCTGTGATCAGAGCGACGCGCCCTTCGACTCCAGCCATTCTTCACATACTCCCTGGG
>Ga0209980_10001572_pt1 | contig 12510 bp, 8 predicted proteins | sample CR02metaG_FD_183611 | JGI IMG/M metagenome (GOLD analysis project Ga0209980, IMG submission 183611) | Deep subsurface microbial communities from Mariana Trench to uncover new lineages of life (NeLLi) - CR02 metaG (SPAdes) (version 2) | ecosystem: Environmental > Aquatic > Marine > Ocean trench >... | reverse complement strand
TCGCGTAGGTGAGCGCGTTCTGGCTGGCAATTTCCGCGAAGCCTAAGCCCTGAAAGCCGATCGTAATACGCTCCAGGTTCATCATCCGGAACATAGCGGCCAGCCCATGATTTTCCTCGCCGATGAGATAACCCTTCGCGTTTTCAAAATTCAGGACGCAGGTCGCGGAGCCTTTGATACCCATCTTGTGTTCGATGGATGCCGTAGTGACGTGGTTGCGCTCGCCAAGCGATCCATCATCGTTGACCAGGAGCTTCGGTACCAGGAAAAGACTGATTCCGCGAGACCCATCCGGCGCGCCATCTATTCTCGCAATGACGAGGTGCAGAATGTTTTCGGTCAGATCGTGATCGCCGGACGTAATAAAGATCTTGGTTCCACTGATATCGTAAGAACCGTCATCGTTCGGCGAGGCCCTCGTTGTTAACAGCCCCAAATCCGTTCCGCAATGAGGTTCGGTAAGGCACATCGTGCCGGACCATACTCCCTCCACCATTTTCGGCAGGTACAGCGCACGAATTTCCTCGGGGGCGTAAGCGGCGAGCAGATGATAAGCGCCGTGGCTCAGTTCCGCATACAACTTGAATGCAAGATTCGTGGCTCCCAGCATCTCGTCGATCAGGTAGCTGACCAGCTTGGGCAATCCCTGACCGCCATGCTCTGGTTCGGCATCGATGCTGGTCCAGCCATTCTCGATAAACTTCTGATACGCCTCTTTGAAACCAGGCGGCGTCGTCACGGCCCCATCGACAAATACGGCGCCATGTTCGTCACCGTCCCGGTTAATCGGCAGAATTTCTGTGCTGCAAAATTTTCCTGCCTCTTCGAGAATGGCCTCCAGGATATCCTTGTCGAATTCTTCATAGCCCGGCAATGAGCTCAATTTGTCGATGCCGATCCACTCATCGACGAGGAACATCATGTCTTTTACCGGCGCGTTATAGATCACAGGTTTTTCTCTTTAAGTTGCGGGATTTTTGGTGCAGATGAAGGCTTTCAGCAGATCCCGGCATTTGTCCGGCACTTCCTGGGGCACCATGTGGCCACTCCCGGGAATGCGGTGCACCTCGGGATTGTCCAGGTGTTCGATCAGTTCCTGACTGGCCTTGCGCGGCGCCATGCGATCCTGGCCGCCCAGGATGACCTGGACGGGTGCACTGATTTTTGCTGCCGCTTGCTTGCCGTTGCTGTAGGCGTTGCAGGCCCGCAGATCTGCTGCCAGCGCCTGCGGTGCATTGCGGCGCATGACCTTGAGGCCGCCGGCGACCATCGAGCTTCCGGGAATCGGCCCCTGGTGCAGGTGACCTGCCGGACCGAAGCCCCAGCCCACCATCATTGCGATAGCGTCTTCCGGACTATTCCCGGCGGCCTCGAGCATAGTTGGATTGACCGGTGTGGCAAGGCCGCTCGCGATCAACGACACACTGCGGACCCGCTGCGGATGGCGGGATACGAACTCGAGGGCATTCAGTACGCCCTGCGAGTGTGCGACGACAGAAATGTTGTTGATATCCAATGTTTCCACAACACCGTTGAGCCAGTCACCGATCTCCTCAATCGACTTCAGCGGAGGGCCCACGGAGTACGAGTGTCCGGGCAGGTCAGGCACCAGGACCGAATACTTCCTGAACGCGAAGAATCGCGAGTACAGGCCCCAAAACGTATGGTCAAGTCCGCTGCCGTGCAAAAACATCACGCAGGGCAAGCTGTTATCAAACGGTTTGCCGCCGGTGGTCGCGAATACCCGTTTTCCGTTGACCTCGAAATACATGCTCAGGCATCCGCAATTTTCTTCGCCGCGCGAAAGCCGTTTTCGAAATCGGCCTTGATGTCTGCGACATCCTCGAGTCCAACGGAAAGCCGGATCATGTCTTCGGTAATACCTGCCGCAACGAGCCCTTCTGCATCGATGCGTCCATGAGTGGTAGTGGCCGGGTGGATGATCAGTGTCTTGGCGTCACCGACATTGGCCAGGTGCGACGCAAGCTGAAGATTTTCGATAAATGCCTTGCCGGCGTCCCGTCCGCCTTTGACGCCGAAGCTGACGATAGAACCCGCGCCCTTCGGCAGGTATTTCTTCGCGAGTTCATGGCTGGAATGCGATGTCAGGTCAGGGTGACTGACCCACGAAACCTGTTTGTGATTTGACAGGTGATCGAGCAGTTGCCTGGTATTGGATGCGTACTTGTCCATGCGCAGCGACAACGTTTCAATTCCTTGCAGCAGCAGGAACGCATTCATCGGACTCATCGACGCACCGAAGTCACGCATGGCCTCGGCACGGATGCGTGTCGCGAACGCGCTGGGGCCGAACTCCTCCCAGAAGTTGATGCCCTGGAACGGTGCGTAAGGCTCGGTAATGGTCGGATACTTGTCAGTCGCACCCCAATCGAAGTTGCCGCCGTCAACGATCGCGCCACCGATGGCCAACCCGTGCCCACCCATCCACTTGGTGACGGAATGAATGGTGATGTTGACGCCGAAATCGAAACACCTGCATAAATAGGGAGTGTTAAAGGTCGCGTCCACCATGAACGGGATGTGATTATCACCGGATATTTTCACGATGGCCTCGAGGTCAAGGATGTCGAGGCCAGGATTGCCAATCAACTCACCGTAGATCAGCCGGGTGTTGTCCTGCAACGCCGACCTGAAGCCATCAATGTCCAGCGGATCCACGAACGTAGCAGTGATACCGAAACGGGGCAGCGTGTTCTTCATCAGGCTTATGTTGCCGCCATACATTTGCGACGAGGCGACGATGTGATCGCCCTGCCCGAGGATTGCCGTTATCGCACAATACGTCGCTGCCATGCCGGAAGCCGTGCACACCGCCGCGGATCCGCCCTCGAGTGCAGCAATGCGTTGCTCGAGTACGCCTACCGTCGGATTGGTGATGCGCGAGTATGCGTGACCCCCCCGCTCGAGGTTGAATATGGAAGACGCGGTGTCGGTATCCGGAAAAACATATGAAGTTGTCTGGTAAATCGGGGTTGCACGTGCGCCGAACTCGGGATCCACCGTCTGCCCGGCATGCAGGCTCAGAGTGTCAAAGTGATAAAAGTGCGACATTTTCTTGCCTGTTATTTCCTCAGACGCCTTCGAGGGCCTTATCCAGTGCTCCGATCAGGTCTTCGACATCTTCGAGGCCGACCGACAGGCGCACCAGGCCGTCAATAATGCCGACACGTTGCCGCTCTGCCTCCTCGACGTCGGCGTGTGTCATCGTCACCGGGTGCGTGATCAGCGACTCTACCGATCCCAGGTTCTCGGCCAGCGTCCAGACCTCAATGGTATCCATCAGCTTCTTGCCTGCTGCGAGACCGCCTTTGACTTCAAACCACGCCATCGCGCCGTAACCGGTAGCCTGGCGGGTGGCGAGCTCGTGCTGGGAAAATGATTCGAGACCCGGGTAGCGGACCTGCTCCACTTTGGGATGCGATTCCAGGAATTTTGCGATTGCCATCGCATTTGCGGACTGTTGATCCATGCGCAACGACATCGTTTTACAACCCTGCGACGTAAGCCATGCGACCTGTGGCGACATGATACTGCCAGTACTGTTCTGGATGAAGCGAATCGCCGCGCCATGTTCCTCAGATTTGCTGATCGTCGCACCGCCGACGGTCGCGTTGTGTCCGTCCATGTACTTGGTGGTGCTGTGCACGGAAACATCGGCGCCAAGCTCCAGCGGTAACTGGTAGTAAGGCGTAAGGAGTGTATTGTCCACGACGTGTATGGCGCCGGTGTCCTTCGCAATTTCGGAAATTGCGGCGATGTCCGAACACTTCATCGTCGGATTGGCAGGCGTCTCCGTAAAAATTATGGCCGTGTTGTCGCGTACCGCGGCCGCAACCTCGTCGACGTTCGACGTGTCTGCAAACGTAAACTCAATGCCGAATCGTGATAACACCTTGGTCGCGAGCCGATAAGTACCACCGTAGGCGACATCGGATATGACCGCATGTTTTCCGGCATCCAGGAATGCCAGCATCGTTGCCGTCGTTGCACCCATGCCGGTGCCAAAGCAGGCACAATCGACGCCGCCTTCCAGGTCGGCCAGCTTCAGTTCGAGCGCCTTGACGGTCGGGTTGCCGGAGCGCGAATAGGAATATCCCTTGTCGAGGTATTCGTCGATTGATGCCTGAACGAAAGTCGTGGTCTGGTAGATCGGCGTCAAAATCGAACCGGTTGTCGGGTCGGGGGTTACGCCTGCGTGTATCTGCCTGGTGGTGAAACCCATTTCTGATTTTCCTTAAGCTGATAAATACGGTGAGTCTGTTGTTTTCGGGACGCAAATCATACACGGGTAAAGCTTCATCGGGGGCCTAGCTGTAAGGGATCGTCCGGATCAACACCCGGCATGAATTGCAGCTTACGGTCATGGTTTGTCAGCTGGTAGACGAGGCCCAGCCAGTTGTTGACCATCGCTTTACCGGTATCGCTCCACGTGTTGTGTACCTGTTGCTCAAGCTCCCTTTCGGGAAACTCAGGTATTTCGTCGTTGTTCTTCATCGCCGTCTGAAAAGCAGCGATAAACGACTCGGCGATCCCGATCGCCTCGTCCGTAAAATAGTGTTCCGGATAAGGCGGCGGTGACTTCATTTCGCCGTCAATGAAGCGAAACACCTCGCGTTTGTATTCCTTCAGCAGGCTCACAGCCTGGTATTCCGGGTGACCCTGGAAGTAGACGGTGCGGAACTGGTCCGGGCTGACCGCAAGATGCACGCCGGCTTCCGGACTTTCCACCAATACCCTTAATCCCGCATCTTCGAGCTGGTCCCGGGTGACCTCGTTGTACCGGGAATGCGGTGCATCGAAACGCGTGTCGATGTCACGCATCAGCGGGTGTTCCGGATCGCTGATCCGGTGACTGTAAACGCCCCACTTTTTTTGCGGCATTCGCTTACGGTCAATGCCGTAGTAATACTTGACCAGCGCATGCGTTGCGAGGCAGGAGCAGAATATGGAGGCCACATTGGACTCCGCCCAGCAGACAATCTCGATCAGTGGATTCCAGAACGCTTCCTGGTCGAGAGAGGGATTGGCGACGTTGGCGCCGGTGATGATCAACGCGTCCAGGCCCTGTGCCATCAACGCCTCGAACGAAAAATAGTGCTGGCTGATATGTTCCTCGGCCGCTGCGCCGCGATTCAGTTCCTTGATGGAAAAAGGATATACGTAGAACTGTGCGATCTGGTTACAGCTGCCGACCAGCCGTATGAACTGATGCTCGGTCGCACTCAGCGCCGCATCCGGCATCATGTTCAGCAGACCAATATGCAACTCACGAATATCCTGCTTCCCGGCGCGCTCGAGCGTCAACACTTCCTGGCCGCCCTTCCGCAGCCTTTCGAATGTCGGTAAACCGTTGTGTGCAACCAGGGGCATGCTATTCAGGTACTGTTCACATTGAAAAGTCGGGTTATCATGCAATGCTCCATTCGAACAGGCCCCCTGAAGGACGTGACCAGGTCATCGAGGCCGGCCCACAGGATGAAATGTCAGTTCCACTATAGCGAGCCACGTTCAATAATATTGTTTTAAGGGCGGCCTGCCCCTGTATTTTAACGGATGAACCAGACAAAAATGCGCGATACCCGATCCATACGAGAACTGATCGCCTGTCAGAGGTCTGGCTGCTCTCTGGAGCAGCGGTTTTACACTGACCCGGAAATCTACGCTCTCGAACTCGAGTGTATTGTCATGCGGAACTGGATTTTTGCCGGCCACCAGTCACAGCTTGCAGAAGTCGGAGACTACCTGGTCCTGAACGTTGCCGGTGAATCCGCAATCGTGGTCAGGAGCAAGGAAGGTGGCATCAAGGCATTCGCCAACGTGTGCCGGCACCGGGGTTCCATTGTTTGTCTCGAGATGAGCGGCAACACGCGAAAATTTGAGTGCCCGTATCACGGATGGATGTACGACACAGATGGAAATCTGATTGCTGCCCGAAATATGTCCGAAGACTTCGACAGGGCGAGTTACGGATTGCACAAGGTACCCGTCGAAATCGTCCATGGTCTGATTTTCATCTGCTTCTGCGATGCGCCGCCGTCAGTCGAGGGCGCGCGTCGTGACATGGCGGAGCCGCTGGCGATGTTTGATTTCGAAAACCTGAAGGTCGCGGCGCAGAAAACTTATCCGATTAGCGCAAACTGGAAACTGGCGGTAGAAAATTACCAGGAATGCTATCACTGCGCTGTCGCACATCCCGAGTACGCCAAAATGCACACGCTGATGCTTGAGGGAAAAAGACAGCAACTTGTCCAGTCACATATGCTTGAAAATATGGGTGCCTGCGGTCTCAAGACTATCGAAATCGATTATATTGACACGAAGGCGCGACCCGGCGAGACGGGCTTCGGATATAGCCGGTCAGCGCTCTTTGAAGGTTACAAAACCGGTAGCAAGGACGGCCAGCCGGTTGCGCCTTTACTCGGTAATTTGACCGGCTATGATGGTGGTGCATCCGACATAACTTTCGGGCCGTTCAACTTTTTCCTGGCCTACAGCGATCACGTAGTTGGCTATGTTTTCACGCCGGTGGATTCAAAGAATTGCGAGTGTCGAATCTACTGGCTGGTACGCGGTGACGCAGTCGAGGGAAAGGAATATGATTGCGATGAGCTCATGTGGCTGTGGGACGTAACGACCTGTGCAGACAAAATAATCATTGTTAACAACTGGAACGGCGTCAATTCCAAATACTATCAGCCGGGCCCGTTTTCAGGTATGGAAAAGGCCGAACAACGATTCGTTGACTGGGTGCTGCAGGAATTGCGCCGCGCTCCCCAATACGCGGCCTAGCAGCCTGTTGAATAAGAAAAATATTGGCCGATAAGAATAATCCCGGCATCTCAATCAAGAGCGACTTTATTCATGAAAACATATGATGCGATTGTTATTGGCGCAGGCCACAATGGACTCACGAATGCGGCATACCTGGCCAAGTCCGGGCTGGATGTTTTATGTGTTGAAAAGAACGAGTACATCGGCGGCGCGACCGTTAGTCGCAATTTGTATAAGGACTGGTACTACTCGAATTGCTCTTACGTGTGCAGCCTGCTGCGGCCCGAGATTTATCGTGACCTGGAACTGGCCAGGCATGGTCTGCAGGTAACACCCTACGCCGGCGGCTCGGTTTTCATGGAGAACGGCGACTATCTCGGCAGATATCCTGACGACGAAGTGCATTACCGCGAGTACGCCAGGTTTTCCAAAGCGGACGCCGATGCTTACGAGCGCTATTCGGCGGACACGATGCGCCAGTGTCGATTCATTCGTGATTTCCTGTTACGCACCCCGCCCGATCCAACGTCGTTTAAACCCAGGGATCTGAAAGAGCTTGCGTATCTTGGCAAGAAATTCTTTGAGATGAGCGAGCAACGAATGTACGACACGATTCGTTTCTGGACCATGAGTGTCGCCGAATATCTCGACGAGTATTTTGAGACGGATGTCATTAAAGCTGCGTTGTCCGGTAGCGGCATCATCGGCACGGCGCTGGGTATCCATTCGCCGGGTACCGCTTACGTACTGCTGCATCACTACATGGGAGAGGTCGACGGCAATATGGGGGCGTGGGGTTTTGCGCGTGGCGGCATGGGTGCTGTTGCTGACGCGATCAGCAAGTCTTACCAGTCACTGGGTGGCGAGCTGCGGATCGATGCGGGCGTTGACCAGATTGTTGTGAAAAACGGCAAGGTCAAGGGGGTGGCACTGACGAGCGGCGAAGAAATAGATGCGCGCATCGTCGTGTCCGCGATGGACGTCAAGCGCACTTTCCTCAAGTGCATGGACAAGAACGATCTCGATCCGGACTTCTATCACCGTGTCAAACATTTCAAGATTCGCGGTTCCTCCGGCAAGGTCAATATTGCGCTCGACGGGATGCCGACATTTCCGGCGTTACCCAAAAACAGTACATTGCTCAACGGCGATATGCATTTCATAGATTCGATGGAGCGCATGGAGCGAGCCTACGACGACTGGAAGGAGGGCACCTGGTCGAAAGACCCGTACGTCGACATGGTGATTCCGACGACTTCCGATCCGACGATGGCGCCTCCCGGAAAACACTTCATGAGCTGTTTTGTGCAGTACTGCCCCGCCAAAGTCGAAGGGCGCGAATGGACCTCTGAGGAGCGGGACCAGTTCGGCCAGACAGTAATCGATCAGATTGCCGAGTACAGCCCCGATTTCAAGGATCTCATCCTGCATGCCGAAGTTCGCACGGCACAGGATATTGAGGACGACGCTGGCCTTACCGAGGGCAACATTTTCCACGGTGAGCTTACGATGGACCAACTGATGTTCAATCGGCCGATTCCAGGCTACGCCCAGTACCGCGGGCCGGTGGCGGGACTGTATATGTGTGGCTCCAGCACGCACCCGGGGGGTGGTGTGATGTCCGCCCCCGGTTGTAACGCGGCGCGGGAAATTCTTTTTGATCTCAAGCGGCCGGATGTCACACCCGTCAGCTTCAGCGAAGACTAATGAACGATCGATACGATGCAATTGTTGTAGGTGCCGGACACAACGGCCTGGTTTGCGCATCACTGCTCGCCAAAGCAGGCAGGAAAGTGCTGGTTCTCGAGGCCAAAGACCAGGTTGGTGGTGCAGCCATCACCCGGACGTTTGCTGACGGCTATTCCGTTTCCGCCTGTGCGCACCTGCTGTATCAGTTGCAACCGCAGGTTCGAAAAGATCTCGGACTCAAGTTCGATGTGTCGTCTGACCAGATGGGCACAATCGCGCTTTCTCCGGATGGAAACCACGTGCGCTACAACGGCAACGAAGTTTCAGGCACCAGTGACGAAGACGCGGCAAGCTACAAGGATTTTTACCGGCGCATGACCCGGTTTGCAGATCTCCTGCAAACCTATCTCAATAAGATTCCGCCACGCCTGGCGAAAGATGCGAGCCTTTCGGACCTGCTCACGCTCGCGCAGCTCGGTTTAGATGTTCGCCGGCTCGGCAAGGTTGAGATGCAGGAGTTCCTGCGTCTGATCGGCATCAATATTTTTGACGAACTCGTAGAGCGCTTCGAATCTGGCCTGTTGAAAGGTGCATTGAGCCTCGATGCGGTTCTGGGCACACATCTCGGTCCAAGGTCACCCAACACCATTCTGACGTACCTGTATCGGCTCGCTGGTTCGCACGGCGCGATCAGCGCACCCGCCGGTGGCATGAGTGCGGTTTCTGAAGCGCTGGCGCACAGCGCCAGGGATAACGGAGCAACGATTCGCACCGCTATGCCGGTGAAGAGAATCATCATTGAAAACGGGCGCGCGGCCGGTGTTGAAACCGAAAACGGCGAGCTATTTTCAAGCTGGCTCGTGGTTTCGAATGCCGATCCGAAAACGACAATCATGCGCCTGGTATCTGCCAGAAATGTGGAAACCGGATTCACGCGGCGCGTTCAAAACATTCGCATGCGCGGCAATGCCGCAAAAGTGCATTTGGCGATGGATGGGTTGCCGCATATCAAGGGAATCGAAAAACGGGAATATGGCGAGCGATTCGTCGTTGCACCAGACGAGAATTACGTCGAGCGCGCGTTTAACGCGGCGAAGTATGGCGAGACGTCGACGAAGCCTGTCTTCGAGATTACGTTCCCGAGTTTCCGCGATTCGAGCCTCGCCCCGACCGGTAAACATGTCATGTCGGCAATCGTCCAATACGCGCCCTATGAATTGAGGGAAGGCTGGTCGGACAGTACACGGCAGGCATTCCTTGATCTCGCGATCGATACGCTCGGCGAGTACATGCCGGACCTGAAACAGCGCATAAGCGCAGCGGAAATGCTGACGCCGGCCGATATCGAGAAGGAATTTCTTATCACGGGCGGGCACTGGCATCACGGCGAACTGTCGCTGGATCAGTTCCTGTTTACACGGCCGGTTGGCGGTGCTGCGCAATACGCGATGCCGCTCGACGGACTTTATCTCTGTGGTGCGGGCGCGCACCCTGGCGGCGGCGTCAGTGGCGCAGCGGGTCGCAATGCTGCGAGAGCTATACTGAAGCGGGAGCAAGCAGCATGACGACGATTCAAGAGGTGCCACAGGGCAGGCTGAAATCGCCGTTTTATCCGCGACAGGCGGAGCTTGACCGGCTGAATCGCTGGCACGAATGGAAGGGTTATTCCAGTGCGGACGGCTTTTACGATACGACGCTCGAGTATTTCGCAATTCGCAACAGCACCGGCGTATTCGACCTGACGCCGATGACGAAATACCGTATTACCGGCCCCGACAGCCTGGACTTCATCGACCGGCTGGTGACCCGCGACATGCGCAAGATCAAACCCGGTCGCGTCGCATACGCGGTGTGGTGCAACGACGAGGGACAGGTCATCGACGATGGCACGATCTTCCATTTGCAGCAGGGCGAATACCGTTTGTGCTCGCAGGAACGGCACATGGCATGGCTGACCGCTGCAGCGATCGGCATGGATGTCTCGATCGTGGACGAAACACACGACATTGCCGCACTCGCTGTGCAGGGCCCGACTTCTTATAGCGTGATGAAAAACCTTGGGCTCGATGGCATCGGCAACCTGAAACCGTTCGGGCTGACGAACTTCGATTTCGAGGGCACTGACCTGATGGTATCGCGGACCGGATTTACGGGCGATCTCGGCTACGAATTGTGGCTGCCAGCCGCGAAGGCGGAAGCGCTCTGGGATGCATTATTCGAGGCCGGCAAACTGCATGGCATCATGGCAATCGGCACCGAGGCGCTTGAGCAATCGCGGATTGAAGCGGGTTTCATCGCTGCCTACGTTGATTTCCTGCCGGCGGATGTGACCGTTCGATCAGGACGGTCGCGTTCGCCGTTCGAACTCGGCCTCGAGTGGCTGGTCGATTTCAAGAAATCCAATTTCAACGGCCGGCGTGCCCTGGCCAAGGAGAAGCGACAGGGATCGACGTGGCGCCTGGTCAAGCTCGACATCGAAGGTAACAAGCCTGCACATCATTCCTATATATTCGCGAAAAGCGGCGGACGTCGGAAGAACATCGGTTTCACAACCTCTGCTACCTGGTCACCGGTCTGCAAGCAAAATATCGCGATCGGTACGGTACGCACGCCGCACGGTAATGTGGGCGATAAGCTGTTCGTTGAAATTTATTACCAACGCGAGATGCACTGGTCGCGGGTGATGGCAGAAGCAACGGTGGTCGACAAACCGTTCTGGAATCCACCGCGCCGACGTGCAACGCCGCCGGGCCCATTCTAAAAATATAAAGGGGCAGCACAATGAGCATAGAGACATCGGGAAGCAACACGCTGGAACAATGGCAAAGCATTGCGCAACGGGAATTGTCGGCAGTGCAAACCAGGTTTTTTATCGATGGTGATTACAGAGATGCTATCGATGGCGCGCGATTCGAATCGATCAACCCGGCCAATCTTGAGACCATTGCGGCAGTTTCCGCCGCAAATGAAAAAGACGTGGATGTTGCAGTCGCTGCGGCCAGGAAAGCATTCCGCAGTGGTGTCTGGTCAGGCATGGCGCCGCGCGAACGTATGGAGATCCTGTATCGATATACGAAGCTGATCGACGATAATGCGGAGCAACTCGCCGTACTCGACACGCTGGATATGGGCAAGCCAATCAGCGATATGCTGAATGGCGACATCCCGGCCGTCGTCTCGACGATTCAGTTCATGGCGGAGTACATCGACAAGATCGAAGGTACGGTGACCAACACTGCTTCGGACGTCATGCACTATGTGCTGAGGGAACCGATCGGTGTCGTAGGCGCGATTTCGCCCTGGAACTATCCGATGTTGATGGCTATCTGGAAAGTCGCGCCGGCGCTCGCCGCAGGAAATACGGTTGTTCTCAAACCGGCCGAGCAGGCGCCGTTATCGTGCCTGCGGATCGCCGAGCTGTTTGTCGAAGCCGGTGGACCACCTGGCGTATTCAACGTAATAAACGGCATTGGAGAGGTAGCCGGCAAAGCGCTGGCGCTGCACAACGACGTTGATAAAGTAACTTTTACGGGATCGACCGAAGTCGGCAAGCTCATGCTGCAGTACGCCGGCCAGTCAAATATGAAGCGCGTGTCACTCGAATGCGGTGGTAAGTCTCCACAGGTGTTCATGGCAGATACCACGAATCTCGAGCGTGCGGTCTCGGCAGCCTGTGACGGTATCTATACCAATATGGGCGAGGTCTGTAACGCGGGATCAAGAATTCTTGTAGAGAAACCTCTGTATGACGAATTCGTCGAGCGATTTATTGCGGAGGGCAAAGATGCTTACGTGCCGGGCGATCCGCTGGACCCGCAAACCAATCTTGGACCGTTAGTGACCGGCGAGGCACAGCAACGCGTACTGTCATTCATCGAATCCGGTAAACAGGAAGGCGCACAACTCGAGTTTGGCGGCGACGTGCCGGAGATGGTCGGAGCGTACATTAACCCGACTTTGTTTACGAACGTGAATAACAACATGCGCATTGCACGCGAGGAAATATTCGGGCCGGTCGCCTCGATCCTG
>Ga0209980_10001571_pt1 | contig 12517 bp, 6 predicted proteins | sample CR02metaG_FD_183611 | JGI IMG/M metagenome (GOLD analysis project Ga0209980, IMG submission 183611) | Deep subsurface microbial communities from Mariana Trench to uncover new lineages of life (NeLLi) - CR02 metaG (SPAdes) (version 2) | ecosystem: Environmental > Aquatic > Marine > Ocean trench >... | reverse complement strand
AACTTGCTGCCAATCAAGCGGTCATGCCCGGAGATTTTGCCGGCTTTCACCAAATCGTTCAAAGCTCCATCAATGGCCAGCTTGCCGCCCTCTCCCGGCAGAATCAAATCCTCGCGCGGTTGCGGCGGTACGAAATTCTCGCTCATTTCTAGCACGGCATGCTTCGCTTCAAAAATCAAGTGTTCGGAATTCAAAACAATGCGATCGTATCTGGTTAACAGGCCAAGCTTGACCGCTTCTTTCGCGGAGGTAGAGACTTTCCCATATCCAATCGTTTCAAAGGCCTTTTTCGCAATAGGGAAAGGTCCGGTTCGGGATTTTTCCATGGTTTGCATATTATTGAGCAAAACCCTGAGATTTCCGCCGGCGCCCGGGATAAGCCCCACACCGACTTCAACCAGGCCGCAGTATAACTCCGCCGACGCCACGATACGATTTGCCAAAGCGGCCGCCTCGTAGCCGCCGCCCAGACACAAATGAAACGGCGCCGCCACCACCGGGAAGTTAGAAAATTTCAGATTCTGTGCCACGTCCTGGAACGTCCTGGTGATTTGCTCAATCCGTTTCCAATCCTTGGCCTCACACAATTGCAGGATGAGCGCCAAATTTGCCCCGGCGGAAAAATTCTGTCCTTGATGCCCGATGACCAACCCTTTAAATCCTTTCTTGGGCACAATCTCCAAAGCGGCTTCCATCATATCGATCATTGACGCATCGATAGGATTCAGGGCCGGCTGCAGCGAACTGTGGAATTCCAGACAGGCTACGCCATCACCGATATCGATTAAACTAGCACACCAATTCTTCTTTAACGCATGACCGTCTTCTTTTTTAAGAAATAGACTGATTTGCTTAGGCTGCGGCGGCAATATCCGGCTTTCCTTGCCAGTAAAATCGAAATAGGTTTTGCGACCCTTCTCCAGAGCATAAAAAGACGTCTGTCCGGATTTCAGCATCTCCTGAACCCAGGCAGGTACTTTCTTGCTTTCATCGCTCATGCGTTTCACAGACTTCTCAAGACCGATCGCATCCCAGGTTTCAAATGGACCGAGTTGCCAGCCAAATCCCCATTTCATGGCGTTATCGATGTTGACAATATCCTCAGCGATTTCCGGGACGCGATTGGCGGTGTAAATCAAAGTGCCCGCCAGGAGTTCCCAGAAGAATTTCCCGGCGGCATCCTCGCTGTAAGCCAAAGCATTAATTCGTTTCGACGTATCGGTGAATCCTTTGGCCACGCGATAGCCGTCAAAACGTACTTGTTTTTGCGGGTGATATTCAAGCGTTTCAAAATTTAACGAGAGAATTTCTTTACCGGTTTTTTGATAAAACCCTTTCCGGGTCTTCTGTCCTAGTTGGCCGTTATCCAGCATCTTCTGCAGAACATCCGGTATTTGAAAAATTTCACGAGACTCATCGTCGGGGCAAAATTCGTAAGTGTTTTTGGCGACGTGCGCTAAAGTATCCAGGCCCACAACATCTGCGGTTCGGAAAGTCGCACTCTTGGGCCGCCCGACGATGGTACCCGTAATTTTATCCACTTCCTCAACGGTTAATTTCAGGTCTCGCGCCAACTTCAAACTTAGCATCATACCAAACGTGCCGATGCGATTCGCGATAAAATTGGGCGTATCCTTGGCCATCACGATGCCTTTGCCGAGAACATTTTCACAGAAATCGGCTAGTAATTTAACACATTCGCCTTCTGTCTTCTCACCCGCAACAACCTCCAGAAGTCGCATGTAGCGCGGCGGATTGAAGAAATGCGTCACCAGAAATCGCCTTTGCAGATCTTCCGGCATGCCCTCCATCATATTTTTAATAGAAAGTCCCGAGGTATTGGAAGAAACCACCGCGTTTTCTTTTAAGTATGGCGCCATCCGATTAAAAAGCGAATGCTTGATGTCCAAACGTTCGATAACCGCTTCCAACACCCAATCCACTTCGCGCAGTTTTTCAATGTGGTCATCGTAATTGCAAGGTGTGATAAGGCCGGCCGTTCTGGGATTATAAAAAGGTGCGGGCTTTAGTTTCAAAGCGGTTTGCAACCCCTTTTCGGCTACCTCTTGAGAGACGTCAAAAAGATAAGAAGAAAGGCCTGCATTTGATAGATGCGCTGCCAATTGCGCCCCCATCACCCCGGCACCGAGAACCGCCACTTTTTCGATTTTCTCTACCATGTTCCCTCCTACACTCTCTCGATAATGGTTGCGATTCCCTGCCCGCCGCCGATGCACATAGTAGCGAGACCCGTTCTGGCTTTCTTTTGTGCCATGATGTTCAGCAACGTCGTTAAAATTCTCGCCCCGGAACACCCGAGTGGATGGCCTAGAGCAATCGCCCCCCCGTTCAAGTTGATTCGGTCCATTGGCCAGCCAGCTTTTTCAATGACATAAAGAGATTGTGCAGCAAAAGCTTCATTCAGTTCGATCACATCAATATCGCCGATGGTCATCCCAGCCCTCTTGAGGGCTTTTTCAGTCGCTGGAATTGGGCCCATGCCCATACGTTTCCAATCAACACCGGCGAATGCGCGAGCGATTATTTTCGCCTTGGGTTGTAAATCTAACTCGAGCGCCAATTCATTGCTAACCAATAGAACAGCAGCTGCGCCAATTGAAAAAGGACTGCTGGTAGCAGCGGTGACACTGCCGTCTTGCAGAAAAGCCGGTGCCAGTGATTTTATTTTGTCCACGTCAGGCTGGCGCGGCCCTTCGTCCTGTGTGACAACTGCGCCGTTCACTTGAATCGGAATAATTTCTCTTTCAAAGCGATTATTTTTCAAAGCGTCAAGCGCTTTTTGGTGCGAATCAACAGCGAATTTGTCCTGTGCCTCCCGGCTGATATTACCGTCTTTAGCGAGATTTTCAGCAGTCTCTCCCATGCCCATGTAAAACTGCATTTCGACTAATTTCGGATTAAGACTCGGATTAAACCCACCCATTGGAATCGAAAACATATCCTCGACACCGCCGCCAATTCCAGCCTCGATGTCGCCGGCTAAAATCGTGCGGTCGACCTGGTGAACTGCGTCCATAGATGAGCCGCAGAATCGGTTGACGACCTTAGCGCCGGCCTGCTCTGGAATGCCTGCCAATATCGACACACCCCGAGCGATCAGCATGCCCTGAGATGCTTCGGGAAAAGCACATCCTAAAACCACATCCTCGATTCTATCTTTAGGAAATTTCGGGTTTCTTTCCAGCAAGCCTTTGATCACTTGCGCGGCTAAATCATCCGCGCGAATACCAACCAATTTGCCGTTTTTAATACCGATTGGACTGCGCGCCGCATCGATTATCACTGTAAATCTAGACATTTTCACTCCTTTAAGCTTTAAAGTTTCTTCAGCCGCTAAGATACAAAGACACCAATGTTCAAATTATAGTTTCTTCAATTCAATTTCTTCTCAGCTTTTCTTCGCGTCTTCGTGGTAAATGTTCTTTTAATTTTTCTCGTACAAATTGTCTGCGATTTGACGTTTCAACTCAAATACATTTGTCGTCAGATGCATCTTTTTATCAAATGTATTTAAATCTCTTAATCCATTTTCCAAATCTTTATTTTCTAAAATTGAAGAAACGATCTTTTTGCATGACGAACTAATTTCATAGAACTTCTCGGCAGAGAAGACTCGGGCAATTGCCAGCCAATTACGATCAACCTCAGAAGTGGCAAATTTTTGAATCACCCTTTTGAGAACGCTGTCTACCAAGTAAATATCCGAAAACAAGTCGCTAAGCATAGAACCTATCTGCTGCTCATTGGGAAGGTCTTGCCCGTATTTACAAATGGTCTCATTAAAAACATAAAGCACCGCTGCTTTCGCTGCTTCGATTCCACGTTTTTCCTTAGAAAGAACGTCCAAATGATCATCCGTCCCGGCGAGCCCATTGCCATTTTCTTTTATTTTCTCTCTAATCGGCAGTTCTTCCATCAGCGCTTTTTTCAAGAAATAACCTGAGATGATTTGACGATTGATTTCATTGGTTCCTTCAAAAATTCTATCAATGCGATTATCACGCAAAACAGAGGCCATAGGATACTCTTCGATAAAGCCGTAGCCGCCGTAAATTTGCAGACCTTTGTCGGCCACAAACCACAAAGTTTCACTCCCCACTACTTTACAAATCGAGGCTTCGATGGCGTAGCTTTCGATAGCTTCGGCAACTCCGCTGTCATAGGTCGCTGAGGACTCATCGATTTCAGAGACCGCATCGTCGATGAGCCCGACGGTTTTGTAAATAATGCTGTCGAGGGCAAAGGTGCGAATCGACATATCCGCAAAATATCCTTTAATGACGTCAAAATTTCTAATGGACTGACCAAACTGTCTTCTTTCGGAGGCGTATTGCAGCGTCTCTTCAATTGCAGCTTTGCAGCCCCCCAAGGTAGCGGCTCCTAATTTAAACCGGCCAATATTTAGTGTGTTAAACGCAATCGCTGCCCCCTGGCCGATTGCCCCCAGAACGTTTTCAACCGGTACGTGAACATTTTCCAAATAAACGGTGCAGGTTGAAGAGCCTTTGATGCCCATTTTGTTTTCTTCGGGGCCGATGGACAAGCCGGCTGAATTGCGTTCAACAATAAATCCGGTAAATTTGCCGGTCACGGTGGCAAAAATGATAAACAGATCCGCCCAACTGGCATTGGTGATGAACTGCTTGGTACCATTCAACACGTAGTTTTGGCCATCTTCTGAAAGAACAGCCTTGCTTTTGGCGGCGAGAGCATCTGAACCGGACTCGGGTTCTGTCAAACAGTAGGCGGAGACAAGCTCAGCGGTGCCGAGCTTCGGCAGATATTTCTCTTTTTGGGAATTGCTACCAAAAAAGACGATCGGCAGGGTCCCGATTCCAGAATGCGCGCCCATCGTTGTAGAAAATGAGGCACATAACCCGAAACCCAAAGTTTCCGCTACAATAGCAGATGTAACTTTGTCGAGGCCAAGGCCCTCATATTTTTCTGGAATATCGACGCTCAAAAGGCCGAGTTCGCCGCATTCCCTCAGCAGTTCCAGAGAGAGGTCTTTGTTGTATTTCTCGATCTTCTGCTTGTTAGGACGAATTCGCTCTCTGGCAAATTCCTCTACGGTTTTAGCGATTTCTTCTTGTTCAGGTGAGAACTTCTCGCGAGTAAAAATTTCTTCGGTGCAGATTTGTTTGGTAAGAAAATCACCGCCGGTTTTCATGATGTGCGTCCTTTCAATGTACCTTGCTGAGTCCATTCAATTACTCGATTCGATGCCTGAGCAATCGAATCGTCAATCTACTTATTAAAAAAGGGAGGCAAACTCTCCTCCCTCTGAAAATGCTATACCTGCAATCTGTAAATTTATCGGAATTTACTCCTAACGATCTTCAATAGGTTTATAATCAATCTTTGTCGGTCCCGTGTAAACGGCTCGCGGTCTGAACAGGCGATTGTCTGCCAAATATTCCAGGGCTCTTGCAGTCCACCCGGCAATTCTGCTGACGGCAAAGATAGGCGTAAACATATCCGTGTCAATGCCCATGGCTTTGTAAATGATTCCCGAGTAAAAATCAACATTGGGGAAAATCTTTCGCTCCTGGCCTAATTCAGAAACCACGACTTCTTCCAGTTTTGCGGCGATCTCATAAATGGTTTTGTTCTCAGCACTCTTTTCAGCCATGAGTTTGGCAATCGGGCCGAATATTCGCGCGCGCGGATCGTAAGCTTTATAAACGCGATGACCAAATCCCATGACCTTCTCCTTGGCAGCGCGTTTTTTTTGATACCAGGAATCGACATTTTCAACACTGCCGATTTCCCGCAAATTGAGCACAACCTGCTGGTTGGCGCCGCCATGGAGTGGACCTTTTAAACTGGAGATTCCGCCGACCACTGAGCTGTACATATCCGACAGGGAGGAATTGACGACCATCGTCGTAAAAGTCGATGCATTCATACCATGATCAGCATGCAATATCAGCGAAACATCCATGATGCGCTCGTTCATTTCATCGGGTACGGTTCCCGACAACATATAAAAAAAGTTAGCCGCATGGCTCAATTCCGGATTCGGCGTTAACGGATCTTTCCCTTGCCGGATTCTGCCAATCGCGCCCGCTAAGGTCGCCATTTGTGAAATTAGCTTGAGAGATATTTCGGTTTCATTTTCAACGGAAATGTCTTCGGAATTTGCATCTAAATTCCCCAGCATGGAAACTGCGGTTGCCAAAGCTGACATCGGGTGGCTCGATTCTGTGGGAATCATTCTTAAAACATCGAGGACTGGCTGTGGAACTCGTCTGTATTTTTTAAGCTTTTCGTTAAAAATCCTCAACTCAGAAGAGCTGGGCAATCTTCCGTGTAGCAACAAATGGCAGGTCTCTTCATAGCTCGATTTTTCTGCTAAATCAAAACAATTAAAACCGCGGTAAATCAGCCACCCTTTAGCGCCGTTGACATACCCAATTTGAGTTGTATTTGAAATTGCCCCTGCCAGGCCTCTGTGTAACTCTACTTTAATCGGCCAATTTATCTCTTCGGTTAGCCCAGGTTCGGGTTCGGAATCGGTTTCTCGCATGGCTTTTTCAGCAGCTTGCCGAATCAATTCATTCACTTCCTTTGCACTCATTTGCGTCTCCTTGGTCGTGTGAAGAAATTTCCTTTAGTCCTGTCCTATTAATTTTCGTCTTTTGAGGAGGTTAACTTTAGTTTACAAAAACTTTAAACGTCTTGCGAAACTAACAGATTTGGGTGCAAGAAACTTCTAAAATTCTAAGACTTTCATTGTTTATAAAAAAACTTTCAAAAATCGTTTTAAATTCCAAAAAGATTTCTAACCTGAACAATTCATGAAGTTCCATTTAAGTCAAAAGATCAATCTTGTCTCGCCCGAGTCGTCGGGCATCCATTCCCTGCGTTAAGTTGGTTATTTGTAATAATTTTTGGCCTGCCGCGGGAATGACGACTTTTAAGGTTTGTGAATTAACCAGGCTAACTATTTTGAAAACTACTCCACTTTGATTCAAGCTCCGGGTTCTGCAGTGTGTCCATAATATAATCTGCATATTCCTGGCCACTGGCACCGGTAGAGCGACCGGTTATGGTTAGCTTTTTCTCAAACTGGCCGCAAATATCCAACGCCATTTCCAATTTTCTGGCTCCGTCCTCGTAGCCGATATGTCTGACTAACATACCTGCCGCACGAATCATACTGGCCGGATCGGCATACTGTGCCCGGCCTTCATCGACCATGCGTGGGGCGCTGCCATGAATGGCTTCAAACATAGCGTACTGTTTGCCGATGTTTGCGCTCCCCGCCGTGCCAACGCCGCCTTGAAACTCAGCTGCTTCGTCGGTGAGAATGTCGCCATATAAATTCGGCAGCGCCATCACTTTAAACTGGGTCCTGCGTTTTGGATCTATCAATTTGGCAGTCATTATATCAATATACCAATCATCGCAGTCAATTTCCGGGTATTCTTTAGCAATTTCGTAACCGATTTCCAAAAACTTACCGTCAGTGGTTTTGACCACGTTTGCTTTAGTCACCAAGGTGACTTTATCGATATTGTTTTTATGGGCATATTCAAAAGCCAGGCGGATAATCCGTTCAGATCCCTGCTGGGTCGTGACCGTAAAATCAATCGCTAAATCATCTGAGATATTTATGCCGTTGCTGCCCAGGGCGTAGGCACCTTCGGTGTTTTCCCTGAAAAAGATCCAGTCAATACCGTCGGCGGCTACTTTCACGGGTCGCACATTGGCGAATAAATCAAGCTCTTTACGCATGACTACATTCGCACTTTCGACATTTGGCCAGGGGTCGCCTTTACGGGGTGTTGTAGTGGGCCCTTTGAGAATAACATGGCACTTCTTCAACTCTTCCAGAACATCATCGGGAATTGCCTTGCCTACCTCAGCACGCTTTTCAATGGTCAAGCCTTCGATAATCCGAAATTCGACTTTTCCCGCGTCGTGTTCCTCTTTAAGTAAAAACCCTAACACCCGTTGGGCTTGCTCTGCGATAAAGGGTCCAATTCCATCTCCGCCGCAAATTCCAATAATAATAGGGCTCAAGGAACCATAATTCACCCAGTCGATCTCCTTTTTCATCGATTCAACACGCTTTAACTGCTGTTTAATTAAATTTGCGAAATGATTTTTGGCTGCATCCATGTCAACGTTGTTCATTCAACTCTCCTTCTATTCTCGTCCCTTTTGTTGAAACTCAGTTTATAAAATAAAATTATGAATTACGCTTTTCTACGCTCTTGCGGTTAATAATAATAAATATAACATTCCGAACACGACAATCAAGTAAAAATTCAGTGAGAAATTCAACAGAGACGGCCGAAAATGCCAACCTTGTTATGCTCATTTTTAAGGGCTTATATCATAAGTTGCATCGCGGATAAAAAGTATCTTTTTGATTCAACTTTTTAGCAAAGGTTGACTTTTGTTTGCAGAAATTCTAAACTTATCAACCGTTTAAATCGAATATTATTATGCCATTTTACTCACTACTCGATCCGCCGATTAACAGCTTCAAGGGACAAATTATCTCCGTCATCGGTGGTGGTGGCAAGTCGTCTTTACTGAAAAAGATCGGCCGGGAATTAGTTAAACTTAATTTGAAAGTCATTCTGACAACCACCACAAAAATTGAGCCTTTTCCAAATACCGCAGTGGTTCTGCTTCAAGGTCGCGGCGAAGATATCCGCGAAGAATTGACTTATATGCTTGACGAGCTTAAAATAATAATGGTCGCGAAAAAACGTTACCATGGGAATAAGCTTGTTGGAGTGAATCCGGAAGTCGTTCAAAAATTTAAAAAGTACGCAAATATTGTCTTAGTCGAAGCCGACGGCGCCAGGCAGCGTCCTTTTAAAACACACATGCCCCACGAGCCGGTCATTCCGGCAGCAACAGATAAAGTCATTATCGTGATTGGCTCCGAAATTGTCCACAAGCCTTTGAATGATGAGACCGTGCATCGGGCTGACTTGTTTGCCAAAAAATGGAATATGGAATTGGAAGCAAAGTTGACTCGAAAAATTATTGCAAAGGAACTGCTATCGACGGCCGGCTATTTTCGTAAAATACCACTCACCTCAAATGTCGCTATCTTTATAAACAAAACCGACCTGAATTTAGATCGGGCGAAATCGCTGGCAGAATATCTAATGAAAAAATGTGATTATCCCATCTTTTTGGGGAGCATTAAAAACAATTCGATCGTACAGGTGAATCCTCATCAGACAACTGAAAGGTTTGACCTTGTTTAAATCCATACAGAAAGAGCAACTTAAAGTACCCGGCCATCAAGATTATATGCCGGATTTGCGTGAATTCGTAACCCGTATAGGTAGAAAATACGGTTTGGCGGAAAAACTCATCAACTCTTTTAAAATAGCAGTCGATGAGGCTGCCACAAATATCATCGAACACGGTTACCAGGATCAACAAAGTCACATAACGATTCAGGCAATTGTAAAAAGAAAGAACATCACAATTGTACTGATTGATCAAGGTCCTTTCTTTGATCCCAATTGGGCAGACGAACCGGATCTTTTAGTTTCGGCTGAAACCGGTGACAGACCTCACCTGGGAATTTTCCTCCTGCGAAAATTAATTGACAAAATCGACTATGTTAAAACGGATGCGGGCAATGAACTCCGGCTGACAAAACACCGTCAAGCTGCCAACAGATCGCCCGGGCTCAAGTCTGCACTTCTTCAGCTTCAAACTCTAAGTTCAGCGTATTTTCTACCCTCGCTTGCTATATTTACACTTTTAACAATATCTCTCTTCTTTTATTCTTACAATAAAATGCAGTTCAAACGGGTTTCTGATTTTCTTTTTGCCGGGCAAGAGATATCAACGAGGATTGCCAATCATTTAAGCTCGGCGAGAGCGGATTTCCTGAGATCGGCCGATGGGGCAATGTATTTAAACAACTACCTCCAGCCTGTTTATGCAGAAAAAGTATGGCCAATTCACACCATTTTTGTTGTAGACAGCAGTGGTAAAATGCTTTGGCCAACTAAATCAGCAGAAATTAAAATGCCATTTAAACGGCCTGCAGGAGTGACATATATCGCCGAGGGTATCCTTACCTATTTGATCGAAGGTATGTCAGTTTATGAGTTTGAAAAACCGACATCCCCCAAAAAAAAGGACTTCTTTTCCGGAACAATTCGCGTTTTGTTTTTAAAGAACTACCTGGATCGCCAAATTAAAATAGCAGAATTTCGTTATCTTAGGAATGGTCTAATCGTTCTCGGAATTAGTTGTATAGCAATTGCGTTTTTAGTTTATCTATTTAGACATCCGCCAAGAACGATTTTCAAATTCAAAAAAAACGGACACGCTCCTCAGCACCCAGCCGAAATCATTGGTGAATCAGACAGTTCAATTCCAAAAATAGAAGTAGAGTCTGAACGGGGAATAGACAGAGAAATCCCTAAAATCGAACAACCGAAACAGAGCGAAGGGAAAAGAACCGATACCGAAACTGAGGACAAACTTTCAGACGCAGGCGAACACCCCGCTCTGCTTGACTCTATTAATTCAGTCGAAGAGAATGAAAATGATTCCGCATACAATATCTTACAATTGCCGGCCCCACTTCAACCTGCAGAAACTGCAAAAGAGGCCGAATCCAAACCTGATCCCGCCAAGAAGACATCTCCGATTGCAGCTGTCCCTGAGTTTACGTTAGTTGAGTTTTTAGACCATTTGAATTCAAGCGCAGAGGCCGTCAAGGCAGCCGCTACCCATCTCAGTCAACCTGTTAAAAGAAAACCTGCTCAAAAATTGAAGCGGCAGCCAAAATTAGAACCTATTTCGGAAAACGTAAAAGTTCAAGCAAAAACGCCAGAACCCATTGCAGAAATTGTTGAAGCAATAGATGAGAATTTCGAAATCGAAGACATTTCCGATTCTTTAGTTGATGCAATTTTTGATGACTTTGTCGACGCCAAAATTGCAACAGCGGAGGATGATACCTCTACTAAAACACCCGCCGGACAAAGGAAAGAAGAAGTCTCAGAGAGGTTAGTCGAAGCAATTGAGGAAGGACCGAAAGTACGCACTGAGGAAGAGATTGCAACCGAAGAAAGTTTAGAAAGTGAAGACCGGGAAAAACCGCAGGGAGAGATAAAACTTCTTCCTGCGCCTGCACAAAAAGAACCGCTTCAAACTGAAAAAGAGGAAACTCCAACAGAAACCGACATTGAAACCGAAGCCGACTCGATTCTGGTCGAATCTATTGAGGACTTGTTTTCAAAGATAAAGCAAGTCCACAACTTAACCTCAAAGAAAGATGGGCCTGCTCGGGAACCCCAGCAGGCTGTATCAAGAATAGGTGAAAAACTTGCCGGCCAGCCAGTCAAAATTGAACTGAAAGATAATGTTTCTGAGAAAATAAAAACTGAACGCGCTGACGAACCCGGGGTGGTTGATCCTGAATCCAGACCAAGACCCGCTGCGCCTGCTGAAAAAGCAGAGACCTTTCTCAGGGCTGGCGTTAAATACTATCGAAAAAAGCAATATGAAGATGCAATTATCGCATTTCGAAATTTGCTCAAAATTGAACCTGATTCAAAAAATATTTACTTGTTGTTGGGGAACGCTTATTTTAAAAATGACATGATGAACGACGCGCTTACGGTTTATGAACAATATATGAAAAAGTACCCCGGCGAGTCGATTGCCCATGAGAACATGGCCCAGATCTACGAAAAAAAGAGCGTCTATCAATTAGCGCTTAAAGAGTGGAAATCGGCACTAGACCTAAATGATGATAGACCGGATATTAAAGGAAAAATTGAAAAAGCCGAGAAACTTCTCAAAGCGCAAACACAAAATGGCAGATCGGTAAAAGGAACCCAGGTTGTCGGAAGTAAGCCTCCCGAAGCCAAGGTTAGGCAAAAAAAACAGGATGAGAAAAAAAATACATTACTTAAAAAAGGTATCAACCACTATCGCAATAAAGATTTTGCTGCAGCAGTTAGTAGTTTCAAAGTTGCGATCAAGGTTTTTCCTAAATTCAAAGAAGCTTACAGTTTTCTGGCAATTACTTATTTTAGATATAAGATGTTTGACGAATCGAAGCAAGCTTTTGAAAAATTGAAACAATTGCAATTTGAGAGCGAATCCGACTATGAAAACATGGGTTTAATTTATGCAAAACAAGGCTCCTATGGCCAGGCAGTCGGCGAATGGAAAAAAGTATTGAAAGTAAGTCCTCACCGCACAGATATCAAAGAAAAAATAGACAAGGCTGTCAAACTGCTTTAACGTCAGTTCGCCGCAAGGAATAAAATGAGGGTCAAAGACCAAAACGACCCGTCCAATGTCATTCCTGTGGATTGCAGCAGGCTTTTGCAAATAAGACTTAAGCCACGGATTGACACGGATTGACACGGATTTCCACTGATTATCTGAAATATTATTAAGGAAAGGTCGTTTTCGTCAAACAATCTGTGAGAATCCGTGAAGTGGTAAAAAGATGAATCTGCAACAGCCTGGGATTGCAGACAGG